>JGI994J12354_10000038_pt1 | contig 107343 bp, 105 predicted proteins | sample IntmicLarv3ML3BL_FD_12354 | JGI IMG/M metagenome (IMG submission 12354) | reverse complement strand
GAGAGACACCTCCTTAATATTAACGTTTTGTTCCTAAAAACATAATATCAATTTGGTGTCTCTTTTGTCTATTTTCTTTTCTCTTTTTCCCCGTAAATTATTTACACTAAGCCTAATTTTTACATTCAAATATGAAAAAGAGTAGCATATTGAAACTATTCTTCATATTCCTTAACATCAGTCAACTCATATGAAAGTAAATTAAATCCATACAAACTTTCTTCACTTCTTTTTACTTTCAATATAGCTGTACCAGTCTTTAAATGCTCGCTATTCTCTCTGCATAAAAGTTATCTTTCTTATATCTATCCCATTGTTTTTGCATAGTTACATAGAGTCTGCTTTAGGTTTACTAAAACAGACTCTACAAATTTTCTAAGATTACACTTGTAATCTTACTCATAATATTTAGCTTTAATTTCTTCAACACGCCATTTAACATTTGGAATTAAATCCAGCCATTCTGGTTTGACAACAGTTGCCATAGTTAAAACAGTTTTGGACTCTTTAGTAAAGGGCTTCGCAATAATATAATAAAATTTTTCCTCTTGACTCCAATCTATACTAAAAATACAACTTCCACGAACCAAATCTCCCATCTTCCCCATTATATTTCTCATATTTTTATAATATTGATAAAAAAGAGAATTTTTAGGTTTAAAACTATACCATATATTTTCTATCATTCCATAGAAAATAGAAATTAGGATTTGTTCCCTATCATGGGTAGATTTGCCAACATTGAAAAAGTCATCACTAGCAGATAATCTTTGTACATCATGAGTTATTTTTTCTTTTAACTCTTTGATTTTATAAAAATTCCTCTTATTAATTTTTGCAAAAAGATTAGGTACTTTTTTTCTCATTCCTTTCAGAATATAGCTATATACATCAAGTTCTGCTAATAAATCACTGCCCTCTTCTGAAGTAAATTCTGAATACTCACACTGTTTATCTAGCAAAAAACCTATTTCGTATATTGCTACAATAATAGCTACTTCCTCAAACACATTTCTTCTGATAGCTTCAATTAACATTTTACCTGCTTCAATAGATGTTGGTAACATAGCTACTTTTTCCCCATCAGGTGTTATTTCTTCATTTTTCATCATGCCTAAGTAGTTTAATCTTTCATATGCACTCTCTATTTGTTTACTGTCAGGCTGATGAAAAAATTCGATATCTTTCACTTTTATACCCATTTTTGTTAACCTTAAAATAACCTGAGCAAGGTTTAACCACTGTATTTCTGGGGTTGAAAATTCTGGTCTACTTTCAATTGTGCTGTTAGAGCATAGATAGTATTCACCTGGCTTTGTTCTTCCTGTTCTACCCTTTCTCTGTTTAATGTCTGACTGACTAATATCTTTTTTACATAGTCTTTCAACATTATCTTCTATTTCTATTCTATTTTCAAACCCTGAATCAATTACAACATCAATATCTGGAACTGTTATGCTGGTTTGTGCAACATTTGTTGCTAAAATTATTTTTGGAATTTGATAACTTTCAAAGCATAACATTTGTTCCTCAGAACTAATTTCTGAATGAAGAATTAAAATTTTAGCTTCTAAACCTTCTCCATCTTTTTCAAGCGCCATCTTCACTTCATTGATTTCTTTTTTTCCTGGTAAAAATACAAGAGTATTTTTACCATTTTGAGCAACTTCTCTGATAGTAGATATTAATTCCCCTTCTTTCCTTATGAATGTATCAACATTAAAGCTTCTACCTGAAACTTTAATTATAGGTGCATTGTTAAAAAACGTTGATAACATATCACTTTCTAAAGTAGCACTCACAATTATTGCTTTTGTATTAGGGTTACTTTGAAGCTCTCTCTTAAGATTAGCAACTAATACCTCCATGGCTAAAGTCCACTCATGAACTTCATCAATAATGAGTATTGTTTGCTCACTTTTGGCAAACCCACCTAGCTGTTTAACTAATAAAAGACCATCCGTACAAAATGTACAATTTGTATCTTTAGAATATTTCCTTTCATATCCTGTGTGATAACCAATTAATGTACCAATTGGCATATTTTGCTCATCACTTACCCGTTCAGCTAAACTGATGGCTGCTAATCGTCTAGGTTGTGTAATTATTACTTTATAACCCCGTTCAAGCATATATTGAGGTATTTGTGTTGATTTTCCTGCTCCTGTTTCTGCTACAACTATAGTTACTTGATTCTCCATAACTGTATTAACAATTTGTGTTTTGAAATCAAAAATTGGATGCTTCATTATGAAGCCAACTCCTTTCTAAATATTATTATAGTTTTAATGCTCCAATTGTATCAGATGCAACAAATTATGTCAATATGATACATGTTTATATGTGATTATACTTTATCTTTAAATTAAAGAAGGACCTACTCTTGTAAAAGAGTAGGTCCAGAGTCAGGGCCCTAAACAGGTGCCCTGAAAGGATTTATATGCGAGAGAGCTCACTTACTTTTTAAAAACTCTCCTAAATAAATCCTGTGGGATAAAGCTTCCGCATATATCCTCACTCCTAATTTGTGACATGTTTGTATTATATATTATTTAAATTATTATGTCAATATAGAACTGAGAAAAAACTATAAATGTAAATTTTATATAAATGAACAAAAAGTGAAGCGTCCCCAATTTGTTTAATTATTCTTAGTAAAATTCCATGCATCTTTACACATTTCTTCTATTCCACGTGTTGATACCCAACCTAATTCTTCCTTTGCTTTACTTGCATCTGCATAACATTCTGCTATATCTCCTGCTCTTCTGTCTGTTATTTTATAATTTACTTTTTCACCTGTTGCTTTTTCGAATGCATCTATTATTTCTAATACAGAATATCCTTTACCTGTTCCAAGATTATATTTAAAAACGCCATTATCTTTTCTTATTTTATTTAATGCTTTTACATGTCCTTCTGCTAGGTCTACAACATGTATGTAGTCTCTTATTCCTGTTCCATCTTTAGTAGGATAATCATTTCCATATACACTTAATACTTCTAGTTCTTTTTTTGCTACTTTCGTAATATATGGCATTAAATTATTTGGTATGCCATTTGGATTTTCACCTATTTTACCACTTATATGTGCTCCTATTGGATTAAAGTATCTTAATATTGCTACACTAAAGTCATTATCTGAAACATATACATCTTGTAATACTTGTTCAATCATTAATTTTGTACTTCCATATGGGTTTGTTGTTGATAATGGGAATTCTTCTTTTATTGGTACAGTTTTTGGTGAACCATAAACTGTTGCTGATGAACTAAATACAATTTTTTTACAATTAAATTCTTTCATTACTTTAACTAGTATAAATGTTCCTGTCATGTTGTTATTATAATATTCTATAGGTTTTGCTACAGATTCTCCAACTGCTTTTAATCCTGCAAAATGAATTACTGATTCTATTTTATATGTTGAAAATACTTTTCTTAAACCTACTTCATCTAAAATATCTACTTTCTCAAAAGCAATACTTTTTCCTGTAATGTCTTTTATTTTGTCTATAACATCTAAACTGCTATTGATTAAATTATCTATAACTACTATTTCTTCTCCTTCATTTAATAATTCCACTGCTGTGTGTGAACCTATATAACCAAGTCCACCTGTTAATAATATTGCCATAATAAACCTCCTTAGTATAATTCTATATACATACTATAATCACGTAATATTTTTCGTACATACATACTTGTTTCTTTAAATGGTATGTTTTCTACATCTGTTCCATCTTCTCTTATTGTTCCTTCTTCTACCCACTTGTGCAAATTACCCATTCCTGCATTATATGCAATTAGCGCTAAGACCATATTATCTTCATATGTATCTAATAAATATGAAATATATTTTGTTCCAAGCCATATGCTTGTTTTTGGGTCATATAAATCTATATTTTCGCTTCCCGCTAATTCTATTGCTGTACTATCCATTAGTTGCATTAATCCTTTTGCATTACTTGTCGATTTTGCATCTGAATTAAAATTACTTTCTGTTTTCATTATTGCAAATATTAGTAAAGGGTCTACTTCATATTCTTTTGCATAATAATTTACATATTCTTCATACTTTAATGGATAGAATTGTTTTAATATAATGCTTTGTATATCAAACAAATACATTAATATAATTAAACATATTATTATTATAAAAATCTTCCCTAGTTTTTTCATTTTGTTTCGTACCAATTTTCTCCTTCGTTCATTTCCACTTTTAGTGGAACTTTTAATATCATAGCATTTTCCATAGCATTTTTCAAGCAATTTTTAACTTGTTCCATTTCACCTTCTTCCACTTCTATTAGCAATTCATCATGTACTTGTAATATTAATTTTGATTTTAAATTGTTTTCTTTTAACAACTTATACATATTTATCATCGCTATTTTTATTATGTCTGCTGCTGTTCCTTGTATTGGCGTATTTAGTGCTATTCTTTCCCCAAATTGTCTTACCATATAATTGTTTGAATTTATTTCGCTAATATATCTTCTTCTGTTAAATAATGTTTCTACATATCCTTGTTCTTTAGCTTTTGAAACTATATCTTCCATAAATTGTTTTATTCCACTATATTCATTTAAGTATTGCTCTATATATTCCTTTGCTTTTTTTCTTCCTATTCCTATATTTCCTGCAAGTCCAAAGTCTGATATTCCATACACTATTCCAAAATTTACAGCTTTTGCTTCTGCTCTTAATTCTTTTGTTACTTCTTCTATTGGCACATTAAATACTTTGGCTGCTGCTTCTGTATGAATATCTCTATCATGCATAAATGCATCTACCATATGCTTATCATTTGAAATATGTGCCAATACTCTTAGTTCTATTTGTGAGTAATCTGCATCTAACAGTTTTTTTCCAGATGATGCAGTAAATACTTTTCTTAATTTTCTTCCTAATTCTAATTTCATTGGTATGTTTTGCAGGTTTGGTTCTGTCATACTCATTCTTCCTGTAGTTGTTACTGTTTGATTAAAGTTACCATGTATTCTATTTTCTTTAATATATGGTAATAGTCCTTCAACATATGTTGAATTTAATTTGGTTAACTGTCTATATTCTAACAATTTCGCTATAACTGGATGTTCATCTACTATCTTTTCTAGCACATCTACATCTGTCGAATATCCTGTTTTTGTTTTTTTAGATGCTGTTAGTTTTAATTTTTCAAATAATATTTCTCCTAATTGTTTTGTTGAATTTATATTAAATTCTTCTCCACATAGTTCATATATATTTTTTGTTAGCTCATTAATTTTTTGTTTTAATTCTTCTCCATATGTCACCAATGCCTCTTTATCTATATGCATTCCTGTGTATTGCATGTCTGCTAGCACTTCTACTAATGGCATTTCTATGTTGTTAAATAATTCTAATGTGTTTGTTTCTTTTAATTTTTCTTTTAATACATCATGTAATTTATATATTGCATATGCATAATGCATTGAGGAATTGTTTATTGTCTCAAATAAATTTATTTGAGTTGTTTGAACTTTAATATCCATATTCAAATAATCTTTTGATATTTCTTCTATTGGATATTTTGACTTTCCTGAATCTAATAAATATGCTGCTATTTCTATGTCAAACATTAAATTTTCTGGATTTATGCCAATTTTTTTTAATACTATATAACTGTTTTTCAAGTCATAACTGCATTTTAACACACTAGAATCTTCAAATATATTTTTAAAGTATTGAACATTGCTTGTATAGTATACTGTGTTGGTTTTTTCTTCATATATACTTATATCTTTATCTAAGTAATATATAAAGGTTTTTGTATCAGTTAATCTTTGTAAATCAGCTTCACTTGCAGGTTTACTTTCAAAATTCACTTCTACAGCTGTGTCTGTTGCTAAATTTAATCTTTCTATAAATTTGTTTAATTTTAATCTATTAAATATTTCTAATAGTTTTTCATTATTATAGTCTTTTAGTTCTATATCATCTAGTTTTTTATCCATAGGTACAGCTATATTTACTGTACCTAATATGCGAGATAATTCTGCTATTTCTTTATTTTCTTCAAGTTTTTGTCTTAATTTGCCATTTATATCATCAAGCTTCTTATATATATTTTTTAATGTTCCATATTTTTTTATTAAATCAAATGCTGTTCTTTCTCCTACTCCTGGTACTCCTGGAATATTGTCTGAACTATCTCCCATTAATGCCTTTATTTCTATAAATTGCATTGGTTCTATTTCATATGTTTCTATTATTGCTTTTTTGTTAAAATCTTCTGTTTCTGTTTTTCCTGCTTTTGTTCTTGGTATTCTTATTGTTATATTATCTTCTGCTAATTGAAATGTGTCTCTATCTCCAGATAAAATAGTTACATCTACTCCTTTTTTCGCACCATATTTTGCTAATGTTCCTATTATATCATCTGCTTCATAGCCTTCTTGTTCATATATTTTTATATTCATTCCTTCTAATATTTCTTTAATTATTGGCATTTGTTCTGCAAGCTCATCTGGCATACCTTTTCTAGTTCCTTTGTATGCTTCATACATTTTATGCCTAAATGTAGGTGCTCTTAAATCAAAAGCAACTGCTAAGTACTTAGGTTTTAAATCTTCTATAATTTTAAGCAATATACTTAAAAAACCATATATAGCATTTGTATGTACTCCATCTGCTGAAAGCATTTTGCTACCCATTATGCCGTAAAAGGCTCTATTCATTATACTATTTCCATCAATTAATACTAATTTATCCATGTTTCTCCTTTAGAACTATTTGTTTTCTTACAATATATCATATAGCTCTAACTTTTTCTATATTTAGTATGAAATATATGCTTTCTTTAGCAAGGATTATACTATAAAAGCTGGGTTGCATACCATGCAACCCCTACACCTTTTTTGCTTTCATTTCTTTACTACTGCCATTATATTACTAATGTTATCTACTACTTTCTTTAAATCATCTTCTACACTTAATAACCTTTTCTTTACTTCTTGTTCAATTGTTAGTTTTTCTCCTGTTAATATAAAATTAATTGGAACATTTGTAATCTCCGATATTTCAAATAATTTTGTTATTGAAAATCCTCTTTCACCTTTTATTACATTTAACACCTGGGTTTTAGGTGCTTTTATATAAATTGCAAATTCTGCAGCTGTCATATTCTTTTGTATTCTTATATTATCTATGTTTTTACCTATATTTTTTAGTATTTCCTTGCTTTCCATAAAAGTATTCCTCCCTTATTACTACTATTTTAGCCATAATCTGCTCTTTAAGTAGTAATAATTAATATTGATGGCTGATATCAATTGATATTCATTGATACTTATGCTATATTATTAGTATTAAAAGGAGTGATTTTGTGAGCAATACTAAAGTAGAGCCAATGTCAATTTTGTTACTTGAAGATGATATTCATATTTGTAATGCATTTGAATCTTTGATTAATATTAGAGAAGATGTTTGTTTAGTTGCTCAAACTAATTCTAGTTTTGAGGCAATTAAGCTTGCAAAGAAATATAGACCTGAATGTATTATTGTTGATTTAGAATTACATTCTGGTTATGGTACAGGTTTTGAATTTTTAACTGAGCTTAGAAATAGTAATCTTGATTTTGAGCCATTAGTTGTGGTTAATACAAGAGTTAAGCCTGGTATAGTTTATGATGGAATTCATGAAGGTTTTGCTGATTTGATATTTTATAAACAGCAACCTGATTATTCTATTGAATATGTTATTAATAGTATAGTTTTCTCAAGAAAGAAAAACTCAAATGCCCCACCTCCTTTTGAGATTGTTTGTGGTAATAATTTAAGAGATGAAGAAGCTAAAAGATTAACTAAGTTAATAAATGCTGAATTAGATGCTGTTGGGATTAAGCAAACTTTAAGAGGTAGAGAGTATTTGTTTTATGGTATTAAATATATGTTAGAAGAACAGCCTAAGTCTTCAAGGGACTTATCTCCATTAAATTATGTTGCTGATAAGTATGATATGTTCCCAAGTAGTGTTAGTAGAGGTATTCATACTGCAATAAATGATGCTTGGATGTATACTCCTATAGAAGATATTGAAGAAAATTATAAAGCAAGAGTTAATTCAGATAGTGGTTCACCAACTGCAATGGAATTTATTAAATATTATTATTTGAAAATTAAAAATTTATTATAATAGAAAATTTTTTAATTAAGATCCTATTTTAGGGTCTTTTTTTTATGTCTTTTTGTTTACTGTCAGAAAATATCGAAATTTATCGCAATTTGGTTTTCCCCAATCAATACTTTTCTCTTTTCATTGGTATTCTTGGCACATACCAGTTGATTTAGTAAAGGAGGGAAGCTTATGAATTGGGGTAATTTTCTTAGATTATTTTATAGTTTCTGGGGTTAGTCATAAATTATAAGCATTCCTAAAAACAGTCAGTAATTTGATTATCTACTCGCACTCAAATTAAATTGACTGTTTTTTCTTTTTGTTATAAGATGTAATTAAAAATGGTTGGAGAATTCATGGAAAAGTTATCTATTATAAATGATATAATAAAGTATTTTTTCTTCAGTTTGTATTCACTATATATATTAAAAAAAATTACAAATTATAATGAATTAAACAAAGACAAATTTATTACTATTATACTAGCTTGCATATTTATTGGTGTTATACATTCAATGCTCATTCATTATGTAAGCTCTATCTTTGCTATGTCTATAGTTCTTCTTATATTAACTACTGTTACTATTTTAATTTCAAAATTAAGAGTAGCTTATACAACCTTTATCACTTTTTTATCTATGGTAATTAATCTTATATTTTTTAATATCTCATTGATAATAGCATGTTCTCCATCATTACTAACTAATAATACAATTTATGCTTATAGTGAACTTACTAGAATAATTGTATTATTAATTACTCTTGTAATTGAATACATTTTAATTAATAAATTCTTTAAAATTAATAGATTTAAAAAGCGGTTTTTCATTTATAAAAGATACTAAACGTCTCCATAACATAACTGCACCTGGTATAATTATATCTGCACTTATAGTAATACATTATTCAACTTATCAGTTAAATGAAAATCTTTTCCTTGGAACAATTTCACTTTTTATACTAATGTTTTTATTTTTGATAATATACTTCTGGATTAAGCGAAATATTGCTATAAATTATAAATACAAAATGAAAGACCAAGCTATAGAATTACTTGAAAAAGAATTGGCAGATGAAAGAGCTAAAAATGCTAATTTATCAGCAAAAATTCAAGATTTGTCTATGGTTCATCATAAACATAATAGTAGAATAAATACTGCTGAAAAAGTATTGAAAAAACTAGCATATGAATATACAAAATCTAACAACATAGAAGCAAGTAATGAAATATCCGAAATTACAGAAACTATAAAAGATTGGTCTAGCTCTTATTTAAATGAAGTTGCAGAAATAGACAATAATAAAAAATCATTACCTAAAACAAATGTTACAAGTTGTGATTTACTTTTTGACAACTTGTATTTTGAGACAATAAAAAACAATATTGATTTTGACTTAAAAATAAACTGTAGCATTAACAATATGATTGAAAACCATATTTCAAAAATTGATTTAGAAACTATTATTGGAGATCATATAAAAGATGCAATAATTGCAGTAACACATACTAACAACACAAATAAATGTATTTGTGCTACTTTTGATATATCTGATAATTCTTATGAATTCAATATTTATGATAGTGGAAATATGTTTGAGATTGATACTTTAACAAAATTAGGAACCAAACCTACTACTACTCATAAAAATGAGGGTGGCAGTGGATTCGGTTTCTTCAATACTTTCAAATTATTAAACAAATACCAAGCAAGCTTACATATAACAGAATTGAATTTTAAAAATTCTAATTTTTCTAAATGCATATCTTTTCATTTTGATAAGAAAAATCAATATGCTATTCATTCATCTAGAGCAGATGAGATTAAACAATCAGACCTCTCTCATAAAATTCTTGTAGATAAGTTGATTTAGAATACAAGTCTTGTACCTCTTCTTGTATTTCTTTCTACTCTACTTTCTCATTTACTTTCTTTAATTCTTTTACTTTGTCTTTTAATACCTTCTCACTACATACACATACTGATTTACTTACAGTATCGCCACTAATAAGAGTAACACCATATATCATTTGTATAATAACACCTCATTTCGATATTATTATACAATCATTTTCAAATTGTGTCTATATTTGCAACCAATTTGATTGTGTATTTATTTCTTATAAAATTTTATTGACATATGTATTAAATATATTTTATAATTAATCTACATTAACAGTTGCACTCGAAAGAGTGGAAGTTCGTTTTAAAATGCAAAAAGACCTATCTAATTTAAAGATAGGTCTTTTTCTTATCTTAAGTCTTGTACCTTTTCTACAATACTGTCTATCTCAACATAATACTTCTTAAAATCATTTTCATCAACATAGACAGGTAACTTTGTTATATTCTTTTCTTCAATAATTGAACTAGGGTCAAACCAAATATTTTCACTTTTAAACAAATATAAAATCCCAGAAGACTTGTCTTGCCATTTACAAGTTATATTATATGGATGCCTTCTATTTACCCTATATGATCCATTAATCACAATCTCATATAAGTCTGCATAAATCTTTCTTCCATTCTCAACTAACCTTTTGTTTAATTTTTTACGCCTAACATTTACTCCTAATACAATTATGCCTATAAGGAAAAATACACCACCTATACCACCAAAAACTGCTACCAACACCACTGTCCCACCAGTTGATTGAATACGATTTGGATTATCAGAATCATAATATATTTTCAGGGTTTGCCCTATATGCATATTTGAAGTATAGTAATTTAATTTCTGATTATATTCTTTATCATTTACTATATACTTAATATACACACTACTCTCATCATTATATCTTACTATGTCAGTTATTACTGCTGTTGTTTCTATTCCATTCTTCTTAAAGTTTTCTGAAGCTTTAAATATCAATACTCCAGAAATTATAAAAATTAGCCCAATTAATATAAATACAGTCATTATAACTTTTTCAATTTTATTCATATCTATCCCCTATTTTATCTTACATCTGACCATATTTTATTATATTTCTGTGTAGCTTCTGCATTATATAAAAATGCTTCACAACGTTCTAATTCTTCTGCTGTAGGAAACATTATTTTATTATTTCCAAACTCTGCCCATGCCCCTAATATTGGAGATGTGTATCCTGTTTTAGTCATATTACGAACTGCTATATTAGGTCTACACATAAAATTAATAAATTTTTCTGCTGAGTCTAAATGTTTTGTGTCTTTCATTATTACAAAACCATCTACCCATTTATTTGACCCTTCGTTAGGTATAACATAAGCTAAATTAGGATTTTGGTCTATTGCTATTTTAGCTTCCCCAGAATAAACTATAGCTAGAATTCCTTCTTCAGCTATTAAAATATCTCTTGTCTCTTCTTCTAAATACCCTTGAACTAATGACCTTTGAGATATTAAACGTGATTTTGCTTCTGCTAATTCTTTATCATTATTTGAATTAACACTATAACCAAGCATTTTTAATGTTGCCCCTAAACAATCACGCATTGAATCCCACATAAGAATTTTTCCTTTATATTGTGAATCCCATAATGCTGTCCAACTATCAACTGGGCTAGACACAAGACTCTTATTATAAAGAATACCCAAAGTTCCAACCATATATGGAACAACATAGTCATTGTTAGAATCATACTCTGGGTTTAAATATTCTTTAGCAACATTTGCAATGTTAGGCACTTTTTCTTTGTCTAGTTTAGCTAGTCTTCCTTCTTTTATAAGCCTATCTATTGTATAATCAGATGGTATTAAAACATCATATGCACTTGGATTTTTTACAACCTCATTATACATATTTTCATTACTCTCAAATTCAGAATATTCAACTCTTATTTTATATTCTTTTTCAAAATCTGCAATTGTCGTTTTATCAATATATTCACTAGCATTATAAACCTTCAAAATCTCACTATAACTATTTCTTTCAGTATTTACAGCTTGGCTTGAATTTTTATTTTGTTTATTGCTTTGCTTGTTCTTATTATTGTTTTTATCATTAGGGGTTTTAACAGCAATAACACCTATAATAATTACTAAAATTAGTATAACAAATAAAATAGCTTTTTTCACCTGTTCTCCTCCACTCCATCTCAATTTTCATTATTCAGATTTTGATTCAAGTCTTGCAATTTCTTTTTCTCCTGTTTCTGCTAATTCTCTAAATTGTGCAACAGTTTCTTGCATTTTTGGTAATGCTTGTTGCTTAAATACAGCTATATCTTCAAGTGCGGCTATTGCATCTTGGAATGACTGTTTTAATACTTCTGGAGAAATTGTACTTTCTGTTGCTTGTTTATGAATTGTTGCACCTTGGTCTTTTAACATTCTTCCTGTTGAAGAAATCAAATTACTTGTAGTTTCATTCAATATATCAATTTTACGTAAAACTATTCTTTGATTATATAATGCACTAGCAACCATAACTGCTGTGCGAAGTGCTGTAACTGTTACAGTTTTTGCTCTATCAACACCTCTTATCAATTCTTTATTATTACGCTTAATCACTTCCATTGCCACAATTCCTTGGTGGTTTATAACAACCATTTGTTGCATATCCATTATACGTTGACGTAAAGGAAATAACACTTCTTCATTTGCAAATCTTATTTTTTCTTCATCTTCACCATCTGCTTTAGCAAGTTCAATTCTTTGAGCAACTTGCTCATCTAATGCCATACCAAGAGCAAGCTCACCATTTAATTTTTTTGTTAATTCTCTTAAGTTTTCCTCTTCTATATCAAGTGTTGTATTATCATTTTTTAATGTTGCTTTTCCTTTATCTAGTGAAACCATTATATCTTTAATTACTCCATCTGCTTTTTCGTATTTTTCAAAATAACGTCTAATAGGATTAAATATTTTCCCTAATAAACCTTCTTTTGTGAAATCTAAATATGATGGGTCTAAATCTTTAATTTCTCTATGTAAGTCAGCTAAACTGTTAGAAACCACTCCTCCATCTTCTCCATCTTTAGATAAATTTCCTATTGTAGTTTGTAAAAGAGTATTTTTTCTAGCAGAATTTTGCATTGTATCTGCTGCAAAATCATCAATAGATTTTAATATTTTACGTTTTTCTTCTAGTTTTTCTAAATCTAATGCCATAATTTCATTTGCATTTTGCTCTGCTTGTTTTTGTATTTCTACAATTTTACTTTCAGTTGGTTTAACCTCAATTTCTACCTCTTTTTTTAATTCCTCTTCATTTACAATTTCCATATTCATAATTAAAAATCTCCTTTCACATTACACTACATTTGTGCATTAAATAAACTTTCTAATTTATAAATTACATTATCTGATTCTGCATTCATAGTTACTGCTTCATTAATATCTGACAAATTCTTAAGTACTTCAATGTCTTCATTATAACCTATAGTATATACTGGAATTTTTAAACCTCTTGTGATGTTTTCAATATCTTCAAATTCATATCCACGATTAGTTTCTCCATCTGTTAAAACAAAAAGCATAAGTTTCGTATTAGGATTTTTTGATTTTGCATCCATTAACATTTTCTGACCAACAATTACTGCATCAAACATCGCTGTTCCACCACCAGCTCTCATTGATTTTACTGCATTAGTAAAATATGCTTTCTGACTTAAATCAAACTTAGCAATTGGTAATGCAATATTTACATTATCTGAAAATGTAACAAGACCTACATTAGTATTTTCATCAATAAATGTTGCTGCTCTACTAAGACTCGCTTTTAATTTCAACAATGGAGAACCTTCCATACTTCCTGAAATGTCTGCAATAAATACTGCTGTTAAATCACTTGAACCATTTTTTTCTTTTTTCCAAATATCTTGTGCCTTTACAATTGTTGCACCATCTAGGCTCATACTATAATCATATTCATTTAAATTGTTAAAACCTTTTTCTGTTGCTACTGTTTGTGCTTCAGCACTTTTACAATATTCAATAAATTTAGAAACTATTTGCTCTTTTAAGGTAGATAAATCTCCAATTGTATATACTGGCTGGTCTTGACGCATTCCAAAAGGAATAAAAACATATGATGATTTTAAATCCGATGAGACTATATATGTTTGATAATCTGAAGCAAAACCATCTAATGTTCCATTTAATACTGACTCTTTTAATTGTACACTATCATAAGAAACATATGGAATATTATCTTGAAATTTTCTTAATTGTGAAACTGCAGTTTCACTTGTTAAATTATTTGAATCAAATGAATACAGCGCTGTTATAAGAAAATTTAGTCCTTCTGCACTTGATAAAGGATTTGTATACCCTATAACAATTTCATTGTTTAAAATGCTATTAACTATTGTTTTACTATCTAAAGAATTATATTTTTTAGCCAGTGCATCATTCGCTCTTTTTGACAATATAACACCTGCTACATTTCCTGCTATACGTTTTTCAGTTAAATTTATTTTTACACCTTTTTCTTGTAACATACTCCCATAAATTTCACTTGATGGTATGTATACATCAGGAGTATATTTTCCAGATGATATAAAATCTGCTCCTAATCCACTTTCAATTCCACGAACACCAACAGAAACAGGCTGTCCATCGATTGTAATTCCGGCTATTATTAAACCTTTCTGCAATATCTACTATCCAACTTTTATAATCAAAATCAAACTTTTCTGTTGTTGCATATATTGTTAAAAAGTTATCTGTTGTTGGATTTACAACAAATGGATATTCAGAGATATCTGGTAGCACCGCAATTATCTCATCATTAGTCATAATACTTCCATCTTTTTTAGGTGTTAGTTTACTAACATTTAATTTATTATATAAACTATTCAATTCCTTTAAAGCAGCCTCTGTCTTTATAGTATCTTTATTTTTGCCAAAATTCTGAGTAATATAAACCACTCCAAAAATCAAACTAAAAACAATTATAGCAACCACCAAAAGTTTTACAGTATTGTCAGAACTCTTTTTCATATTAACCCCCTATTTGTATAAATTTGCATTTCTTATTAATTCATCCATTTCCATAATTGCAGGTAATGTTTGTATGTCTCCATCTTCTAAGCTATTATATCGTGAAATTTCTAATAACATTTTATCTAGTTTAAGTAAAATATCTTCATTTATATTTGTTGCATTATCTACAAAACTAATATAATCATTATAAATATCTAATTTTTCTTGAGAAAAGCTTTCATTTTTAAAACCTTTTTTTTGCATATTCTCATATTCTTCAATATCAAATGCAGAAATTTTATTAAGGATACTACGCATATTCATATATATAACACTTTCTACATTTTGCAGTACTCCTCCGAATTTTTGAAATGTCATTTCATCACTTGAAAACTTTTGAAGTAATATTTCTTTAATTGTATCAGACTTTCTAGAAAAACGTTTAATTTGTTCAATATTTTTTAAAATATTTTCATCAAAAACATCGCCATTATGAATTACTTCTTCAAAAACTTTAATACAATCGGTTAAAGATTGTATGTTTTTAGCAAGAAAATGTGTTGCTTCTTTTTTTAGTAAAATAGAATTTCCTCTAATAAATAATGCCATACTTCCTATAATTGAAAACCATGCTATGCTTATTGACAAAGCAGTTCCAGCAAATAAAGCCAAACCTAAAAAAGCATTTGAAAATATAACAATATTTATAATTATTATAAATAAATTTAACATTAAGAATTGTTTTTTCTTTTTAGGACTCAACCTTATCACTCCTTTTTTACAACAAATAAATTATAACATATAATGATTTTATTTTACAATATTTTTCCCTCACTATAACATTCATATATATATTGAGGATTTTCATAATACATACTGCTGTTATAATTATCTATTTTTTCTATAATCCATGAAGATAAAACTTTAATTAATGTTTTTATATAGCAATCTTCATTGTTATCTACCATTATAATTAATCTTTTATATACTTTTCCTATATCCCAATATGTGGGTATATTATATTTGCAATCCTCAATATAATTGTAACTTCCTGTTTCTATATTCGCTTTTTCTATAAATTCTTCTGAAACTTTCTCTATATTTTCAGAGTGATATACTTCTGCAAGTTCATATATTTTACTTATATTTACTTCACCCAATTTTTCAATTATAATTTTTTTTGTGTTTTTTGTTTTTCTTGAAATATATTCAATAAGACTACAAGTAAAGAATAAATCATTTTCTTTTTTAGCTTCTCCAATCATATCTTATATCTCCTTATTTTCAACAAATTTTATAGAATTTAAAGATTCTTCTGTACAAAATGCAATTTGATGTGTTGGATGTCTAAATTTAGCTAACTCCCAAAAAGCCTCTCTAGTAATCTGGTCAGAAATTAAATCTGTAATATAATTATAAACTTGGTCATCTGCCATTGCTCCAATAACAATATCGTATTTATGTTTTATTCCACTTCTACAATCAATTATAAAATCTAACCACTCTTCTGTCATTATTGTGAAATTTTTTATTTTTAAATTAGGATTTTCATTATATTCATATCTATTTATAACTGGAGTTTCGTACTTTTTTGCCCACTTTTCAGCTTGCTCTTCTAATATTGTACAATAAAATCCTATCCCAAAATCTTTTGTATATTTCCCTTCGATTATTTTTGGTGTTTCTACTTTACAATAACTTCCATGATAAATTATTTGTTTTGACATTTTTAATCCTCCACTTCTTTTTTAATATATCACAAATCTTATATTTTTTCTATATTTCATAATCTTGAAAAAATAACAGCTCACATATGTATCACACATATATATATTCCTCACTAAAAATACAACCACAATATTTTTGCCTATATAATTCTAACTCACGAGCTTTTGCTTGTCCTTCTCTAAATCCTACTCTAAAATCACGATATAAAAAAGTTATTCCTAATTTCAAAGCAATATCTTCTGCTATAGTTTTTATTATATCATGTTTTTGATATGGGCTTACAAGTAAAGTTGTCGAAAATGCATCATATCCATTTTCTTTTGCATATTTAGCTGTTTCCATCAATCTTATTCTATAACAATATTCACATCTATTGTCTAAATCATCTATAACATTTTTAGTAAACGCTCTAAGTCCATAGTAATCTTTATAAATTACATTTATATCTATCATTTTACTGTATTTCTCTAATGTTTCTTTTCTTTTTATGTATTCACTATATGGATGTATATTTAGGTTATACCAAAACAAGTCTATATTCACATTTTCTTTTTTTAGTGTGTCTATACAGTAAATACTGCATGGTGCACAACACGCATGTAACAATACTTTCATATCTCACTCCTTTTCAAAACTCCTCCTAAATCATTTTCCATAATTATTTCTCCATCAGTTAATACTTTTGTATAATTTTTTTCAAACATTTCAGTGTTTTTAAAATATATTATGTATTGATATTCATCTGCAATATATTCTTTTTCATTTTGTATTTCAGATATATTAGGAATATCTAAACCTCCTAAATTTTTATATTCAAACATTGAATAAAACCACAAGATTTTATGTTCGTCTCCTACAACTTTAATCTTTTTATTGAAATCAATATTATCATTCACAAATTTAATTATTTCTAATTCTTCTTTTGTATAACCTATTTCCTTTTTATTAAGTAATGAATTATTTATATGAAACACACTCATATTATTAGTGTAAAATGCATATATCTTTGTTGGTTCCCCTGTAAAAGCAAATAAATGAATTATTGCCAAAAAAGCATATGTAAATACCAATATAATTGAAATATATTCACTTTTTTTATCTATAAATATGATAGCTTTAAATGCTATATAAAATGCTAGTAGCCATAAAAAATAATGATTTTTAAAAAAATAATAGTCAGAAAAATTCATTGTGTACTGTCCAACCAGCAACATAAATATAAATAAAATTGTCAATACAGTTATGCTTATATCAAATTTCTTATTCTTACTTTCTATTAATCCTATTGTACAAAATGGTATTAAAAATATAAAGTTAGAATAATAATCTCTGTATATGTATCCTGGTATCTGTAATGCACCTACAACTTCTGCTCTTGGTAATATGTGATAACAAAATCCAAATATTGCTGGTATTATTAAAACAATTAAGATGCTTTTAATATCTTTTTTTGTTAGAAAATATATAAATAATGCTCCATATATTATTGGTACAAACAAAAAATATGAGAAAAACAACCCAAATGTAAGTAAAAACAATGTCATTCTATTTAACTTAAATTTAATAATAATTAATATTATCATATTAATTATTATTATACCCATACTTAAGTATGGAAAACCAAACAGCATGCTATTTAATGGATATCCTAACATATATACAAAGCTTATTATAAACGCTAATAACTGCTGGCGAGAATTATCTGAATGTGAAGATAAACAAGCATACATCGCAAGTCCTGCTAAAGCTAATAAAAATATGTCAAAATTAATATATATTTTGTAAAAATCTATTCTATTTATAATTCCTTCAAAAGATTTAAATAATAATCCTGTATTTACATATGTAAAAGGCATCATTGTTTTCAAATTCTCATACACTGGAGTTTCTAAATTTAATAATCTTGATTGGTCTGTAAATCTGGATGCTGCTATATAATGAAGTGCAGAATCTGTTGTTGTATATTTTATATTTAGTGGCATTGCATATTGTCTAAAAGCAAATCCAATTGCTATAGCAATTATTAAAGTTGCATATATAGCATCTGTTTTTTTTATATAATATTCTTGTCTTCTTTTTCTACTAAATATGACAACTGCAATAACAATATTAATTATACTTAATATAAGTAAATACAATGGTATTCTAATCATACTTAAAATATAACAAACAAAAGTATTATAACAAAGCATGAGAACTATTGTTATTATTATCCATGTAACTAAATTTAACTTTTCTTCTTGTTTTTTTAATAATAAAAATGCACTACCTAATATTATCAATGTTAGTAAATATATTATTCCCATTTGTTAAAATACCTCCTTCGTTATTCTTCATTATATGTTCTTTATTATTTAAAATAATTTCACTATATGATTTCATTCCTGAACTTTTATTAAAATAAATCATATAATCATAATATTTATTATCAACCCATAAGTTCATATATATAGGAATATCAACAGCATTATTATAACCTGTTAAACCATAAAACCACCACAATTGTTTTGCTGTTCCTATTATTCCAACATTTTTATTAAAATCCATATTATAATAAAAATATTTAATCATCTCAAATTCTTTTTCATTAATATTTTTAGTTTCACCTACAATAATGCTTCTATTTGTATTAAATATATCCATTACCATATATGGCTTTTCATTATAATTAAAGCCTCTATTATTTATACTGCTTACCTCAACAAATGATGTATATATTACTATCGTAAACAAATATATGCTTAAATAAATTATACTAAAATATTTATTCTTTTCATCTATATATGCAAGTCCTTTAAAGAAAAAATATATTACAACTATCCATAAAACAAAATAATTCTTAAACAAATAGTATGATGAAAAATTCATAAAATTAACAGCTATTGTAAATATAAATATATATAGCAGTAGCAATAATACTAATAATAAATTAAATCTGTCTTCTTTATTTTTTATTAAACCAATAATAAAAATTGGTATAAATAAAATAAAATTTGAATATATGTTTCTGTAAATTGTTCCTTCCATTTGAATATAATCTATAATAGATTTTTGCATAAAAAATCCTGGTAATACAAAATATAAAAATCCAATAATTGTTGGAATTATTAGAGCAATTATTATATTTTTAAAGTCTTTTTTAGTTAAAAAATATATAAATAATGCACCATAGACAACTGGCACAAATAAATAGTATGAAAAAAACAATCCAAATGTAAGTATTGGCAATATTTTACAATACTTATATTCCATTAATAAAATTATACAATTTATAATTATTATTCCCATAAGTAAATATGGAAATCCAAAAATCATACTGTTCAATGGATATCCGAAATGCATATATTATAGTAAGAATGAAAGCACATAAATACATACGCCAATTTTTTGTTAGATTTATTAATGTTACATATAACATTAATGCAGATAAAATAAGTAAAAATATATCAAACCCAATAAATAATTTATAAAAATCTAATCTATCTACAAACCCATCACACATTTTAAATAACAATCCAGTATTAACATAAGCACCTGGCATCATTGTTTTTACATTTATATGCTCATCTGTAGAATTGTTTAGCAATCTAGTCTCATCATAAAAATTCAGTGCTACTTTATAGTGTACTGCTGCATCTGTCATAATATATTTTATGTTTAGTGGAAATCCAAAATTTTTTATACTAACACAAATGCAAATTATAATTATTGCTAAAACTGCTAAGCAGTCTCTTTTATGCACATAATATTTTTGTTTGTTTTTTGTTTTAAATATGTAGAAAAAAATTATAATAGAAATAACAATATTTATAATTTCTACACTAATTAAAGATACAGGTATTTTAAATATATTTAGAATATATGCTATAGCTACATTATAACAAAGTAATAGCACTGTGGTAATTACTATCCATGAAACTATATTTTGTTTTTCTTCTGATTTTTTTAGCATTAAAAATGCTGTACTTAATAATATCATTATATCTTCCTTATTTTATATATTTTTACTTCATTAAATTCTTCAATAATTTCATATTCAGAATCTATATTATAATTTTCTTTTAAAAATTTAACTATTAATTCTGCTCTATTATTTGTAACAAAATATACATTTTCTTTTTCTACAAAGCTTTTATATAAATTATCTATTTCATATTTTTCTAAAAACCTATTATATTTGTCATTAAATACATCATATCCACCTAAAGACCTTATGTTTTCAAATTTATTTTTCTCTGGCATTTCAAATATATTGTAAGCTCTAAACCAAACCTGCATAGAAAATACATTATATAAATATACATTCTCTTTATTACCACTTGTATATTCTATAATTTTCTTAAAATTCTGAACATCTTCTATTCTGTATGTATTAATCATTGCTCTTTCTAATAAAGTTGCAGCTGTACTTATTGTTAACACTGAGCAAATAAGAAATAATATAGCAACATATATAGTTGCAAACTTAAATATTTTTTTATGTTTAATCGTTATTTCACTTAAATTCATATTATATAATAATATAACAATACTAATTAAATAATTAGAAAATACCACTCTATCTACAGTTCTTCCAACTACTATAAATAACATGTGTATGGCTAATGTACCTAAAAAAGTACCTAATACAAATAGTTTATTTTTACTTCTTTTTATATTAATTGCAAATAAAATAATTAATATAATTGCAATCAATTTATTAAAATCTTTTTCATAATATTCAAAAAAAGTTTTAATGGTTTTATTGAAATCTAATTCCATAAATTCTTTATGTTCTACCAATACTTTCATATTTTCTTTTGAATATATTTCTGGCTCGGCATAATCAAAGCTTGCAAACATAATGAAATCATTTGGCTCCCAATTAATACTCTCATAAACTTCTTTGTTTTTATTATATGATGGTGCTCCATAATTAAATAATGGACGTCTAACATCATCATATTCATTAAAAACTTTCATTTCATCATTTCTGTTATACATATAATTATTAAATACTAATAATAACCCACATATTGAAAGAGTACACGCAAAATATAATAAAGTCTTTTTCTTAAAATTACAAATTAAATATAATATTATAAATGGTATTATAGTCACTATTACATCTACTCTTATTAAACTTCCAATTATAAATATAATAGTTGCTATTATTATATTTCTCTTTTTATTATTGCCAATATCAAAAGCATACATTGCTAAAATTAAACCTGCTGTTACACATATATATGCAACTCTTGTAAATTGAAAAAACATTAAATTTATTGAATAAAATATTAAAGAGAAAAATATTGTTACAATTATTCCTTTTTTACCTTCAAATTTTTTTAATAACACATAGTTAATAATGCAAAATGCCACAAATTGAGCTGCAAATAACATTATAGAATAATAATTTATTCTTGGGAAATATTTAAATAGTCCCATAAGAATAATAGACAAAATATAGTTAATCGGTTTTGCAAAAGGGCTGTCAAATCCCTCTACTCCATTAAATGCATTTTGTATTCTAAAATCATCAATTTCTTCAAATTTCATACTGCCTGTTAAATATACTATAATAGCTATAGCAATATTAAGTAAAGCTATAGAAAAAAATATGAATTTTTTGTTATGTATTAATTTCATGCTTACCCCTTTTAATATACACAGCAAATCCAACAATGCTTAGTACTGTGGTAATGGCACTAAATTTCATTAAATTTGTTCCTGTATATTTAACCTTTACTATTCCTGATTCATTTACTTTAACCTTAACAAAACCAAACTTTGATTCTTCTGGTTTTAATTTATGTCCATTTATTTCTACATTATATCCTATGTAGTATATATATGGTAATTCTAATTCTGTTCCTTCTTCCACATCTGCTATCTCAAATTCCATTTTAGTTCCATTTTTATTGCTATTTAAAATCTTAGCTTTTCCTTCTAATACCAATACGCCTTCAGCTCTATTAGCCATATATTTTCTGTCTTTTAATACATTTAAAGGTAAATATTCTAAATATGCCATTGTATCTGTTCTTGTCATATCTTCTGTAAATGTATCTACTTCATAATATAAGCTTTCATCTTTATCTAAAGTCCCAATGTCTCCTACATCTTCCCCTATTACTTGTCTTAACATAGGACTAATATATATTAAAACTATAGTTAAAATAATAAATATATGTTTTATATCAAAATTTTCTATTAATAAATATGTATTTACACTAGAAACTATACTAAGTGCAAATACTACTAATACTAGAAACCTCCATGGGAACTGAATAATTCCAACTTCTATAGGCATCAACATCCATGGAAAATGAACTGTTGTAAGGTATGCTGCAGCTAAACCTAAAACAAATAAAAATATATAATCTTTTCTTTTATCTTTTGGTATTTTCTTATATATAAATGGGGTAAATATCAAAGGTATTACAATAAACAATCCTATAGTCAAACACATTTCATTTTCAAATCCTTCTTTAAATACATTTGAAAATCCACCAGATTTTGGAGGTGTGTTAACTAATTGTGCAAGACTTAATGAATGATGATACATTCTAGCTTGTGTACCCATGGCCCCAGGCATAAATGCACCATAATCTGCAGAAAACTTACTCTGCATTAATGGTAATGTATAAAATGATGTAATTAAAACAACAAACAATGCATTTAAACATAACTTAATAAATACTTCTTTCTTAAATACTTTTTTTATATTTATTAAAATATAAGGTACCATTAAGATAAGTATAAATAATAAACTTACACTATGAGAATAAGCAACTCCTGCTATACCTATGGTAATTAAATAATGTTTTTTTCCTTTATCATTGAATAGACTGTATAGCCCATGTAATATTAGTGGTAAAAATATGAATGTAAGCATTTCTCCTGCTGCAAATCTTACATATATTTCTGTTAATCTATATGGTGCACAAATATAAAAAATGCTAGTAAGTAATGCTAATTTTTTTGACTTCGTCACATCTTTCATGAAATTATACATTGTGAGCCCTGATAAAAATATTGATAAAAAAGCTACCCCTTTCATACTGAATAACATTGATAAATATGGGAATAAAATTCCATAAAATAAATTCCATGAATACCCAAACCCTCTTGCATAATTTGGAACTATTTCTGGTATTATTTGTCCATCTGCTATTGATAATGTTGTTCCAATTGTTCTTGCCATATGTGCATAACCATCGTGTAATGCAAAAAAATTCAATGTAGAAAATCCAGAACAAAGTATTAAGCTTATAAGTAATATTGTAATATAATATTTATAATTCTCCTTCATCTTTCCCCCTTATATAGCACTAGATATGCTCCACTTTCTATACATTCAAAACCATTATTTAAAAGCTCTTCCATTATATAATATCTTTTTGGTATTATATATACACTATTATAATCTAAAATTTCTTTATTAAAGTTAATTATATATTTATCTTGCTTATCATATGGACTCATTCTTGTCGCAAAAGCAATATACATTCTAGGATAGTAAAAGGAAAGTATATTTACATTTTTGTTTTCAAATTTATCTGCTATACTTACTGCTTCAATCAATTTATTTTCAAAAAAACGAATTTCACCATATATTTTACTATATGTAGTAAAATATATATATGAAAATAAAAAGAATTGAATTAAATATATTCCTATTATTACATATCTGATTATATCTTTCTTTTCTATTATATATTTAATGCCTATTGCTGCAAAATATAATAAGGGAATAAATATCGCATTTGCCTTGTTTATATTTGGGTATGCAGTAATTAAAATACAAATAGTCATACTAATAACTGCAAATAACATTATTATATCTAAATTAAATTCTTTGTTTTTCCTACTATTTTTTATTGATATTACAATACCAAGAATGATAAAAGGAATTGATATATTATACATTGTACCAAAAGCTGAAATCGTATTGTAATAAAGGTTATCTTTACCTAATATTGATTCTATATATGGTTTAAAATTAAGAAAAACATTTTTTATTGATATTTCTCCTTTTCTAAACATGCTTAATTTTGGTATTGAAATATAATCTGTGCGTATCTCTGGTATATATCCCATATTTATTAATATCATAAGAATTAAAGGCATTGCTAATATAAATATTGGTATACCCAAAACTATTATTTGTTTTATATTTATCTTTTTTATATACAATAAATATAATAAACTCAAAAAAAGAAATATTGGTATTGTGATATATGCTAATGCATATGTATATAAAGTAAGTCCAAAAAAACAACCTGCTAAAATAAAATATCTTAGTTTACTTTTATTTATAGCTAATGAAAAGAAGAAGATTGAATAAATTAAAAATGATGACATTAAATTACAGTCTAATCCCCATCTAGATTGCATTATGTGCCATGGAGATATTGCTACTAAAAAGAAAAATATAGTAGCTAATTTATTGTCTTTATTTTTCTTGGCTAAAAAGTATGTGAGAACTAATGCAATAAGACTACAAATCAATGCTGGTAATCTTATCGTAACTATACTTAAATCAAAAAACTTTACACATATAGCTGCTAAATATGCATATAATGCACTTTGTCCTCCACCATAGTTTATTAAATAGACAGGAAACTTATATAAGTGCCTATCTACTGAATAATTTGCAAGACAATAAGCATCATAGCCCATCCCTACTTCATCCACATGAACCTGGTCTGGTAATTCACCAAATGCAATTGTTCTTGCTAATATTCCAATTAATAAAATTATAATTAAAATACATTTGCTTTTGTTCATTTTTTAATTCTTCTCTTTTATAATATATATTGGTCTTCCTTTTGTTTCTAAATATGTTTTTGATAAATATTGTCCCAATATTCCTATACTAAATAATTGTACTCCACTTACTAAGAATATTACACAAATTAAACTTGGCCATCCACTTGTTTGGTCTCCAAATATTAATGTTTTTACTATTATAAATAATATAATTATAAAAGATATTAAACAAAATATTATTCCTAATAATGATGAAAGTACCAGTGGTGTTGTTGAAAAGGCAATTATTCCTTCTATTGCATATTTAAACAACTTCCAAAATGACCATTTAGTTTCTCCTGCAACTCTTTCTATATTTTCATATTCTAACCATTTGGTATTATACCCAACCCATGCAAAAATTCCTTTAGAGTATCTGTTGTATTCTTTAAGTTCTAATATTGAATCTACTACTTGTCTTGTCATTAATCTATAGTCACGAGCACCATCTACCATTTCAACTCTATCACTCATTTTATTAATTAATTTATAAAACATTCTTGCACAAAAACTCCTAATTGGTGGTTCACCTTTACGTGTTACTCTTCTTGTCCCCACAATGTCATAGTTTTCTTCCTTAATTAGTCTATACATTTCTTCGAGTAGTGATGGTGGGTCTTGTAAGTCTGCATCCATTACTGCAACATAGTCACCTTTAACATTTTCTAACCCTGCATAAAGTGCTGCTTCTTTTCCAAAGTTTCTTGAAAATGATATGTATTTTACAATTGAGTCTTTGTTACTTAATTCTCTTAATACTTCTAATGTTTTATCTTTGCTTCCATCATTTACAAAAAGCAATTCGAATTCTTGGTTTTTGAATTTTGCTATTTCTGTTTTCATTGCTTCATAAAATAATGGTATTGATTCTTCTTCATTATAGGCTGGTATTATTATACTTATCAATTCTTTTTCCATGATTTATGCTCCTTTATTTGGGGTTGTTCCAAAAGCCAATTATTTTCAAATTAGCCTTCGGAGCGGTCGGCACGGAGGCCTACCCTACGTTAAATATTCCTTATTTTCGATGTACCATTCTATTGTTTTTATTATTCCGTCTTCGAATTTTGTTTCTGGTTCCCATCCTAATTCATTTTTAATTTTTGTTGGGTCTATTGCATATCTAAAATCATGTCCTTTTCTATCTTCTACATATGTTATTAGACTTTCTGGTTTTTCTAAATGTTTTAATATTAATTTTACTATTTCTATATTTCTTTTTTCATTATGTCCACCTACATTATATGTTTCTCCCGATTTTCCATTATGTAGTACTAGGTCTATTGCTTTACAATGGTCTTCTACATATAGCCAGTCTCTTACATTTAATCCTTGTCCATATACAGGTAATGGCTCATTGTTAATTGCTTTTTTTATCATATGTGGTATTAGTTTTTCATTGTGTTGATATGGTCCATAGTTGTTTGAACAGTTAGTAATGTTTATATTCATTTTATATGTTTCATGATATGCACGAACTAACATGTCTGAACTTGCTTTTGATGCAGAATATGGGCTACTTGGTGCATATGGTGTTGTTTCTACAAAATATCCTGTTTCTCCTAATGCTCCATATACTTCGTCTGTAGAAATGTGCATGAATTTATTTTCGCTACCTTCTCCCCATTTTTGCTTAGCAACTTCTAATAGTGTATGTGTTCCAAGTACATTAGTCTGTGTAAATACAAATGGTGCTTTTATACTATTATCTACATGAGATTCTGCCGCAAAATGAACTACAGAATTTATATCATATTTGTTGAATAATTCTGTTACAAAATCAAAGTCACAAATATCTCCTTTTTCAAAAATTATTTTATCCATAACTTTCTTTAGGTTATCCATATTTCCTGCATATGTAAGTTTATCTAGTATTACAAACTTATAATCTGGGTGTTTTTCTACCATATATTCTATAAAGTTGCTACCTATAAAACCTGCAGCTCCTGTGATTAATAAATTTTTCATTTTAATTTCTCCTCCCATTTTTGGTCTTTTTCAGATTGAACAATATTTTCTATTCCACCAACTTTATCTAATGGCCAATTTATACCTATTTGTGGGTCATTCCATAAAAGTCCACCTTCATCACCTGGATGATAAAAGTCTGTACATTTGTATACAAATTCGGCTTCATCACTTGTAACTAAAAATCCATGTGCAAATCCTTTTGGAATGTAGAACTGTGTTTTGTTTTCTGCTGAAAGCATTACACCATAATGTTTGCCATAAGTAGGAGAATCTTCTCTCATATCTACAGCAACATCATAAACTTCTCCATTTATAACTCTAACAAGCTTTCCTTGTGGGAATTCTTTTTGGAAATGCAATCCTCTTAAAACTCCTTTAACAGATTTAGAATGATTATCTTGAACAAATTCATCTGTAATACCCATTTCTATAAAATCATTTTTGTTATAAGTCTCCATAAAGAAACCACGGCTATCTCCAAAAGCAGTAGGTTTTATAACAACAAGTCCTTTAATTCCTGTTTCTATTTTTTCAAATTTACCCATGTTCACTCACCTTTCTTAATATTTTCAATATCTATGTTCTTCCCAAGATATTTTATCTTATTTTCTTTCTCCTAGTTCTGCAACATATTTTCCATACTCTGTTTTTGAAAGTGGTTCTGCTAATTTAATTAGTTGACCTCTATCTATAAATCCATTTCTATATGCAACTTCTTCTATACATGAAATATACAATCCTTGTCTTTCTTGTACTGATTTTACAAAGTTTCCTGCATCTAATAACATATTTGGGTTTCCTGTGTCAAACCATTGAAATCCTCTTCCTAGTTTTTCTACTTTTAATCTTCCTTGCTTTAAATACTCAGCATTTACTGTTGTTATTTCTATTTCTCCTCTTGCAGATGGTTTTATGTTTTTAGCTATTTCAATTACATCATTATTATAAAAATATAAACCTGGAACTGCATAATTTGATTTTGGCTCTTGTGGCTTTTCTTCTATTGAAACTGCATTTCCATTATCATCTATTTCAACAACTCCATATGGTCTTGGGTCTTTTACTAAATATCCAAATATTGTTGCTTCTTCTCTTGCATAAGCATTTTCTAATAGTTCTGTAAATTTTTGTCCATAAAATAAATTGTCTCCTAAAATCATAGCTACATTATCTTCACCTATAAATTCTTCTCCAACTATAAAAGCATCTGCTAATCCTCTTGGTTGTTCTTGAATTTTGTATTCTATTCTTAATCCTAATTGAGACCCATCTCCAAGTAATTCTTTAAATACTTCTATATCTCTAGGTGTAGATATTATTAAAAATTCTCTAATCCCTGAAAGCATTAATGTTGAAAGTGGATAATAAATCATTGGTTTATCATAAACTGGTAATATCTGTTTTGAAATTGCAAGGGTTAGTGGAAATAATCTTGTTGCTGTACCTCCTGCTAAAATAATTCCTTTTCTGTTTTTCATAACTTTATTCCTCCATTATTTTTATTATTTTTTCTGCTAAACATGTCCAGTTAAAATTTTCTTTAACATGTTCATATACTCTAGTTGATATTTTATTACAAAAATCCTTATTATTCAAGCATTTTTCTATAGCTTTTTCGATTTCTTCTATAGAATTTTCTTTTATTATAATTCCATATTCTTCATTTAAAACAACTTCTACAGTTCCACCTTTTGGAGTAGCTATAATTACATTTTTATTAATAGCCGCTTCTAAGATAGTAGTAGGTAACCCTTCTGTAAGCATTGAAGGGGACACAAAAATATCTGAATCTCTGAGTAAATTCATAACTAAATCATAATCTATTGAACCTAAAAATTCAACATTAGGAATATTTGCATATTCATTTTTATATTTATCTAATAAATCTCCATCCCCTGCTATAAGTAATTTAATATCTTTATGAGTTTCATTTACTTTGATAAAAGCTTCTATAAGTAAATCTATTCCTTTTCCAACTATTACTCTTCCAACATATGAAATAATTGTTTTACCTTCTTCTTTAAAGTTCTTATATTCACTCACTTCATATTCTGTATTAATTGAATTATGTAAAACCCCTTTTGCTTTTATATTAAAATGTTCTAACCATTCACTTGCTTTTTCTGAAACTCCATAGAAATCTTTAACATGTCTTTTTATTAAAACTGTAAGAAAACGAATATATGTGTCTGCCATAAATTGAAGTAGTTTATTAGACATTGTTAAATCTCCACTACCATGTTCTATCTGAAATACTTTTTTGTTATATTTATGGCTTAATTTCGCACCTAAAAGTGTTAATGTGTAGAATCTAACATTTAATATTATTTGTTCTGATCTTTCTACAATTTCGCATAATTTTTTATATACTTTTCTGTTTGGAATATAAAAAGGTAATCTGCCATCAAAAAAAACTTTACTTGGAATTCTATATATATTTATTCCATCAATTGTTTCTTCATCTTTTAGGTCACCATATTTAGAGGTTATAACATTAACTTTATACCCCTTTTGTACTAACTTTTTAGATAACTCCTCTGTATATCTTTCCACCCCACCAACATGTGGCTTATATAAAGCAGAAAATATAGTTATTTCTTTCATTTTTTATCCACCTTATGTTTTAATATAGCAATTTGTTCAGTTAAATCTGTTATCTTATTATTTTGGTTATACATAATTTTTGTAATTCTTAAGTTTAAATAAAATAATGCTAAAATACAAATTAAGAAAAGCATTGATGGTGAATATGCAATGTTTAATTTAGCAGCTATAGTGTCTAATGATTTTGGAAATATTGATAACAACAAAACTATTATTGAAGCCACTACCCAAAAAAAACTTTCTTTAATAGAAAATACTTTTTTACTTATATTTATAAGTAAATATGAGATAAATAATATTGCAATTATAATGAAAAATATATTCATACTCTTTTTTCCTTTCTGTTAAATATATTTATAACAAATATAACTATAATTTCATAAAACATATTAATCATATATTTTATAGGCTTTATTATTCCTTTATGCATACTTTCTCCAAACTCTCTTTGACGCATTTTAACTCCAACTTCACCTATTTTATATCCTGCAAGTAACATTTCAATAATTAAATTAGCATCAGGATATTCTGGGTATCCTCCCATTTTTGCATATTTTTTGTATACTTCTTTTGTTAACACTTGAAATCCTGATGTAGGGTCTGTAATTTTTTGTCTGCAAAATAAATTTATTAAACCAGAAAATATTTTTCCACCAAGTCTTCTGGCAAAGCTTTGCTTATATTCATTGTTTTTTGTAAATCTTGAACCTATTACAATATCCAGTTCTTTTTCTTTTATTTTAGTAATTAATTTTTTTGCTTCTTCTGCTATATGTTGACCATCTGCATCAAATTGAACCACATAATCATAGTCAAATTCTGTAGCATATTTCAACCCTGTTTGTATTGCCATAGCATACCCTACATTAAATGGCATGTCTATACATGCAACACCTTTTTCTTTAACAATTTTAGATGTATTATCTTTTGAGCAGTCATTAATAATGACTATATCTGGATTGATATCCAAGTTTTTAATTTCATCTATAACTTTTACTATATTTAATTCTTCATTATATGCTGGTATAACAAATAGTATTTTATCTTGGTTCATATTTTACTCCCCTATTTTAATAGAATTTATTAATATTTATAGTAATAATCTGGTAACAAACCATTTATTTTTACATTATCTATATTTAAACTACATGTGTCATTTGGTAAACAATCAAAAACGATCTTCCATTCTTCATTTTCATCTATATATACTGGTAAATTAATTGTATTATTTATAGCTGGTATTCCATAAAGCGCTTGATAAAAAGGATTTTTCTCTAATACTGAACTCTTATAATCATAAACCGCAATAATATTTTTCATAGTTGCTAAACTCTTTATATTATTTATATTTTGAATTGAATAAGAAATCTCTACATCTAAATATTTATTATTATTTATCTCTATGTTAACGTTGCCCACTTTAAAAGTCACTTCACTCTTATACTCTGATATTTTATTTATTTCATATGTTACATTACATATTTCTGGTTCTATTTCAGGTTGTTTTTCCCATACAATATAATAACTTGTTTCCAAAACTGGTTTATAATTAGTTATTATTTCTTTATATAAATAATAATTAGCTCTATTAACCCATATCTCCCATTCATTTTTATTTGGGTTCACTGTTATTATATACTTATAATCTCCATCTTCCAACTCACTCAAATATTCTTCTCGTACTTTATCTCCTAAAGCATGAATTATATAATCAGTTTTAGTTGGCTGATATGTATTATCAATTGTTTCTATCATTGCAGCATATATTGAAAAATATTTTTCACTGCCAATTAAATTTTTAATCTTATACAAATCGTTAGCTAAACTAGCACTTACATATCCGGTCAATTTCATTTATATAAACTTTATTTGTTTTATCCACATATGTATTATATGATATTCTTAATTTTTGATAATTCAAAATAAATAATACTACTATTGTTGTGTAAACCATTATAAAAATTGTATTTTCTATTAGAGTAGTTATATTATCTATATTTTTATATATTTTTTTAATTAACATATTAGTTATACACATTAATATCCATATATATAAATATATAATATATGCAAACACAAATACTTGCAAGATGTTAAATCCATCATTATTATTAGTTCTACTATATAAATACCCTGATAGTACTAATACTGTAAGCATAAATATTATCGATATATTTTTCTTTGTTCTAAAATCTTTATTAACCCAAATTGCAATTAATATGCCTATTAAAATAACAATAGCTAGTATCATTATTTTAAATCTAAAATCAGTTATAAATTCCCATAAAATTAGTTTTTTCTCATAATATGGTGAAAAATACCAAAACTGATCATTAGCAACTCCTTTAAAATTATAATAAACCCAATTTTTAAAGTTGCCAAGAGTTACTATTGATATAATTGTAAATATTGATACAATTTCAGAAGCAATAAAAATTAGTAACTTTATAAAAAATTCTTTTTTTAGTTCAAATAACAATACTATAAACAAAAATATTGACGCAAATATAATTGGTATTCCATAATCATTTGACCAGCAACCAAAAATTCCTAATATAAAGCCACAAATAATCACATATTCATATTTAAAGTCTTTAATTCTAAACTTTTTAAAATCAATATTTTTAAATATAATCCTAAATATCAATACACATAAAAATAATACTACTGCCCTATGAGTTCTAATTGAATTTCCAGGATATAATATTTTTTTTAAAAATGTTGTAGTTTCATATACAATGCCACTATTAGATGTCACTATATGCATGAGTGAAATGAAAAGTATTGGTATTAATAATGAAATATGCTTTTTAATCTCAAAAACTCTTAAAATAGTATAAAGAATAACTACAAATGATATTGCTGACATTATCAGAGTACTAATTAAACTCATCCTAAATAATCCATTACCTGTTAAAATACATATTATACTATTTAAATAAAGAGGTCCCAATCCTAAATATGGGAAAAAATCTCTAAATGGTATTTGTCCATTAAATAATCTTCTCACCATATTGTAAGTTTGAAAATCACCATTCATAGGTGAATAGTCAAGAACTCTTATTTTATTAAATACCATTATTCCTATCACTAAACTTCCAACTATTATTGTTAAAAGTATCAAAACTCGTTCTATTGTTTTTTTCGAAATCATTTTATTTATGTGCTCTCCTATATTTATTATTTTTTAATTTTTATTCACTTTAACTATTGATTCAAATACATATTTTTGTTTTTGATGTGTTGTTTCCAATATTAGTGATGCATATTTTATTAGTATTGAAAGCAATAAAAACAATCCAAAAAAACCAAATGACATAAATATCATCATAGTTGTCCAGCCTTCAATAGGATTTTTAAGCCATAAATACACTAACATAGTATATATAAAACCTAATATAGAAAATGCCATCATTATTGCTGCTAATATAAAAGAAATCTTAAATCCAATATTAGTGAAATAAATCATAGAATCTACAGCTAATCTTCTTCTATATCTTGTTTCATTTGAATTTTCTTTTATTTTCTTTTTAACCTCATAAACAATATTACTAGTCTTTAACCCTGAATTATAATACACAGCTTTCCTATATACAATATTGCTCGAAATAATATTAATTCTATTAATAGCTCTTCTTGATAATATTCTAAAGCTTTCTGTTTTCATGTCTAATACATTATTATTAAAAATCTTATAAAACAATCTACTTGTTATTTTCATTTTTTTATTTGATGATGCTGATACAATATCAAAACCTTGTAGACTTTTCTTATAAACATTCATTATTTCGTTGATATCATAATCTATAATAGTACTGTCAAACTCAAATACAAAATCTCCAATAGCCAAGTCTACTCCAGCTAACATAGATTTTTCTACACCCTGAAAATAACTCATATTTATAATATTAATAATCGAAGTTTCAACACTTTTTCCTACTTCTTTTATAATATCTGTACTTTTATCACTACTACTATCATTAACACATATAATTTCATATTTCTCAAAATTATTTTTCAAACATTCTAGTATTTTTTCTAAAAATTCTCTTATATAATTCTCACTGTTATGTACATACACTACTGCTGATATAAAATTCTTCTCTTTTATTTCTAACATAAAAACTCCTCCAAATCATACACTGTATTTATTTTCCCTGAAAGAACACTTACAAATTTAGGTTTTTCATTAAATACTTTTATAACTGTTGGCCTTGAATCATCAATTTCAGATGCTTGTAAAATAGGTTTTACTGAAAACAATGAACTATGATATTCAAACTCTATATCATCTGTCAAATATTTTCTAGCAAAATTAGACATATATTCCCAAGCAGTTTCTGGTTTCGCCTTACATGTATTACAATTACCCAAGTTTTCTTTAGTACAATAACCTTTTTCACATTTATTTTGACAAATAAATGTTGGTAAATTGTCATAACTTGTTATATGTGGTGTAAAGGTAACTGAAGTTAAAGAATGTAAACCAGTTTTTCCAAATGGCATAATAGAGAAAAATGGTCCATCCATTACAGTTATTCCTACATCTTTTAATTTATCATTTATCTTACATAAAATAATTTCACAGAGTTCATATTTTATTTTAAATGGCTCATAACCTAACATATTAATTATCTGATTTGTTGAAGCATATGTAGTATTAAGTAAATATTCTGTTTCATATGTTTCACCATTTTCTAAAGTAATTACATAATAATTATCTATATTCTTTATGGTTTTTATTTTAGAGTTGTATTTAATTTCTACATTTTTCATATTAGATATTTTTTCTAGTAAAGATTGTTTTAAAATCTCTGCATCATAAGTATATTCTTCTGTATTAAACACTCCATCACACATGTCTTGTTTAAAATATAAAGAATAATCTATTTCTTCACACTTTATATTTGCAGCACTACAAAACTTCTTAAATTGTTCGCCATTTGTCCAAGAAAATTTTTTTGAAATAGCATAAATCTTTTTAAAGTCCTGCTTTATGCAAAATCCATAATCTTTCACAAATCTATCAAAATAATTTCTAGATTTTATTGCTGTTGAATATGAACGTGGATAATGATACCCCATATGTACTCTAGCCTGATTTATATATGTTGCACGCATAAAAGAATTTGAATCACATTCTAGAACCAAAATATTTCCATCTTTTTTTCCACAAAATTCTGCAGCATATAAACCATAAAAACCTGCTCCAACTATTATTTTAGAATACTTCATATTTTACTACTCCTTTGGTTTATAATCTCCTTTTAAATTCTTAAATAATATTTTCATTAGTTCACTATTTCCTTTAAAGAAACTTATTTTTGTAGGTGTTTTTCCCTTTTTAGGATAAGCTCGTGTCACAGGAATTTCGCATACTTTAAGTCCGAAGTTGAGATGCTCGTACAGATAAATATGCTAATAATTCGTATGTCACAAAAATGTTTCTTAATGGTTGTACTTTAAAATGTTCTAAATATTTTTTTGAATACGCCCTATAAGCATTTGTGGTATCTGTAAATTTATGTTTTGCAGTTAAAGATATTACTGGAGCATGCAATAATTTTACTGATACATGTCTAATAAATGGTGTATTTATTGCTTGTCCTCCTTTAACATACCTTGAGCCTTGTACAAAATCATATCCTTCTTCTAGTTTTTGTATAAAATTAGGAACATCTTCTATACTGTCTTTATTATTTCCATCTATTGTAATAATTCCTTCATATCCTATATTTAATGCCCACCAAATTCCCATTCTAAGTTGAGAACCTTGTCTTCCATCTTCTTTTAAAGTTAAAATACTATTAACTCCAAAGGCTTCTATTGAATCTAAAGAACCATCTGTTGAACCCTTATCACATATTATAATATCTACCATTTCATTAATGTTATTTTCTTTTGCTTTTTCTAGTTCTTTTATTATTCTTTCACCTTCATTAACTACTGGTATTAAAAGACAATACTTAGTTTGTTTATCTTTATATTTCTTAATTTCAAATTTAGGTACTCCAGTTATGTTTTCAAAAATCATTTAAAATTCTCCTTTATATATTGTATAGTTTCTTTGACTATATTAATATCATTTAAATTTTTCATTTCTATAGAAACATATTTATTATAGTTATTTTCTTTTAATAATTTTAAAAGTTCTAAATGTATCTCTCTTTTTTGAATTTTTTCCAGATTAGGTTCACTTATATGAATATGATTTATTAAACTTATATCTTTTATAAATTTCTCATTATTATATATAACTGTTCCTAAATCTAAATTTATTTTAACGCCTTCTGAATTAACTTCTTTTACAAAATCCACTACTTCATCAGTTGTATTTAAAAAATTTGTTCCATAAATACTTGGATTTGCTTCTATTCCTATACATGTATCTTTAGAAACTGCATATTCTCCAAGTTCTTTAAAAAAGCTTATAGCAATAGCAATATCTTTTTTATCATCTATAATTCTATTTTTAGGGCAACCAAAAACTAAATTTTTACATTTTATTATACTTGCAAAATCTATTGCTTTTTTAGTATAACACAATAATTCATTTTTTTCTTCCAAATCTCCAAATAATCTCTCTTTTTTACCATACCATATAGATTGCATTGAAGGTATTTCTAATTTATGCTTATTTTTCAACGTATCAGCAAATTCTTTTGCAGTTTCTAATTGTTCATAAGGTTCAGTTTCGATAATCCTTGTTGGAGCAATTTCTAAACCTGAAAAAACATTTAATCCTAAATATTCATATATTTCATTATCATATTCTTTAGCCCAAGCTATATTTGATATAGAAAGTTTCATAAACTAGCTCCTTCTACAAATTTCTTTAAATCTTCTAACAAATATTCTTTGTTATATATATATCCATTTTCTCCATTAAATAAATTTGCATGTTTTGTCTTCATATTATATTCAATAGCATTATTTGAAAGCTCATTAATAAATTCTTTTCCATAAATGTATCTATATAGCTCACCTGCATTTATAGGTTCAGTTGCTAGATTTAGTAACTTTATATTATTATCTAATGCTATATTAATATGATTCCATAGATTATTCAAATTATAAAACTGATAACTATTTCTACTATCTGTGAAATTCAATGCATTAAAGTCATTATTTATAAAAAATTTTTTTAAATTCTTTTTTTCTTCAATCGATATTTCATTTAATTTGTAAAACCCACTATTATCCAATGTATAATAGTCTTTTATGTTATTCATCTTTAACTCTAATTCATTTATTTTATTTTCTTTTAACATAAAAGGTATTATTGTAACCATATCATAAATAAAATTCTTTTTAAGATTACTTCCATAAAGTGCTGGTAAATGTACAATTAAATGATTTGAAATATTTTCTTTTACCCATTCTTCTAAATAATATCTATGTAATCCATATGGTTGTAGCCCTTCTGTATCTATCTTAGTATCTTCATTTACTAAATTTGGATTTTTATATACATCAGTTGTAGATATTAAAACCATTTTCTTAGGATTTAACTTTTTTATATTGTTTTTAGCTTTTTCTATTGTTTCTAAATCAATTTCTGGATTTTTATTTGCTAAAGTTTTCTGTGCAGGAACTCCACTATAAACAACTAAATCATGTTCTTTACTAAAGCCTTCTTGTATATTTACTGAATCATATAAGTTATCAAACTCACATGCTTTATTTAAGTTAGAACCTACAAAACCACTATATCCTACCAATGTTTTCTTCATATTAAACCTCCTTTATTACTTTACAAAAACATATTATCGTTTGTATTATTGCAACTGGAACCAATAGTGCAAATGGTAAAATCCAAAGTACATGATTCATATGAATATGTATATATGAATGACCTTTTGCAAGCACATACCAAGATAATGGTGCTAAAATTGAAAATGCTGTTGCTACATTTATTGCTAAAATTTTTCTATAGTTTTCAAGTTTTATTTTTTTCTTTATTATAATTAAGCTTAACATTAAACTTATAACAAAAAATACTGCAAAAATATAAATAAGAGTTTTGCTGTTCATAAAAGGAAAAATTGGACTTTTTAAATATGTTTTTATAACTTCAAAAACATTTGATGTCATACTTTCTGACAATGCTTCCAATAAATCACCATTTGCTGAATCAACCATTACACTTGCTAATGCTTCTCCCTTTGTTCCTATTCTTTTTATTATTGTTTCCTTGGCAATTCTTATAGCTTCATTAACTCCATAATAGCTCTTAAGTTGAATTAGCCATAAACCTATTCCTGTAAAAAATGATATAATTGCACAAATTGTAACATTTAATGCTCTAACAAAAAACTCTTTAAACTTCCATACATTTTTTATTGCATAATATACAAGTGGAACTATTAAAGAAATTCCTATAGTAGTTATATATTCATTACCATTCAATACCTTTATTAATACTGTAATAAAGGTTACTAAGCCCACCATTAAATTATTGTATTTGATGTTATTTCTATCAAAGTATGATAACAATAATATCATTGATGTCATAGGCAAAAACCATGTAAATTCTACCCAGTATAAATTATTTCCAAATGCATTTAAATATGGTGAAAATAGACATACAATAAAAGTTAAGAGTGCTGATATAACATTAAATTCTGTATATATCCAATATATTATTGTTGTAAGAATTATTCCTAATAATAATGAAAGTATTGTAACATATAGGTTATACAAATTTTCATTTGAGATGTTTACTTTCTCTCCAAGTTCTCCCATCACCATTCCTTGCAATCCAACTTGTGATGCATATTCTCTTGGCTCAATTTCTTGTTCTGCCTTATTATAAAATACATTTTTTAAATCGTCACCGCCTAAATAGTTTATCATTAACCACTGGTGCTATCAACATTCCATTATAGTGAAGTATTCCATTTGTTTTGCTATCCATTATTTTATATATAACCAATGCTTCTGAATCATTTTGAAAATTGTTAAACCATATTTCATTATATTTTCTATCATAAAGTTCATATTTATTATATGAATTATTAAATATACCAAATGCATTATAATTAATATTTAATGTCAATATAATACATACAATACCTAATATTATCGTTTTTTTCATAATCATTTATCTCCTAAAAATTATATACTTATCATCTTCTATTTGCATCTCTAATTCTGTTTCCTCTAAATACATTATAAGTTCAACATCTACATTTTCTATTATCAGCCAATCAACATCATATTTTTCTAACAAATCATTAAATTCTTCTACAGTAATTTCTGGCTTTCCAGTTTTATAAATATTATATATTTTTTCTCTTTCTGCAATTTCTTCTTGATTATAATGCATTGAATTAAACATATAACTGTCTCGTGACCAAAATAACACTATATCATTACTTAATTGTCTCATCATAGCAGCATGTAATGGTTCTAGTGGTGCTATAACTATTTGCTTTCCTTCACTATTTTCCAGTATATAATTAGTTTCACTAACAATAAAATCAGGTATTTTATATAAATTTTCATGTTTCTTATATCCATTTTCATCTAAATACATAAACTTACCAGCTACAATTATAAGAACACATGAGCTTACTAAAAAAGCTATTTTCAATGATTTTTTATCAATCATTTCATATATTCTCACAATAGTATAACCTATACAAAGTTCAATTGGCAATAGCCAAAACATACGCCAATATACTAAATAGTTAGTCACATATTTAGCTATATATGGTCCTATTATTGGATTTAGTATAGAAATTATAGCAAATGCTGGTATAAACACAAAGAATATTTTTGCATTTTTATTACCAATAAATATAACTATAATAACAGAAATAATAAACAAATAAAAGTGATACCCTGTTCCAATAAAATTTTTAAGTATTTGAATGACATCTACTGTTCCTGAATTTTCTATTTGCCCAGTAATTGTGCTCAGTTTAGAAATCAGTATAAATAGTACAAAAAGAATAATATTAGGTATTAATGCAACAATTAATTTTATAATTGTTTTAAAATTTCTTTTTAATAAGAAATATAGTCCAAATAATCCATAAATAATTGGCACATAATAAATAGCTATAGGGGTTAAACACACTGATGCTATTCCTAGAATCCATAACAATACATATTTATTTTTTGTATCCTTTTCTATATCTACTAAATTAAATAATACAAATGGGATAATAAGATTTAGAAATACACTCTTTCCTTGCCAAATTCTCCCTAGTAAAAATGCTCCTGTTACTCTGTTTGAATAACCACTAAATAAAAATACTATTGAAAGAGCAATTATAAATATATATCTTTTCTTTTTATTCTCAAATAATCTTTCTGATAAAATATAATATGAACAAAAAGATAATATCATAAACACAAATGTAGCTACAGTGTGAAAAAATATGGCTACATTTATATTAAAACCTTTTGCTAACACTCCCATATATGTTTCATATAATGTTAAACTATTATTACTAGGATTAGAAGATGTTATAATTCCTGTTGAAGGGTCAATTAATCCCACTTTATTGTTAACATTTTCTAATGCCATACTAACATAATAAGAATCATCTGCATTTTCCATAAATAAATATGCTGAAGTAAATGCTAATGTAATAACAATAATAATAGCCATTATTTTAGCAATGTCTATCTCTTTATCTATCAAATAAACTTTCTCTCTTCTTTTATAAATAAATGAAAGTATAAAAAGCAAAGTATATATGCTTATAGCTAAATAAAAAAGTATTTTTCCATTTAAATGGAATACCGCAAATGGAATTCCTATAACTTCAAATATTGCTAAACTTAATGTAAATCCATATACTAAAATAGTTGGAATATCATTATTTTTATTAAGTAATTTATTTAATAAAATACCAAGTCTATACATGAATATAAACATTAAAGCTATTGCAAATATCACTTTTATCATAATTGTTCTCTTTCTAAATATCTTTTTAATGCATCTTTGTAATCTGAAATTTCGATTCCAGCATGTAATATTTTATCTTTAGCTAATTTTGAATTCTTTGGTCTTTTTGCAGGTCTTGGGAATTCTTCTGTACTACATGGATTAACTTTGCAATCAATTTTTGCTATCTCAAATATTTCTTTTGTAAAGTCATACCATGTTGTAAATCCTAAATTATTAGCATGATATATTCCATATGGTATCTTTTTTTCAATTACTTGTTTAATTATATCTGACAAATCTACTGCATAAGTTGGACTTCCATGCTGATCATTCACAACATTTAAACTTGTCTTTTCTTTTCCTAGTTTTAACATTGTTCTAACGAAATTATTTCCATTACCAAATAACCAAGAAGTTCTTAATATATAATGTTTAGAGCAATTATTAATTACTTCATTCTCACTATCTCTTTTTGTTGCTCCATATACACTCTGTGGATTAGTTATATCATCTTCTTTATATATTTCAGTTAAATATTTTTCACCATCAAAAACATAATCTGTGCTTATATGTAATAATGTAGCATATATACTTTCTGCAGCTTTTGCTAAATTTCTAGGTCCATCTACATTTACTTTAGTACATAAATCTATATCTTCTTCTGCTTTATCAACAGCAGTATATGCTGCACAGTTTATAATGTATTCTGGATTACTTTGTTTTACAAATTCCAAAACAGCTTGTTCATTTGTAATGTCCAATGTGTCTACATCTGTTAAAATAAGTTCTTCATTTGCAAAAATATTTATAACCTCTTTTGCAAGCATCCCATTTGCACCTGTAATTAAAATTTTCATATTAGCCTCCTTAAAATATCTTTTTCTTCTCTAATTCTTTTTTGTTTTTCCAGTTATACTTCGATTTATTAAATTATAAATACAAATTATGATTTGTGTTATTGCAATTGGAACTAAAAGTGCAAAAGGTATATGCCATACAACATGATTCATATGAATATGTATATATGAATGTGCCTTTGCTAATATAAACCAAGACAATGGTGCTAAAATTGAAAATATTGTTGCTATATTTATCGCTATTGACTTCATATAGTTTTCTACACTTATTTTTTTCTTTCTTATAATTAATAATAATATTATTAAAATTATAAGAAAAATTCCAAAAATACAAATCAAGTTAAATATATTTAAAAATGGTAACACTGGACTCTTTAAATATTTACTTACTACCTCAAAAAGATTAGATGTCATGCTTATTTCATATCTTTTCAAAGTTTCCTCTGAAACTATATTCACTAACCCTTGTGCATTATTACCTGTTCTTTTTATAATAGTCTGTTTCACTATTCTTATAGCTTCTTCAAATCCATAAGAACTTTTAAGTTGTATTATCCATATACTTATTTGTGTAAAAAATGCTATCATTGCAAAAACAGCAATGTTTAATCCTCTAATAAAAAAATCTTTTAATTTCCATGAATTTTTTATTGCATAATATACCAAAGGAACTATTAAAGAAATACCTATTGTAGTTATATACTCATTTCCATTTAATACTTTAAGCAATATTGTAATAAATGTAACCACTCCTATTAACCAATTATTATATTTAACATTACGCCTATCAAAATAAGCTAATATCATAAGTAGTGAAACAAAAGGCAACAAACATGTAAAAAATACCCAATATAAATTATTGCCAAATCCATTCAAATATGGTGAATATAAACAGAATATAAAAACTATCAACCCAGATATTATATTAAACTCAGTATATACCCAATATATTAATCCTGTAAGAATAATAGCCAATAATAATGATAAAATTGTAACATATAAATTATATAAATTTTCATTTGATATATTAAGATTTTGTCCTGTTTTTCCCATTATCATGCCTTGCAATCCAACTTGAGATGTATATCCTCTTAAATCAACTTCTTTATTAATATTTTTATAAAATACAGTTTTAAGTGATTCTCCTTCAAATATTACACCATTAACTTCAGGTTTTATTAACATACCTCCATAATTAGAAACTCCATTTCTTTTACTATCTATTATTTTATATATTACCAATGCTTCAGAATCATCTTGAAACTTTTCAAACCATACTTCATCATACTCTATATCATAAAGTTTAAAACTATTATATGATTTACTAAATATACCAAATGCATTATAGTTAATATTCAACATTAACATAATAAGCATAATTGTAAATAGCAATGTTTTTTTCAATTTTCTATCACCTCTTTATAACTTCTACAATCAATCATCATTTTTTATTACATACCATCTTTTCAATGGAATAAAATAAAAGCTTTAATTTTTCTTAATATATTTTCCTTTTTATATACTTTTATTAATAGTATTTCTTTTTTTATATCAATTTTTTTTCTATTTTTAATATAAGTGAAGTACTCATATCCTTCTTTAATTCTACACTTAATCTTTTCATCAAATTTGTCTATATATTTATTGTATAGATAGAATTGTTCATAATATAATTTTATTCTGTAGGATTTATATTCTTTAAAGTTTTCAAACTGTTTTTTACTATTTGCTCCAATTAAGTTGCTCTCATGTTGCCTATATTTTATTGTTGGTTCATTTATAAAACCTATTTTTCCAATTGTTCCTGCAATTAATGCTAACCACCAATCATGTAATATTGGTTTTTCTGGCAAACATAAAGCTTTTTCTATAATTTCACTGTTTGCCAAAATTGTACAACCAGTTACACAATTGTCTAAGAAAATTAAATTATAATCATTAAATCTAATAGCTTTTTTATAAATGTTTAATTGCTTTAGGAATGAATTATTAATAGTTCTCAAATTATCATCTACTACTTCCAAATCTGTATGAACTAGCATTACATTATCTTCAACAATCTTATTTAAACTAACTTCTATCTTATTGTTATACCATACATCATCTTGATCTGAAAGCATAAAATATTTATTTATTACTTTAGTTAGTAAAAATTCAAAATTTTTAATTAGTCCTAAATTTTTTTCTTGATCAAATACAACTATTCTATCATCTCTTTTTTGATATTCATTCAATATTTCCAAAGAATTATCCGAAGAACAGTCATTAGAAATTATTAAATTAAACTTTTCATAAGTTTGATTTAATATACTATCTAATTGCTCTTTCAAATATTTTTCTCCATTATATACTGCCATTAAAATATCAATTTGTTCATTCACAACTCTCATATACCTCTATCTAATTTCCATGCTTGTTCAAGAAATTTATATCTTTTTTCTCTTTCACTTATATGCCATTCATTTATATCAATTATAGCATTTATTTCATTATGTATCTGCTTTATTTCTTCTAAATGTTTATGTTTTTTCATAGTACTAGTTATGTTGTTCCCATGAACTCTATAATAATTTAACGGCTTATTTATATAAGAAATGTATCCATTCTTAATTATATTTACATAGAAAATCCAATCTCCTGATTGTCTATATTGTATTGCTTTTGAAAAAGCATCATTATATTTTCCATTTTTTATAATGCAAGATGACACATTGGCAATTGTACAATTCAAAAATGAGTAATTAAAAATTTCATCTATACCCTTGTTTATATAGTTTTTATCCCAATGTTTAGTATTTCTAATATCTATCTCTGACTTTATACTTTTTAAAAATATTATATCATCAGCATTTATGAAAGCTGTATCTGCATAAGATATATATATATCTTTATTTTTATAAATTGGTTTTACTATGTTTTTCAATAAATTTTTGTTGCAACAATCATCAGCTTCTGCTATCCATACATAATCTCCAACTGCCATTTCAAAGCCTTTTTCCCATTGTTTAAATGCTCCTCCTGAATTTTGTTCATTATATATCTTCTTTATATTTATATACGGATTTAATTTTTCTACTATCTCATCTATCATTACTCTGCTGTTATCCTCAGAGCAATCATCTAATATAATCACCTCATGTATTTTAGTAGTTTGTGCTAAAATACTGTAAATTCGTTTATATAAAAACTTCTCATAGTTATAGTTTGGTACAATGACAGATATTTTTATTTTTTCATCTTTTAATCGTTTTTGTCTTTTGGCCTCTTTCTCTAGATGATTAAATTCTATATTCTTTTTAATTAAAAGTTTGCTTATTACAGCCCAATATTTCCCTTTTATTTTGTCTTTATATTTCTTAAATTGATTTTTTAAAATTATAGTTAAATTAGTTAAAGACGCTAACCTCATGTTTAATAACATTTTAATTATGTAAAAATAAATCTTTTCATATCTTTTCTGTTCTTTTATAAATTTGTTCGAGTATTTATTTTCGTTTAATTTTAATTCTTTTTGTTTTTCCATAAACTTTTTAATCAACTTATATCTTATATTAAAATTCTCCTGTGCTGTTATAACATAAAAATACAGTAATATTAATTGATTAAATATTATTATACTTTTCAAGTCTTCATAATTTTTACTCTCTCTAATCCTTTCTAGACATGTCTCTACACTGTAAAACATATCAAATCTTTTTTCAGAAAAAGCACTATTTTGAATAGAGCTGTTTCTTTGTACATAATTATATTGCACACATTCCACATATTCTATATTTTTACAATTAACTATAATAGGAATTATTGAGGCAACATCTTCATTAATTTTCCCTTCTAAAAATGGATATTTAATCAGATGTTCCTTTTTAATAAGCTTATTACATGCAGATGCTGCTAAGCCATTATTTACCACATTTTCTTTGTTAACTTCACCCACACAAGCACTAATTGTACCTGAAAGGTTATTTCCTTCTATATCTTTTAGAATAATATCACACACAACTACATCTGTATTATTGTTAATTTTATCCATTAGTTTTTCATAATAAAGCTCACCTATGTAATCATCTGAATCAATAAACCCTAAATAATTTCCATTAGACTTTTTAACCCCAAAATTTCTTGTAGCTGCTAAGCCTATATTCTTTTCATTTTTGTATACTGTTAAATTATTTATTTTTTCTTTAAGATTAGTTAATATAGTATATGTCCTATCTTTTGAACAATCATCAATAGCTATAATTTCTAAATTTTCATATGCTTGGTTAGCAATTGATAATATACATTTTTCTACAAAACTTTCTACATTATAACATGGTACTATCACTGAAATCAATTCTTTCATTTACTTAATCCTCTTTTGCTTTCTTCTATATTTTCTTAAATGTTCTAGAAATTTCCACCCTTTTGAATTAACAACTTGATTATATTTTATATCTCTATCTTCTATTTGCTTTTTCAATTCAATAATTGCTTGATTGCCAGTTTCTTGTTCTTTTCGAATCAGATCTCTCAAAGTATAATTCTGAGTCTTGTATATATCAATCATTTTATTATCAATTATTTCATTCAATATTCCTTTTTCTAATTGTTTAAATAATTCCACATAATCCTTTATACCTAATTTTTCATAGATATAATCTATATCATCTATCTTTATATCAAAATTGTTGCAATCAAGATTTCTATACATTATATATTCTACAGGAACATTTTCATAATTCCACTCTTGGTCAAAGAAATAGTATTCCTTATCTTTATAGAAACAATTAAAAACGGTTAAATCAATCATTCCATCTTTAACATAATGTAACTGTGAGTCTAATTCTTCTGCTACTTCAATATTATACTTTTCAAAGACTTTAATTCCGCCCTGATATTTTTCTAACTTATTATAAACATTTTCTTTCAAATTAACTATTAGTTCTATAAATTTATCATCAGTATAATCCACAGTAATCTTTTTAATAAGAAATTTCTCTTCATCACATAATTCACTTATAATCTTTCCATTTTCCACTCTATCTAATAAGAAAATTCCTCGACTTTTTAATATTGCAATATTATTAGCCATTGTTTCTATGTGTTTCTTTGAAAATTCTGTTGTAGAAGTTTTCACTACCTTTTCATCATCCATAACAGTCATAAGCCTATATTCTGTTTTTCTCATATTATTGAAAGAAACAAATTTTACTTTATTTTCTATGTGAACATTGGATGCCTCAATCAAAAACGAATTTGCAAAAAGTTTAAAATAATTGGGGTCTTCCACAACCACTTGTCTTAGCTTCTGCATCTCCTCAAAAAGTCTTAATTCAGGTTCTATACCGATAAGTAAAACCTCTAAATATATTATACTTATTTGGTAAATATTCATCAGTAAATATAACATTAGTTAATTTATAATCTGGAAGTGGATAATAAGATTTAATTTCACTAAAACCTGCTTTTCTAATCATTTTTTCTGTTTCACTTTTAGAAAATACTGGTTCATTAATTTCTTGAAAACCTTTTGCCCAATGTTTCATACCAAACTTGTTATTTATTACTATTAATAACTTGCCATCTAATTTTAATAAATTATGAACTTTACTAAAAAATTTATCAAGTTCCACTATTTCAGATAAAATAATATAGTCATATGTCTTATCAATATTTAGCACTTCTTCAATATTAGCATTATTAACTTCTAATATATCTGAGTTTTCTTTAAACTCATACCAATTTAATATGTTTTCTTTTATTCCAGATGATTCTACAATATCAGTAAAATCATCTTTATTAAATTTCCCCATATTTTCTCCTATATCTTTTTAATATTTATATTAGTTTCCAATCTAACTGCTCCTACAACTGATTCTTTTGATAAAACTTCAAAAAGTATAGCATCATAGTTCCTATTTATAATTACCAATTCACCATTTTTATCAATTTGAGTACAACTAAGTGATAATGTATATTTTCCTGGTGCTAATGGTAGCTTTTGCTTAAATTCACATACTACACATTCATTGTTACCAAATTTGCCTGTTTGTATATTTCTTATTGATGTATTTGTTCCACAGAACTCTCTACCTGTAAAATCTTTTACTGTAAATGTAAAAATTGGTTCTTCCACTTTTTCATAGAATAATATTTTAGATTTTATAGTTACATATTCATTGTTATATATAGTAGAAACTGGTTCATTTTCTTGATTAAATATACCATAATCAATTACTTCTGCTTGTTTATTTCCATAAATAGACATGTCAGGATTTATATTAAAGTGTTTCTTCCATTCCATCTCTCTACTATCTATTATATTGATTTCTACTTTTTCCACTTCTTCTGCTTCTTGTTCGCTAATATTTAAGTTCCCTGTAATCAGCTTTTTATAAGTATCTACACCATCTTTTGTATTTCCCTCAAAAATTTTTTTACCATTTTCCATTATTATTGTTCTATTACAATTTCTTATTACATCACCTATATTGTGTGTAACAAAAATTATTGTCTTGTTTTTCTTTTTAAATTCCTCAAATTTCTTAAAACACTTTAATTGAAATGCCATATCTCCAACTGATAATACTTCATCAACTATCAATATATCTGGCTCTACATTTATTGCACATGCAAATGCTAATCTTGCAAACATACCACTTGAATATGTTTTTACTGGCTGATTTAAATGGTCTCCTATATCTGCAAATGCTATAATCTCCGCTTCTTTTTTCTTTATTTCTTCTTTTGTAAATCCAAAGACTTGTCCATGTTGATATATATTTTCATATCCTGTTAATTCTCCATTAAATGCTGTGCCAAGCTCTAATAATGAACTTATTTTTCCATTTATGCTCATTTCTCCGCAAGTTTCAGTTACTACTCCTGTGATAATCTTTAATAAAGTAGATTTTCCTGCTCCATTTTTTCCTAATATGCCTAATATTTCACCTTTTTTTAATTCTAAGTTTATATTATCTAATGCTGTAAATGTTTTGTGTTTATGCATAAATGGAAATAGAGTTTCTAATAATCTATCTTTTTTTCTATTATACATTTTATATTCTTTACTTAAATTTTTTATTTGTATTACTGTATCTTCCAATGTTTTCTCCTTTATATATTACAATACATCTGCAAATTCTTTTTTGTTTTTATTAAATATATAATTACCATATATGAAAATTATTATTGTTACTAGCCAAAATATTACCGTATATATCCACCCATTTTCAAATATATATTCTTGTCCTAACATGGTATTTCTAAAGCCTGTAACTATATATGCAAAAGGTGAACATTTCATAATTTTTAACAATATTCCTTGTAATGTTGAAATGTCCCAAAGAATTGGTGTAAACCAAAATAATAGTTGCATTACTATTCCTAGTAATTGTCCAAAATCTGGAACCATTGTTGTTACTGCTGATGTTAATCTTGTAAATGCGATTATAAAACATATACTTGCTAAAACTATATATATTGCTCCTAATATATTTGGAAATACTCCAATTATTAAACATATGATAAATACTAATAAAATTAATATAGATTGAACTATGAAACTAGATACAAATGATATAAGTGGAATTATATTTATTGGAAAAATTACTTTTTTTACTAAATAACTATAATTTCTAATTGACTGAGTTCCATTTGTTATTGCATCATTCATAAAATTCCATATTGATATAGCTGGTAAAATCCATGCTACATATGGATAACCTCCTGTGTCTCCAGCCTTTAGTATAAATTTAAACACAAAAATATATGTCAACATAAAAATAATAGGTTGTGCAAACCCCCAAACTGCTCCTAAACTTGTATTAGAAAATTTATTTTTGAAGTCACTTCTACCCATTTTTAATATTAAACTAAAATTTTTCACTATATCTTTTAAAAAGTTCATTTTCCTGCTCCTCTTCAAAAGGAATTATATCATGTTATTTATAATGTGTCTATATTTATTACTACTAATTCAGGAGGATTAAATACCCTTGGCCAACCTCTATATAATCCCCTACTTATTATATGTGTAAGCCCTTCATGTATATACTCTCCTCCAGCATATTTAGGTAGCCATCCTTGATTTGGTGCATATAGTCCATTTAGTAAATATGGTATTCTTACCTGTCCTCCATGTGTATGCCCAGACACAATTAGGTCAAATGAATATTTTTTATATTCTTCTATAAATTCTGGCCTGTGTGCTAGTAATATTTTATATCCTTCAATATTTTCTAGTTCTTTAAAATTTTTCTGCATATGTGTTTTAGTATCAAATCCATATTCTTTATCTATAATCCCTGCTATTACTAGTTTATTTTCATTTATAACTATCTCTTCATATTCATAATCAAGCATAGTAATACCATATTTATTTATAATATTTTTTACTTGGTTTTTATCTTTTATTCTAGCTTCATGGTTTCCTCTAACATAATAAACCTTACAAATGTCTTTTATCCCTTCTAAAAGCTTCTCTGCTCCTTTAGTAGGTGCCTTATCATCAATAATATCACCTGTAAGCAAAATCAAATCAGGTTTTTGGTCTTTTATAGCTTTTATTAGGTTTTTTTGGTCTTTTCCATAGATATTGCTATGCAAGTCTGAAATCAAGACAACTTTAATAGGCTTAGTAATCTTATCTGACTTTACATCATATTCACGAATAACTAATCCACAATAAAAAACTATAAATGCTATTAATATTAAACCTAATGTGTACATTATCCACCACTTCTGTTTCCAAATTTTCACTAAAATTAACATTACTCTTCTCTATACTCCAATATTTATCCTCCTAATTTTTCAATAAACTCCAACCACTTCTTTTTTGTATTTTCATATGAAAACTGCTTTGCTTTTTCTTTAGCAGCTTCTCCCATCTTGCTTCTTAAATCATAATTTTCATGTAATTCTATTATTTTAGCAAGCATTTCACTTTTATCTCTATTTGGTATTAAATATCCATTTACTCCATCATCTATTATTTCTTTCGCTCCTTCTGCGCTGTCAAAAGCTACACATGGTATACCATAGCTCATTGCTTCTATTAGTACTAAACCAAAAGATTCATAAAATGATGTTATTGCAAAAATGCCTGTATTTAATAATACTTTTTCTGTTTCTTCTTTATTTAAATATCCATGCATTTTCACTATTTCTTCTAACTTAAATTGTCTAATATGCTGTTCTATACTAGTTCTTTGTATTCCATCTCCAACTACATTTAATATAATATGTTGGTTTATTCTATTTGCTATTTCACATATTTGAAGCAAATCTAACAAACCTTTTTCTTGTGCAAGTCTTCCTACATATGTAATTTGGTATCTATCTAAGCTCGAATTTTCTTCTGGTATTTTATCTATACAAAGTGGAATATTTACACATTTTACATCTACAATATTAGAATAATATTCTGCTAATGCTTTTGATACTGGTACTAAATAATTAAAGTTTTCTAAAGAATTCTTTAATTTATTTATATACCATTGTTTATTATTATGGTGCATATGTTCCCATGCTATTAATATTTTGTCTTTTTTATATTTTCCAATTATTTTATTAAATGTGCATCTTGTTGATATTATGATATCACTATCACATTCTTTAATTGCTTTAATTAATTTTGAATGTTTTGTAATAAGAACTTTAGTTGCAGTCATCCCTTCTTTAAAAGCTTTAATTAAATGCATTTTCTCTAAAGCTTCTAAAAATTCTTTTTTATTAGGTATTAGTTCTGTTAAATATTTTATCTTTACCTTATCATTAATATAAAATGCTGGTTTTTCATACACTTTATATATTGATACAATTTCTACATCATGTTCCTCACATAAAATGTTTGCGAGTGTTGATGTTGCTTTCTCTATTCCTCCAAAACCCAAATGTAATGCAAAAATACTTATTTTTTTCTTTTCCATACTTCTCCTACTAACAATATATGTGAAATACACAGTGCAATGTAGTATGTTATGTATAAAAATAGTATTCCAAATATATTAGAATTATTATATCTTTTGTGATAATACCTCTGGCTTTTACTTAATATCTTAAATTTTTTTATTTTATTATATATTTTGTCTATTGTTACTGAATGGTTATGTATTATACTTACACTACTATCTATAACAATATCTAAATTACAATTTTTTATTTTTTTTGCTAAAATGTTTTCTTCATAATACAAAAATACCTTTTCATCAAAATAGTCTATTTGCTCTAATATATCAGCTTTTATAATAAAAAAACATCCTGATGTTACATCTACTTTTTTAGTTTCTTGTTTATATAATAACATTTTTTTGAAATATCTTCCAATAAAATTTATATTGCTCATTCCATCTATAAATACATTTGGAAATTTCCACCCTTTTATTATTTCACCATTTTGTTCTATAAGTGGTGCAACTACCGCTGTTTTTTCTTCTTTAAAATTATCTATAAGTTTTTCTATATCTTCTTCTTTAAATATAATATCTGGATTAGATATTATTATATATTCTATACCTTTTTCTTTTAAATATCTAGACCCAATATTATTACCATAACTATAGCCTTTGTTAGAATTAGAGTTTATAACTACAATTTTTTCATTTTCATATATTTTTAGTTTTTCATATGAATTGTCTGTAGAATTGTTGTCAACAACAACTATTAAATCTAATGTTTTATAGTCTTTTATTTTTTCTATTATTTCTTTTGTTGTTATATAATCATTGTAATTTAATATTACTATTCCTGTTTTCATTTCTTCCCTCACATATTAGAAAACTTAAATATATGCTAACTGCTGGTGCTGTGAATACATGTCCTGCAAATATTGACACAAATATTGCCATTCCTAAAGATAATATATACCAAAAGTTATATTTTCCTTTATTTGAATAAAATATAAAACCTATACCAGTTACATATATTAAAAATCCTATAACTCCATGTCTTAAGAATATATCAAAAATGTCCATTTCTATCATTTTAATACTTGCTTCATAACCAATACCAAAAAACTTACTAAATATATTACTATCTACATATACCTCTGCTGTGTTTTTTAGAAAGCTTAATCTTTCACTAAAAATAAAATGGTCTATAGTTTTAAAATCTCTAAATATTTCTGAAAAACTATTTATCCCTAAAAACTTTGTATGTATTTCTATATTTTTATATATTGGTGTAAATGGTATTACCAGTATTAATGCTAACATTAATGTTAATATAAGTCCAATAATAAAGCCTTTTTTTCTCTTACTTTCAATCCTTATTGTATATTTTACAACATATATAAATGAACAAATTGCTATACTAATTAAAGGAATTCTTGTACCTATTCTAAATGAACTATATAATACTAATATTAAAAATAAAGCTTTTTTAATATTTATTTTTTCAAAAATAGTTTTAAATAGTATAGGTAGTAATATTGCAATTATTGCCCCTACTTCATTTGCTGCATAAAACCAACCTGATGTTCCGGTTTTACTATCTCTATAACTTGAAAAAGCTGTATTTGTAATATCTCCAAGCAATATTATAGCTGAGTAGATAAATAAAGATGCTAATATGTACTTTTCTAATGGTTGTTTTTCTTCAATTGTAGTTAATAAAATAAGGAATAATGGAAAATAAAATGTTCTAAAAATCATATTTATTTCCATATAATTAAGTATAAATATTGCCATATATGAAAATATAATTCCTAAAGTTATAATAATTTTCTTCTTTTCTTTTACAATAAAAATTATATAATATAATAAAAACATAAGAAAAAATGCTCTTGTAATAACTCCTATAGAAATTATATTATATTTAATACTTATATTAGTTAAAACATCTATAACTGGCTGTATTATAATAAATACAGCTAAAATAATATTTATCTTATTTTTTATATATAAATTTATTTTACTCATTTTCACTTATTCCTAAATGTTTATATGCATTTGGTGTTGCAATTCTTCCTCTTGGTGTACGTGCTAAAAAACCTATTTGCATTAAATATGGCTCATATACATCTTCTATAGTTTCTACTTCTTCTCCTATTGTTGCAGCTAGAGTTTCTACTCCAACTGGTCCTCCCGCATACTTAAAAACAATTGCTTCAAGCATTTTTTTATCTATATTGTCTAATCCTAAGTCATCAATTTCTAATCTATTTAATGCTATTTTTGCAAGTTCTTCTGTAATTTCACCATTACCTAAAACTTCTGCATAATCACGAACTCTTTTTAAAAGTCTATTTGCAATACGTGGTGTACCACGTGAACGTCTTGCTATTTCAGCAGCACCATTTTTGTCTATTTTTATTTCTAATATATTAGCAGACCTAGTAACAATTAATTCTAATTCTTGTGGTTCATATAATTCTAATCTATGTATAATTCCAAATCTATCGCGAAGAGGAGTTCCAAGGGTTCCTATCCTTGTTGTTGCTCCTATTAGAGTAAACTTAGGCAAATCTAATCTTATTGACCTAGCACTTGGTCCTTTTCCTATAATAATGTCTAGTTTAAAGTCTTCAAGTGCAGGATATAAAATTTCTTCAACACTTTTATTCATTCTATGAATTTCATCTATAAATAATATGTCATTTTCTGCAAGATTTGTAAGTATTGCTGCAAGGTCACCTGGTTTTTCTATTGCAGGTCCTGAGGTTATTCTAATATTGCTATTCATTTCACTAGATATAATATTAGATAATGTAGTTTTTCCAAGTCCAGGAGGACCATAGAAAAGTACATGGTCAAGAGGCTCACCTCTTTTTTTAGCAGCCTCTATAAATATTTTCATATTTTCTTTTACTTTTTCTTGACCAATATATTCACTTAAGACTCTGGGTCTAAGTGAGTTTTCTAATTGTAATTCAATATTGTCTTGAAGTTCTGGAGATATAACATTTTCATCGTCAAACATCTGTATTCCCTCCGACTTAAATAGTATCATTTATATCAATTTATTGCAATATATTGTAATAAAAATTTTACGTTAAGTGCTTATTTATGTAAAAATTTGTCGAAATGTTTTTATTGTTAAATTATGGAAACCATTGTATAATAGATAAGGTTTCGCTTAAACCAGAAATGGCAGGTGAGATTATGAAAAAAACCTCTAATACAAATGAAAAAAGCATTATAGATATGTTACTTATGATTATGCAATACATACGATTTATCTATATATGCGAATTTATACTTAGACTAATTGAAAAATTCAATTAGAAATGGTAAAAAGCATGTGGTGGGTAAACACCATATGCTTTTTTATGAAAAAAACCTCTAACTTTTTATCTATTAATACTATACTATTGTTTACAATATTTGTCAATATAATTTTGCAATTTCTATTCTATATATTCTTTTAAATTATTTATTTTTCTCATTTCTAAATTTTTCAACAGCTTCAACATTATCAAAAATAGGAGAATCGAAAAAATCTTTTAATTTAATATCAGCACCTTCACAAATATGCAATATTGTAGTAATTGTTGGTTCTGATACTTTACCACGCATAACATCACTTATATTAGATGGAGAAATACCCCCTTTATAAGATAGTTTATATGCAGATAAGTTATTTATATCTAATAATTCAGATATTCTCAATTTTATAGCTTCTGGCAATAACACAAAAATATTCTCCTCTACTTGTAATGTAAAAAGTATATCAATATATTAAGAGGTAACATTTGGAACATTCCGAAAAAAATGTCAAAATCTATTGTATAAAAATTATTTATATGTTATTCTGTTTTAGAAAAGGAGGAAAATTTTATGGACGAAAAACAAGAGAAAAGATTTAAAAGCTTAAAATTAGTAGCAATAGTTCTTTTAGTTATAGTAGTTATTATGTGTATTTTCGCATTTAAACAAGCAGCTGATTATTCTGCTAAATATCAAGAACAACAAAGTAGTGGAAGTTATAATCCATTCTCTAGAATTGATGAATCTTTAACAAAAGTACAACCAGTACAACTTTTGGGATACTTGCTTCAGTTTGCTTTATTAATTGGAATTATTATTGGTTGTATGAACCAAAAATCATATTCTGCAATTTTAGCAATAATCACTGGAATTTTATTTATTATATCTTTAGATATAATAAGTATTTTTGTTGGACTAGCACTTATTTTAGATGGCTATTATATTCTGAAAAATGGTAGATAATATGGATACTAAAAAAGAAATATTAAATTCTAATCAAATGATTGGTGAATTAATAATAAGGTTTGTATTATGGGGATTTATTTTTGGAATAAGTTATAATATATTATATTCTATAATTAGAGTTAAATTTGAAGAAAAATTAAACTTTACTCTTATGGCAATAATAAGTTTGATATTGCAATTTTTAATGTTACTTGCGATTTATACATTTAGTAATAAAAGTATAGCAAAAAAATATACAATTTATAATAGTGATATTCCAAAAGTTATAAAAACAATTGGCTTTATAATAATTGTTATACTTCTTATACAAGTATTATCTGTTTTTATTAGTATAAATTCTGTAATAGATGAAGTAATACAAAAAGATATTTCACTACAGATAAGAGAAAAATTGTTTTTATCTTATTTATATAATGAAGAAGAAATGTCTATTTATCAAATTGAAAAAGAAAAAGCAATTAAAGAAGTAAAAAAACAGGCATATCAGTTTTTGATAATTTATGAAATTGGTTTATGTATAATTTATATATCATCAATATATTTAGAGAAAAGGTCATTATATAAAATAGCTATTGAAAATTTATAATAACATTCTTAGTTGGCACCTAGGTACCAACTAAGAATTCTCCCGATGTCGGGATTTTTCTGAATATTTTTACAAAAAAGAATTGCCTCTTATTAGCAATTCTACTTTAATATTTTTTACTCTACTTCTTCAAAAATAAACTCTTCTGCTTTACGGTCAAATCCTATTTTATATGTTCTATTAGGCTCAACTGTAACTTCTTTTTGCACTGCTCCAGTTGATTTTGTTACATTTCTGTACATAATCCCTGGTCTTGTATATGTATATGAAACTTCTATTTTGCGGTCTCCTGGTTTTACATATACCCCAGTTTTTCCTTTTTCTGAAAACTTTATTGGCTTTTCACCATCAACTGAATATATCATAACTGCTTCTTGTGTTATAAATGCCTTAGTTGTTAAAAGTATTTTTGCTGCATCTGGATTTTCTTCCTTAAATTTTGCAACATCTTTTTTCATTTTCTTCATCATAAAAATACTATATACAACTGAAAGAACTGACACAGCTCCAATAATAACAAATGCTGGCCAATAAGTTTGTAATGCAAATTCATATCCTTCCATCTAATTCTATCCCCTTCTAATTTATTTTTCTTTTATTGGATTTTCTTCTACTTCTTCTTTATTTTTTTGTTTTGTTTCTAATTTATCACTTTGTTCTTTTGCATAAACTTTAATCTCTTCATACATACGATAAAATTTTGTAATTCCTAATGGTTCACAATCAATTGTTATATCTTTAGCTCCAGCCTCATATATGTACAAATCAGCAACTTCTGCTGAACCATCTCTTGTTTTTACACTATAACCTACCATAGATTCTTTTAAATTAATTGTCTCTCTTAACTTTCTATTTTTAAAATACCTAAGAGTACCATCTTCTTCTATTTCAATCTTTATATTCTCTGAAAAAAATGACCTATAAAGTAGAATAAGAGTAATTCCACCTGGAATTGCATATAGTGCAATTTGATTTACTTGAAACCACTCAAATAATCCAAGTATAAACCATAAAAACACTCCTGTAACAATAGCTATAATAATGCTTTTAATAAAACTAAAAATTCCTCTCTTAAATACTTTCATTATAAAAACTCCAATCTTTTATGCTTCATATAGTGAGGTCTGTCCCCAAAATAGGAAAAAAGCGAAAAGGGGACTGTCCCCGAAAATCACTAGAATCCGCGTGAGCTTCCTCCGCCTCCTGATGATCCGCCTCCGCCTGAGAATCCTCCTCCGGCCTCCGCCACCAAAGCTGCCTCCGCTAAATCCACTGCCTCCACTGTCCATAATAGCCTCTGCCACCAATCTTATAGCTTATTATAATAAATATTATCATTATTATTAAAGAACCTATAGTTACAATAGTATCTTCACTTTCACTTGCACTTGTTCCTTTTTTTATTTCTACATTTGCATCTATGTCATAATATTCACAAACTTCTTTATAAAATGCATTGAATCCATTTAATACTCCTTCATCCCAATTATTTTCTCTTAAATATGGAATGATATAATCATCTTGAAATCTTCCTGTTTTTGCATCTGGTAGTATTCCTTCAAATCCATAACCAACTTCTACTCTGAATTTTCTTTCATCTAATGCTAACAAAAGTAATAGTCCATTATTTTCTTCTTTGTCTCCTATTCCAAATTCTCTAAACAACTCTGTTGCATAGCTTTCTAATGATTTACCTTCAAGATTTTTGACTGTTACTACTACTATTTGTGCTTTTGTTTGCATCTGCAAATTAACACTTTTATCCATAATATGTTGTTTTGTTTCATTACTTAATAATCCTGCATAATCATTTACATAAAAATCAGATGTAGGTTTAACTGTAGCTTCTATATATGGCATAAACACTAACATTATTAAAAATATTAATAATGTTAGTGCTATAAATTTCTTTATTATTTTAGAATTCAACTGTTGGTACAACATCTGCTCCTTCTTTTGCCGTAAAGTATCCTGCTTCATCAAAATTAAACATTCCTGCTATTATACTTGCTGGCATTTTCTTTATTGCAGTATTATATTCTTTTACTGCATTATTATAATCAAGTCTTGCTACAGCTATTCTATTTTCTGTTCCTGCTAATTCATCTGATAATTGTATAAAGTTTGCTGATGATTTTAAGTCTGGATAATTTTCTACAACTACTAATAGTCTTGATAATGCTCCACTTAATTCTGCGTCTGCATTTGCTTTATCTTCTACTGAACTTGCTCCTGCTAGTTTAGTTCTTGCTTCTGTTACACTGTTAATAATTTCTGTTTCATGTGATGCAAATCCTTTTACTGTATTCACTAAATTTGGTATTAAATCCACTCTTCTTTGTAATTGTGTATCTATATCATGTAATTTTCCTTCAACATTTTCTTGTTTTGTCACTAGTCCATTATAACTACCCATTATTGCTAGTACTATAAGTACTATAACTACAATTAATACTATTATTCCTTTTTTCATAATTTTAAAATCTCCTCCTTTAAAATTTTTACCATATCTTCTTGTTTTACTTTTTTTATTATTTCGCCTTTTTTAAATAGTAGTCCTTCTCCATTTCCTCCTGCTATCCCTATGTCTGCATGTTTCGCTTCTCCTGGTCCATTTACAGCACACCCCATAATTGCTACTGTAAAATTACCTTTTATTGTTTGGAGAAATTTTTCTATTTCTTTTGCAACTGGTATTAAGTCATATTGTATTCTACCACATGTTGGACAAGAAATCAAATTGGGACTTTCATATAAATTGCAATTTTTTAATATCTCTTTTGCAACTTTTATTTCTTCTACTGGGTCATCACTTAATGATACTCTTATTGTATCTCCTATTCCTTGTCTTAATAATGTTGCTATTCCTATTGTTGATTTTATAGCTCCTCCAAATGCTGTTCCAGCTTCTGTTATTCCTACATGTAATGGATATGGAAATTCTTTTGAAGCTTTTTCATATGTTTCTATACACAAATCTAAATTTGATGCTTTTAGTGATATAGCAATATCATAAAAATCTAATTCTTCTAATATTTTCACATGCCTTCTTGCACTTTCTACTAGTCCATCTGCTGTTGGTTCTAAGTCTTTTTCTAATGAACCTGTATTTACTCCAATACGAATTGGAATTTTTGCTTCTTTACATTTATCTACTACTTGTTTTATTTTTTCTTTATCACCTATATTACCTGGATTTATTCTTACTTTATCTACCCCTGAAGCTATTGCTTCTAATGCTATTTTATAATCAAAGTGTATGTCTGATACTATTGGAATATGTATTTTTTCCTTTATTTTTTTTACTGCTTTTGCATCTTCTATATCTAAACATGCAACACGTATTATTTCACATCCAGCTTCTTCTAATTCTAATATTTGCTTTACTGTGGCTTCTACATCTTTTGTTTTTGTATTTGTCATAGACTGAATACTTACTGTGTTTTGACCACCAATTTGTATTCCACCTACATAAATAGGTCTGGTTTTTTCTCTAGGATTCATAACTGCCTCCTTTTATTTAAATATATCTTCTTTTATTAAATTTTTCAATACTATTTCTTCATTATCTAAATCTTCTATTGTTATTGAATCTTTTATATCAAAATTTCCTACTTTTATTCTACATAAATCTTTCATATAACCAACTGTACCAAGCTTTTCTGCTATATCTTCACATAAAGTTCTTATATATGTGCCTTTACCACAATGTACTTTAAATATTATTTCTTTTTCTTCTTCATTTATATTTAATAACTCTATACTATATATTTCTATTTCTTTTGGTGGAACTTCTATTGTTATTCCTTTTCTTGCATATTCATATAGTTTTTTTCCATTTATTTTTATTGCAGAATGCATTGGTGGAATTTGAGTTTGTTTCCCAATAAAAGTTGTTAATACTTCTCTTATATTCTGATTTACATTAACAGACTTTACTTCAGTTACTTCACCTTCAACATCTCCTGTACTTCGTTTTTCTCCTAACTTTAATACAGCCTCATATATTTTGTCATGATTTGTTAAATACTGAGAAAGCTTAGTTCCTTTACCTATTAGTATAGGCAAAACACCGGTTGCATTTGGGTCTAATGTTCCGGTGTGTCCTACTTTTTTTATATTCAATTTTTTTCTTACTTTGTATATTACATCATGTGATGTAATTCCCTTTGGCTTATTTATAATAATTATTCCATCCATATTATTTCAAATGCTTCCTTGCTTCTTCTATTATTTTTTGTTTTGCTTCTTCTAGAGTTGACATTATTATACATCCTGATGCCCTATAATGACCACCACCACCAAACATTAATGCTACATCTGACACATTAACATATGATACTGAACGTAAACTCACTTTAAATCCACCTTCTGTTTGTCTAAGTAATATTGATATCTCCACGCCTTCTATGTTTTGTCCAAAATTTACTATACCTTCATGTTCTCCTGGTTTTACATTTGTTGCTTTTTCATCTTCAGTTGTTATATATGTAAATGCAATTTTTCCTTGCTCTAAAAATTCCATTCTCTCCAATGCAACTTTATTTAAATTAAATCTTTCTATACTTATTAAATCAAATGCCTGTCTATAGATGTTAGATATATTTATACCTTTTCCTATTAATTCTGACATAAATTCAAATGTTTCAGCTGTTGTGTTTGGATATTTAAATCCTCCTGTATCTGTTATTATTCCTGTCGCTAAACATGTACATATGTCTTTTGTTAAATTTATTCCTAAACTTTCTAATACTGTTATTAATATTTGTGCAGTTGCTGGAGAAACATGATTTACATAGTTTATGTCTCCAAACATTGTATTTGATATATGATGGTCTATAGATATTTTCACTTTTGCACTTTCAAAATAATTACTCCATCCATTAAGTCTTTTTATATCACCACAATCTAATGCTATTGCTACATCATATTTTTCAATATTACTTTCTTTTTTTATGCTCTCAATTCCTGGCAAAAAATTATATATTTTTGATATTTCTGGTATTATAACATCAGCATCTTTTCCAGCTTGCTTTAGCCCTAAATATAATGCAAGACTACTACCTATAGCATCTCCATCTGGACTTTCATGTGTTAGTATTACAATCTTTTGTGCATTTTTTATTTCTTCTGTAATCTGATCTATGGTCATTTTTGAATCCTCCTAATTAGTTCGTCTATATGTGCTCCATATTCTAATGTTTCATCTAATTCAAATGATATTTCTGGTGTTACCCTTAAATTGATTTCCTTTGCAATCTCTGAGCGCATAAATCCTGCTGCTGATTTTAATGCTTTTAAATCTAGTTCTTTATTACTTGAATTTAATATACTTACATATACCTTAACATACCTTAAATCTGGTGTAATCTTTACTTTTGTTACACTTATCATCCCTGTTATTCTTGGGTCATGAAGTTTATAGTTGATTAGATTGCTTATCTCTCTTTTTAATTCCTCATTAATTTTATCTAATCTACTTGTTCCTTTTCTTTGCATTATCGTTTAATCTCCTCTAATGTGAAACATTCAACAATGTCTCCTTCTTTAATATCTTCAAAACCTTCTATTTGAATTCCACATTCATAGTTTACACCAATTTCTTTAACATCATCCTTAAATCTTTTTAATGATTGAAGTTTTCCTGTGAATAATATTATTTCTTCTCTTATAACTCTTACTTGTGCATTTCTCATCATCTTACCATCTAATACATAACATCCTGCAATTGTTCCTGTATTTGATACTTTAAATACCTGCCTTGCTTCTGCTTTTCCTACAACAGTCTCTTTATATTCAGGCGCAAGCATTCCTTTCATAGCTTTTTCCACATCTTCAATAGCATGATAAATTACTGAATATGATTTTACATCTACTTCCGCTTTATCTGCTAAATCTTTTATCTCTGCATTTACTTTTACATTAAATGCAATTACTATAGCACTTGAAACTTTTGCAAGATTAATGTCTGATTCTGTAACTCCTCCTGCACTTGCATGAACTACTTTAACTCTTACTTCATCATCTGATAATTTTTGCATAGATTGCCTTATTGCTTCTACAGAACCCTGTACATCTGCTTTTACTATTAAATTTAATTGTTTTAGATTTCCTTTTTCTATTTCACTAAATAAATCATTCAATGTAACTTTAGTTTGAGCATTTAGTTCTTTGCTTCTTGTTTCTGTTTTTCTCTTTTCTATTAATTGTTTTGCAGTTTTTTCATCTTCTACTTCATAAAATGTTTCTCCAGCAACTGGAACTTCTGTAAGTCCTGTTATTTCTACTGGTGTAGATGGTCCTGCCTTCTTTACTTTTTGTCCTTTATCATTTGTCATTGTCCTTATTCTACCAATTACTGAACCTACTACTATTGTATCTCCAGTGTCTAATGTACCTCTTTGTACAAGCATTGTTGCAACTGGCCCTCTTGATTTGTCAAGTTTTGCTTCTATTATTGTTCCCTTTGCTTGCTTATTTGGGTTTGATTTTAAGTTTTTCATGTCTGCCACTAATAAAACCATCTCAAGAAGATTGTCTAAATTTGTTCTCTTTTTTGCAGAAATTGGAACAAATACTGTATCTCCACCCCATTCTTCTGGTACTAATTCATATTCCATAAGAGATTGTTTTACTTTTTCTATATTTGAGTCTGGTAAATCTATTTTATTTATTGCAACTACTATTGGAATTCCAGCTGCTTTTGCATGGTTTATTGCTTCTATTGTTTGAGGCATAACACCATCATTTGCTGCAACTACTAATATTGCTATATCTGTTATTTGTGCTCCACGTGCACGCATACTTGTAAAAGCCTCATGTCCTGGTGTATCTAAGAATGTTACTTCTCTTCCATTTATTTCTACTTTATATGCACCAATATGTTGTGTAATTCCACCTGATTCACCTTCCATAACATGTGCAGACCTTAATGCATCTAATAAAGATGTTTTTCCATGATCAACATGCCCCATTACTACTACTACAGGAGCTCTTGCCTCTAAGTCTTCTTCTATATCTTCTGTATCATCAAATAATACATCTTCTTCTGTTACTATTACTTGTTTATGAACAGTTACACCAAACTCAGATGCTATTAATGTTGATGTATCAAAATCTATTTCATTGTTCAATGTTGCCATTACACCATAATTAAATAATTTTTTTATTATTTCTGCACTTGTTTTCTTTAAAGCAATACTTAAGTCTTTTACTGTTATATTTTCTGGTATTGTTACATCTGTTAAATCAAATATTTGTTGTCTTGTTTCTTCATATTGTCTATTATTTCTTTTTCTGCTTCTTCTTCCTCTCTCTGTTGTTAAATCATAATAATCTAACATACCACCTTCATGGTCTTCAAACATGTTTGACAAACTTCTCTCTTGTGTCAAATCTTTTAATTTTCCTGTGTCAAAAGATTCTCCACCTCTTCTTGTCTTAGTTGCATTTTTCTTGTTTTTTTGTTCTATTTGTCTTTCATATTTTTGTTTATCTATTGCTCTATTTTCAAATTCTTTAATACTATCTTTTTCTATTGTGTCTGTACTGCTAGTACTCATAATGTCTTTTATATTTCTTTCTAATCTTCTTGTATTATCATATGGACGTGATCCATTATTATTATATGGTCTTTGCTGTCCATTATTGTTATTATATGGACGGTTATTATTGTATTGGCGATCTCCATTATTATTATATGGACGTGACCCATTGTTGTTATATGGTCTTTGTTGTCCATTGTTGTTATTATTATATGGACGATTATTATTGTATGGGCGGTCTCCATTATTGTTATTATATGGACGTGACCCATTGTTGTTATATGGTCTTTGTTGTCCATTATTGTTATTATTATATGGACGATTATTATTGTATGGGCGGTCTCCATTATTATTGTTATATGGACGGTCTCCATTGTTGTTGTATGGGCGTGGCTCTCTTCTCTCATAAGTTTGTTCTACTGGTTTTTGCTCTGAAACAACCTCTGTTTTTTCTTCTTTTTGTGAAACTTCAACTTCTTCATTTTTTGATAAAGTTGGCTCTTCTTTAATTTTCTCAACTGGTGGTTCCACTACTTCTTTTTTGCCAAATAATTCGCTTGCAGATAATGGTTTTGTTGGTTTATTTCTATACACAATATTAAAGTCTTTTTTTCTTTCTCTCTCAACAACACCTATATCTTTTCTTTTTTCTTCATCTTTCTTTATTTTTTCTTCTTCTTCTTTTCTTCTTTCTTCATTTGATAAAACAACCTCTCTTCTAATGATTACAGGTCCACTACGTTTTTCTTCTTTTAAATTATCTTGTTGTTTTTTAGTAGAAAAAGCATTTTCTATTTTTTTAGCCTCATTTTCTTCTATATTACTCAAATGGCTTTTAGCTTCTACTCCTAAACTTGTTGCTTTTTCTAATATTTCTTTACTACTTAAATTTAATTTTTTTGCTATCTCATGTATCTTTATTTTACCCATTCAACTTCACCTCCATATTAATATAAATACTTTCATCAATTTTACTTTTAAATTCTCTTTCTAATTTTTTCTTTTTTATTGCCAAATTTAAACACTCCATACTTTTACAGATATATGCCCCTCTTCCTTCTTTTTTCACTGTATCTTCTATACTTATTAATCCATTCTTGTCTTTTACTATTCTTATTAGCTCATCTTTACTTTTATGTGTATTACAGCCTATACATTTTCTTTCTGGGATTTTTTTCAAACTTTATTCACCTTTATCTTCCATCATTTCTCTAAACTGTGATTCACTTTTTATATCTATTTTCCAAGATGTAAGCCTTGCTGCAAGTCTTGCATTTTGTCCAGCTTTTCCTATTGCTAATGATAATTGAGAATCTTCTACTATTACTTGTGCTTGTTTTTCTTCTTCTTTTATATCTACTGCTAACACAGTTGCTGGTAACAATGCTGCTGCTATAAATATGCTTTTATCTTCATCCCATTCAATTACATCTATTTTTTCACCATTTAATTCTTTTATTATATTTTGTATTCTTGTTCCTTTTTGCCCAACACATGAACCTACTGGGTCAATATTTTCGTCTTTAGAATATACTGCTATTTTTGATCTTGAACCTGGGTCACGTGATATTGCTTTTAATTCAATTAGTCCTTCATATATTTCTGGTATTTCTAGTTCAAACAATCTTCTTATAAAATCTGGATGACTTCTTGATGCAATTACCTGTGGTATTCCTTTTATTCCTTTTTCTACATCTAAAACATATACTTTTATTTTATCATTTACTTTATATCTTTCTGTAGGAATTTGTTCTTTTAATGGCATTACAGCTTCTAATCTTCCTAAATCTAATACCACTATATTTGCATCCACTTTTTGAACTAATCCAGAAATTATTTCACCTTTTTTATTATCAAATTCTGTATAAACAAGGTCTCTTTCTGCTTCTCTTATTTTTTGTACTATTACTTGCTTTGCTGTTTGTGCTGCAATTCTTCCAAATTCTCTTGGTATTATTTCCTTATCTAAAATATCCCCTACAGCATATTTCTTACTAATTTCATTAGCCTGTTCTATATGTATCTGAGTTTTTGAATCTTCTACTTCTTCTACCACTTCTAGTAATGCATAGACATGGATTTCACCTGTTTTTTCATCCATAACTACTTTTACATTTTCTATAGAATCAAAGTTCTTTTTATATGCTGTTATTAATGCAGCTTCTATAGAAGATAATAGATATTCTTTTGTCATTCCCTTTTCTTTCTCTAAATCTTCCATTGCCTGTATTAATTCTTTATTATCATTTCTTTCGATTTTTTCTTTTTTCATTTTTTTCTTCTTTCCTCCTATATTCAAAAATTCAAGAGTGGGTTTCCCCACTCTTTACGTCAATTTATATTTGTATTTGAATTATATATCAGCATTTCCTAAAAGTCAACTCTTAAAGTGAAATTTTCTTTTTCTGAAGCTGTTGGATTATATACTATTGCATTATTTGCTTTACTGATTATCATTTGTTTAGCTAAATCAAATATTAACACTGACATCATAATAATTACACATGCTAATACTAAAATTTGTAAGTTAGAAATTAAAGAAGATATTTTTTCTCCTACTAAATCTTCTTTATCTAACATCATTCTCTTTTGTAATAAACTAGTTTTATTATTTACTAACATAAAATAACTCCTTTTTATGGTTTACATAAGTATTATACCATAAAAAGGAGTTTATATCAATATTTTTTTATATTTTTGTTAAATTATGGAGTTGGAACATTCTTTTGAGCTGTTAATATTAAGTCAAATGCTATATCTGATCCTGATGCACTATCTGTACAGTCATAGTCTTGTCCTTCTAACCACATATATATTCTCATTTTTGTAACACCTTTATTTAACATAAGTCCTAAATCTGTTGACCCTGTTCTAACTTTTGCAGTTGTTACAAATCTACCTGTTGGTATAGGTTCAAAAAATGCTGCATTTGCTCCTGAATTTGCTGTTGAATTACTTTCTGTTAATAGCACTGGGGCTGTGTCAAGAATATCTGCTTTAACACCATCATATGCTATTCTACTAGTCCAAATAGTACTATCAGTAGCAACTCCATATAAGTTGAATATATCTGTTTTAGCTAATTCTGTATGTGATAAATAATTTGGTTCCCATACTATTACATTTGAACCATCTGTAAGTGTATCTTCAAATAAAGCTTGTACTGCTGAACCTGTTGGGTTAGCTGAAACATCTGCACTTATATACCCCTGGTTTACAAAGGCCACACGCGCTGAGTTTTCCATTCCTTTACCTTGTCTTGTAGCTACTGTTGCAATATCTTTTACATTTGCACCTTCTTCTAAGAATATGTCTATATCATTACTTGTTTTGAAAAATAAATCAAATGCTATAAATCCTGTAGTAGATTGGTCTTCCACTTCTTGTGTTGCATAAAACACATAGTCTCCTGTTGAATCATCTGTTGTAACTGTTCCTAAGAACATATCCATATATCCATTAGTATCATCTGTTAATGTTGCTGTTGAATATGGTACAAGTTCTGCTGGAACATGATTATCATGTGACATATAACTAGTATTGATTGTACCTGTTGTTAAATCAGCTGTATTTATAACTGATTTCCAGTTAATGCCATCTACTGATATTTGGAAACCTTCAGATGCTTGTACTGATACATTGATTGAATTAACCTTTACTAATTTGTTTGATGTAAACCATGCATATGATGATACAATTAAAAATGTAGCTAATAACATCAATAATAATAACATTCCTTTTAGATTTTGTTTTTTCCTGTTTTTTCTTCTCATTTGTTTATTACCCCCTAAAAATTTTCTTTCTTTTTAAATTATTATTTTCACATATTATCATTGTAATTTTCAGGTGTCAATATATGTTGCAATATTGTATTGCAAGTGTAATATTTGTAATTTTTGTGTGCTTTTTGTCATATTATCATTCGCCTTTTTCTAATATTCTTTCACTCGTAATCTCCATATGCATCTTCATTTCCCCACCTATAATATCATCTAAACAATCTGGGTCATCTCCCTCTACCCAAATTACCACTGTAAATTTATCTCTATCTAAAGGTTTCATATTAGTTCTTTGTTCCATCATAACAAATTCTTTAGAATAAAATGGTTTTGTATCTGGATATTGATAACCGCCACTCTCTTCTTTTGCATATACTGTTTTTTCTCCATTTAAAAACACCATAACACGAACTGCTTCATCTACATTTTTTATAACATCATCTATTACAATAGAATACCAATAATTTGTTTCTAAACCCTCATTTTCTATATAAAATGTATATGCTATATAATTAGGTCCATTATGACTACCATCACTCTCATCATTGATATTAGCTGGAAGCCAATTAATGGAAATATTATCCATCACCTCAGGTCTTGGTGCTTCTAATATACTTCTTATTTCTTTAAAATCTGGACTTTCATACATTATAATTCCTTTTTGTCTTAAAAGTTCCTGATCTAATATTACTGTAAAAGCTCCACTTGTATATATTGCTTTTAATAAAAAGTAAACAAGAATAAGAAAAAGAGCAATAATCAATAATGTTATTTTTAATATTTTGAGGTTTCGTTCTCTTTCTTTCACTTTATCTGACTTTAATTTAACTTTTTTTTCTTTTTTTTTATCTTTTTCCTTTATCTCTTCACTCATTTTGTACCCCTTTTATATAACATTTAAATTGTTGTTTGTGTAAATGAAACTTTCACATCTACTAAAGCTTTTCCATCTATAACTTTTGCAGCTTCTGTATCTTCTACATTATTCATAATTGCATTTTCAGATGTATCATCCCACATTATGTACACTCTAATTGTTCTAGTTGTAACATTATCCATATACAGTATATTTTGAGATATTGTATTACTACCTGAACCAAATAATGTTTTTGTTCCACCATCTATTGAATATCCTGTAATAGCTAAATCATCAACAACACTATCTTCATTTGACGATATTTCTATTTCATATGTAAAAGACACATCTGCAGCTGTAAAATCAAACACTAAATCAAAATAGCCTTCCGCTGTTGGTGCTATTATTCCTGCTGCAATATGAGCATTTCCTTCAAAAGTTGGCACTAATGTTGTTGATAAAGAAGAATTACCTTTTATTGATTGATTATTCACTTTTATATTCCATCTTGCAATTCCTATACTTGCTGTTCCTTCTGCATTTGTTAAATATTTTGCATATGTTTGAACTATAAAAAATATTGATATACATGCAAATATACTTGCCAAAAATAAAATAATTTTTTTATTCATATTCTTCTCCTTTTTAAGGCATATTGTTCTGTATTGCTGTAATGTCTAATTCCATATGTATACTCACTTCACCGAGGGTTTAATGAATAAAATTCATATGCTCTTTCTCCCCATTCTGTATCTAATTCATCATCACCTGATTCATATGGCCACTCTAATGAAATTATAAATTGTCCTACTCCACTTCCTGGTGCCATACTTCCATTACTCACTATTATTGCTATAACAAATGGATAATCAGTTTGCAGTTTTTCTTCAATGTCTTCGTCTATTTCTATTTCTTCACCTAATATTGTTAAAGACTTTATTAAATATGTAAGTTTTGCTGCTGTTTCTCCTTTATTATTTGCTACTATTTCTTTAGTATAAGTTTCCATACCTGGATAAATTCTATCCACATCAAAGACCATTTCTCCTGTTATTTCTTGCTCTCCTACACTAAATTCTAAATCCCACGAACTTATACGTGCTATGAATGTTCCTTTTACTCTTGTTTGATAAACAAACCATGCATAAGAATTAAACATTAACAATATTATTAATACTATCAATGTTCTTAATTTTATTTTTTTCATAATAAAATTAATTATTCTCTTCATCTTCCTCTTCTATCTCCTCTTCGTCTTCAAATTCTTCATCATCTTTTAGATTATAAATAAATTTTTTCACTTCTACAAATATTAATATTGCCATTGGAATGAACACAATAAAATACATTGAGTATAAGTTACTTATCATTTTTGATATATTACTTATAATTGGTACTCTCCCTACAATAACTCCATATATTTGATGACCTCTTATTACTGGGTCTTCTACATCATTTGCAATTCCTTTTGTGTGAAATATTATTCCTTCATCATATTTTTCAATATCTATTACCTGGTGAGTTACTATCCTGTCTTTAAAATCTGCTTCCTCACCTATATAAACAACATCATCACCTATTTTTATTTCATTTATATCAACATTTTTTGAAAGTAGCACATCTCCTATTTGATATTTAGGAATCATACTTTCTGATACTATGTTAAATATTCTAAACCCGCCTATACTTATTGTATTATTTGAAACTCTTTGTAAAACTACTACAACTAATAGCATTAATGTTGCTATTACTAATAAAAAGTAAATTACATTCCATATTTTTTTTAATACACTCTTTTTTTCTCTTTTATTTCTCAATTCTTCTAATCTTTGTTCTTTTCTTGACATTTTTTATTTCTCCTTAATTAACTTGACTTAAATATGCACTTATATGTGTTTTAAATATTTGTCTTATTTCATCAAGTGATGCTGCAGTTTTATACTTAACTATAGCAAATTTTTTTGCTATCATTTCTTTAAATTCTTCTTCTGTTAAATTGCCATTTAATTCTGCTATTTTTTGTAACATACTATCTGTTGCTTTATCAATAATATCTTGTTGATTTGCTTTTTCATCCTCATCTTGAGCTTTATCTTTGTCTAAAGTACTTGCAACAAGATAATTCAATAAGAATGTTTCATCTACTAAAGATTTAAGTTCTGTTTTATCTTCATAATCCTGTTTATCTGTTATTATTTCTGTCTTGTCATCTATATTATCTTGCATATATGTCCAAAGCTTTACTGCATATTGAAAATGAACATTTTTTAATATTACATTTGTTTTTCTTATAGGTGGTTGTATTAAAGTTATGTGTTTTTTGTCTATAATTCTATATACTTCAAGAAATGTAATATCTTTTAAAAGATTTTCTAGTTTATTTATTCTTTCTAGCATTTCCTGTTTACTACTTTTACCATCTATTCTAGTATTCAACATAATATTAATATCAACATATTCATTTTTTAATTTTGAAGTACCTTTGTATTCAATTTTTTTGTCATTCTTTTCTTCAAAGTCTTCTCTTTCTTCTATCATTTTTCTTTTTCTAGCAATAAATAATTTCATATTTTGAATTAGACTATATATAAAACGATTTTCATATGTATCAAAACTTTCTTCTTTGTTTATATTAAGTATTTTTGATGGCTTTATGTCATTAGTTTCTTCATCATATTCTTGTATTAAATTGGTGTTTCTAGATAAATGTTTTATACTTTCAACAGTTATTTTTTTTGCCATTTCTATTTTCACAATTTCTTCTTCATTTATAATAAATCTATTCGGATTTCTAAAAATACTGTCTAAATGTGGGATAGTTTCTGACATCATTTCTATCCAACCTTTATCTTCTATTGTTTTATTATAATCAGTCTTTACCCTCATATTAGATTCTATATCTTTTGTAAAAGGATCTGTCACTAATCGTTTATCATTATATAAATCAACTATGTCTAATTCAGCCACTTATCTCACCTCTCATATTAGGTTAATTTCTTCAACCTTAATAAGTATTCTATACACTCTTTCATTTTATCTTTTCCAAATGTTTTATTTAAAAATTCCATATATGGGTCTAATTCATCTCTTATAAATGAAATATTTAATTGTTCAAATTTTCTTAATACTTTTTTTGCCATAAAGTAATCTACCCCTGATATTTCATCTCCTCCACATGCAACATATACTGGCACAAACTTTTTCATATGCATTACTATACGATTACCAAAAGCTATTCTAAAATGTTGTATTACATAATTATCCATTAATTCTATTTTATCTAAAGTTTCCTGTGACAATTCATATTCAGACATTGCTTCTCTAAATTTTTGACGTAGATATGTAAAGTTTATATCCATTGGTTCTGTATCCACTGGTTCAAATATTTTTCCCTTATCGTTTATATCTATTGGCATAGCTCTATCATAAACCTTATCTGTAACCATAAATGTAGAGTCATCATTATTGATTGTTCCTATATACCACATATTAGCTGGTATTTTTAGTTTTCCTCCATCAATTTTCTTAGGATCATCTGGCCAAGAACTTGAAACCAATTCCACTATCCATTCATCTTCATTTGGCATTTCTAGAATAGATAACATTTCTGCAAAATAGTACTCAACACGAGAGATATTCATCTCATCTAAGATTACAGTATACACATCATCTGTATGTACTGCAACATACATTTCTTTTAACAACTCTGTTTCATTAAATTTCTTGGTAAACTCGTTAAAATATCCAAATAATTCTGTTCTATCTCTCCAAGAGGGTTGTACTGATGCAACACAAGAGTCATGTTTTAAAAACTTACCCCAAGCATATGCAAGAGATGTTTTACCTGTTCCTGATATACCTTGCAATATTACTAGTTTTGTTGATGAAAGTGCTGCCACAAATAACCTCATCATATCTGAACTATAATAAAGCCTTAGTCTAGATGCTGCAAAATTTCTAAAGTTTTCACACAATTCTGGTAATGTAAAACTATTGTTATAGTTTTTAACCTTATATCCTTTAAGTTCCTCATCAACTTCAGTTAATTTCAAGAACCTTGTTCCTGCTGTATCTATCTCTCCTTCTTCAGTATTTCCACTTACTTCTTCTTTATTAGATTCACCTGGTTTTAATCCAAGTTGTGATACCTTCATTGCAAGAATTTCTTCTTTTTCTTTTACCAAAGAACTTACTCTATCATTTAATGCTGAAATTTCTTCAATCATTTCTTCTTGGTTTATTGCTTTTTTTCTAAATTTTATACGTGCTTTAAGAAATAAAAATATCATTAAAAAGATTATTACAAATATTAATATAACAAAAAATACTGCAATAGCCACCAACACCCATTCTGAAGCTGAAAGGTCATCTTTATATGCTCCTATTATATTTTGATAAGAACCAAAATCAAATATTTGTTTAAGACCTGCACCAATAGCCTTTAATATTGTTAAAAATCCTGAAAAAAATTGTGACAAAAAATCGTATAAAAATTTTGAATATGTTTCCACTTTTTCACCTCATCTATAATTCAATAATAATATTTTTTAAAGTTTCTTTATGCTTTACTAACTCTTGGAAATATTTATATTCTTTATTAATTAAAATAATTTTAAACATATTTAATTTTTCCAATTCTGATAAATTAAACTCATATTTTTCATCTAGTATTATTGCAATTCTATATCCATTTCTCATGAGTTCATAAACTTCTTCTACATTTTGTAAAAAAGTACTATATTTCATTTTTAAGTTTAATTTATCTTGTATTGCTACATTTCTTATTATAGTTAATAATTTGTTTATCTTTTGTTTTTTAGCAAATAATGTATCTGCAAATTCTACTATATATTGTTTATTAAAGTTTCCTCTTATAAGGTCTTTTAGTACTTGTATTGTTATTAAATAATATTCTACAAACAATTTGTCTTCATTTATTATTCCTTTACTTATTGCTTTTTCAATTGCTGATAAACTATAATATGGTATTTCAAAATTGTTTTTTATATTTACTCTTTGAACATTATTAATTTCTTTATAATATGTAAGTTTAATTGTAAATTCATCTGTTTTTAATTGTTCGAAAAACTTTTCTTCTTCTTTTTCATTTGCTGAAATCATTTTTTCAAATTTTTCTCTAAACTGTTCAATTGGAAGTTGTAATTTTTCTATTCTAAATAAACACACATCTTCTATTAAATTATCCCATGTTCTATTTGCTATCACATTATCTAAGTATAAAACAAATTTATAGTATTCAAATATATCTTCAATAATTTTTTGTTTATCTGGTTCATTTATAATTAACTTATCTTTTTCTCTTTCTAGCTCCCAAGGAACTCTCACTTTTAATTGAGTATGAACAGCATCATCTGTTATATTGTAATATCTTACATTAATATATAAAGCTAAATAATCGTCAAATATTTCTTCATCAAACTGTTCTTCAAATATTAAATTTGCATATTCAGTTACTCTACGTTTCACCATGCCTATATATTCTTCCATTACGTTCATTTCTAAACTCTCCTTTTACAATATCTGTACAGTTACTATTGATGTAGGATTTACAATTGGATATGTATAATTTGCTGTATCATCTATTTTATAAAATCTAATCGATTCGCTGGATAGAGCACCCATAAGAAATGACACACTATTTATATAATTAAATGAGCCTTTATTTATATATGTTGTAGTAAGAAAGTTTATATTTGCACTACTTGTCATATCTAACACAACATAACTTGGGTCAAATGTTAATTTAACTGTATTTGGAACTGGATGTGTATTCGTCATATTCAATGTTAAATATGGACTTTGTGTAGAATCTGAAATTTCATAAGCAAATTCTTGATAAGCTACCACTAATCTAAATGTAGCCTTTATAATTTTTTCATATGGTTCAAGAGTTTTTGCTGTTATTTCCACAAACACACTATCCCCACTATTTAATAAAGTATTGGGTGTGATTACCACATTGAAAGAATCTATATTATTTGATGTATATATTATACCTGTAGATTTGCTCAATTGACATGTAATATTACTTGAACAAGAGGTAATAGCTATTTGATAATTTATATCATAACTTGTAGCAAGTATATCATTTTTTCGGCTATTTACACTTATTCCTATTGTGTAAGGATCAACCCCGAGACCAATTTTCCAATTGATATAATGGGTTTGTCTCATTTAATTTATCACTATAAAAATAAAATTCTTTTGATTCACTATAAAGATTTTTAGCACCATTTACAACATACCTTCCGAAATATAGGTAATAGAGATATTAAAAACAATATTAATATAAAAGCAATTAAAAATTGCTTTTTATTATATATGTATTTTGTTTTGCCTTTTATTGTTTTTTTCATATGTATTTTATCTCCTTAGATGTAATTGCTACATCTTTATTATATAATCTGTTTTGAATCTATTTTTATCTCAATACTTTCTATAATATTTTGATATTCTACTGTTTTATAAGTTTCAGGAAAATTTATTACTAATTTATATGTATTTGTTTCATTTGTTGCATATCCAAAACTTTTTTTTGCAGTTGATAATGTTTGAAAATATGTTTCATTTGCATCTTGTTCAATTACAGTTTTAGTAATTATATCTGTTGTTCCATCATTTATATATAATTTATAAGTTAATGGTAAATTTGTTGTAGTTATTATTTGTATTTCATACTCTAAAGCTGTTTCTGTTCTTTTATCTCCATCATTATTTGCAACTGTAAAAATTTTTTCATATGGCGCTATTCTTGGAACCATAGAAAACAAGTTAATATTCATACTTTGTGTACTATTATTTAATAAATAAAATGCTACTTCTATTTCTCCATTAGATATTCCTTTACTTTCATACCTTGATAATGTTTTATTTACAATAAGGGTTATAGCAATTGTTAAACAAATAAGGAGTACCATAAGCTTTAAAATTATTCTATTCTTTTTCCTGCGTCTTCTTCTAGGCATAATGCTTCCCTTTCGTTTTTTTATTTTTCTTATCATGCGTAAAAGTAAGTTTTATCAGAAATATTGTTGTAATTATTGATATAAAAACTGGAGGAGATGTTAAAACCTTTTTTGTTATTCCGTATCTTAGGAATTGTTTTAATCACTTTACCTATAATATATTCTTCTTTTATTGGCTTATCTTTTGCATTATTTGCATCTCCCTTAGTTATAATGTTTTTATCTTTTATTTCTGTAACTCTATGTGTAATAATACTGTTTTGTTCCTTAAATACTATTATATCTCCTACATTTATTTGTGATTTATCTATTTCTACAACTACCATATCACCAATTTCTATTGTAGGAGACATACTTCCTGTTATAACCTCAAATGCTGTAAAATTAAATAAATTAATATAATCTTTTTTTAATACTTTTATTTGAATTAAAGCATATATGACAAGAATTATTGTTATTATAATTAATATATTTAAAACAATTTCAATTATTTTTTTCAACATTTTTCCCTCTATATATATGGGATTATTGTTTCTCCTAAGTACTGTTTCACATTCACTGTAACTGGTATTTGTATTACCAAACTTTCTGTAGTTCCCATAATTGTATCATTAGCATTATTTATTTCAGCATTTTCCCAAATAAAATTTAATTTAATGTCATTTATATAATCTTCATCCATAGTCGAAAGAGCTATTATACCTGTATAAGTGTTTTCGTTTGTTTGAATTAATGTATTACCAGCTGTTATTTCAGTCACTGAATCAAGTGTTATTTTATTATTGGTTATATCTGACACATCAATTGTAATGTCATATCTTACAGACACATCTGTATCTTTTGAATTAATTGAAATTAGAAAATTCCCATCAACTCCTGGTGCAATTTTTCCTGGTTTAACATTTGCATTACTTGTTGTACTAAAGCTATTTATAATAAAATTTTCTGCTATTCCTGTTACAATATTTTTATTATTTACAGTAATATTCCATTTTGCTAAATCTTTGCTTGCTGTACCAGAAACTTCACTGTAAAAAACAGCATAAGTTGTTGCTATCTTATAAAATATAAATAAACTTAAAATTAAAATAACAAACAACAATATTATTCTAAACTTTTTATTTAACATGTCTTCTTTTCCTTATTCGCTCCAGTTCTTCGTCAGACTCATCCTTCTTAGCAGTTCTTTTTGTTTTATTACTGCTTTTATAGTCTTCACTTTCTCCACCAGACTTTAGTTCTTTTACTACTTCTATTACTTCATATAAGAATGCCATTAAAGATGGTAACACAATCAAGAGTAGAAATCCCCATCTTGATTCTATAATACTAAGTATTGTTCCAACTTTAGAAAACTGTGTAGCAGTTTCAGCAGAACCAATCATATATTCACTAGATAATAAATTTCCACCTTCTAATGTATACGTAGTTTCAGTTTCACTAATTTGTTCTACTTTTTGAATTGTTGTACAACTTACTTTTAGTTCTTGTGTATATGTATTGTAGAAAAAAGCTTTATCCCCTGCTTTAGGTTTGTCTTCTTTGCTTACTATAAGCAAATCTCCTTTTAGGAAGTCTGGTTCTAAATCTTTGTTGTCCATTATAAGTAATGAATAACTTCCAAATTCTGAGATATTATAATCATTATATGAAAGCAAGCATACTGTTACACCTATTGCTATTGCTGCATAAACAATTATAAGTAAGTTTTTAATTAACTTTATCATTTCTTTCCTCCAATATATCATATGTATTATATATAAGTTAATATATCATATGTCTTTTTTTTTCGCAATGTTTTTAAAACAATTTTAGACAAATATTTCGTAAATATTTCATTTATTTCATTTTTTTCATTTTGATTATTGTAATTTAAAATTTTAATGATATAATAAAATAAAAAATAATTAAAATGAGGTAAACAAATGATAGTAATTGGAAGAGGTAAGAAAAAAGCAAATATTGAAGCTTTAATTGAAAAAGAAATAGTTTTAATAAATTCGTCCTTAGAAACTCAACATAAATATAATGATTATATTTTAAGCTATTTAAGTGATTTCACAAAAAATATTACTTCAGCAACATCTCCAGATAAATTACAAAAAGTTGATACTTATCTTGCTAATTTAAATAAACTTTTAGATAAATCTAGATTTAACACATTTATTCTTAAACAACTTTTAAGAAAAATTGATGATATTAAAGCTGATAATAATTCTTCTGAAAAAGTTGAAGCATACAATAAAATGTATGATATTTTTTACGATAATGTTATAGCTAATCTTGCTGAAATACAGTCTTTCTTTGAAGGAAAAGGTATTTCTGAGAAAATGGAAAAAGAAGAAGAAAGATTAGATGAAATTATAGAAGCACCAAAAGCTTCTGATAATGATGCAATAGCTGCCCCTATTTCTGAAACTATTATAGAAGAACCTGCTATTGAAAAAATTGTAGAAGAAATTAAACCAAAAAAATCTAATAAAAAATCAGAAAAAATTGTTCAAGAAGAAATAGATAATATAGAGGCCATGCCTCCTGTTAAAAAAACTATTGCTAAAGAAGAAACAACTACTGTGGGGGCTGTGCAGTGCGCAGACCTACAAGAAGAAAAAACTGTCAAAGAAGAAAAAGCGCCTGAAGGAATTATAGAAAAAACTTTAATTATTTCTGAAGATAAGGGTAAAGTTATTCTTCCATATACATTAAAAGAAATAAATAAATTTATAGCAAAATACCCTGAAGATTATTCTACTGTAGAAGATGTAATTGGTGATTTATATACTATACCATTAGAAGAATATAAAAGTACTGCTATTTCTCGCTTTAAAGAAGCTTTTAGATTAATCAGAGAACGTGAAAATGGTTCTTTCTTAAAGGCTTTAGACCTTGCATTAGAGGTTATGCCAAATTATAGCCTACATCCTGCTGTAATAACTGCTTGTAAAGATTTAGATGAATTAGATATTTATCTATCATGTTTAGAATATGATGAATTAGAAGATTTTGATTGTTTCAATATAGAATTTAATTCTTTGCCAACTTTAAAAAGTAAAGTTAAAACAGTTGTAAAAAAAGGAAAGGATTTAAAAAAAAGTAGATTAGCATAAATACCCTTTAAACAAAAAAATCCCAACATTTCACATGTTAGGATTTTTTTGTTTTCTCTTTTTATTTTTTTGAATTATTATTTTTGCATACTCTAGAATCAAATATATTAATGCTAATACTGTTATTATTTTTGACTGAAGTATTTTTATCACACTTCCCATTTTAGGAATTTTGCCTATTAATACTCCTTTTATATTTTCTCTTGTTATTTCTTCTATATCATAATGATAATTGTTGTCACCTTTTGTTACATATGTAATCACATTATTATTTTTTTTCTCTCTTGCAATTCTGTGTATTACTGTATTTCCATTATCATCATATAAAACTACATCTCCTACTTTTATTTCTAAAGTATTACTTCTTTTTATTAAAGCAATATCATTTTCATTCAATTCTTTACTCATTGAATTATCTTCTATAATTATAAATTCTGTTTTAAAAATTTTTAAATTTTTATTTGGATTGAAATTATTTGAAATATGGAATAATAAATTATAAAGAAGAATTATTATCCATATTATTTTGATTATTGTTTTTCCTTTCTTCATTCTTCTTTTTTTCTCTCCTTAATTTTCTTTTTCTTTCCATTTTTATAGTATTTATCCACAAACATACTGCCACTGTGACAGTTACTATTACTCCTATTTTATTTTTTAGTAATAATATTAAATTTCCTAAATATTTTATTATTAATATTTTTACTCCTTTAATATCTTTAAATTCAACATCATAAGAATCTGGTATATTATTATTGTCTCCCTTTGTTACATATTTTTTTTCTCCACCATCATCTCTTATTTCTATTATTCTATGGCTTATATTTTCTCCGGTTTGTATTAAATGTTATTATATCACCTATTCTTAATTTTGCTTCCTCAGCGTCTTTCTCTATAATTACATCTCCGAGCACTAATACTTGGCTTCATACTATCTGTTGTTATAATATACGCCTTATATCCAAGTGCTGTTTTTGCATCACCGCCCACTTAAAGAAGACTTGGATATAAGAAATATATTATATGCTACTATTACAACTATAACCCATAGTATTTTTCTTGTTATTTTAACTATTTTATTTACTGTATTAACTCTTTTTTCTATTGATTCTCTGTCGTATTTCATTATTTCCTCTTATTTCACTATAACATATTCATATGCTTCTCCTATGTAGTCAGAACCATTATACAGTTTAAATACTATTTTATATGTTCCTGTTGTTAACTCTTCATCTAAATGTAATTCAAAATTATTTGTCGAATTTGGAGTATCTGTCACAACATATTCAAATTCTACATCACTTTCTGTTAATGTGTCTAACACAAATTCTTGTAAGTCTACTATCTCATATTCTCTTTCATATATAGTATCATACTTTCTTCTTTCTAGTGATACTGTAATATTAGGATTACTTAACATAGAAGAATATTCCACTGTTATATCTAATTCATTGTTTTGATTATCTGTAAATCCTGTTATACTACTAACTATTTTTGAATTTGCATCTGTTGAAACTTTTAAACCATAATTACTATTTATAATTACTATTTCCTTTTCATCAAACTTTGCACCTTGTCCACCAAAATATATACCATCTGCTGAAGTAAATGCCTCTATCTTTAATGTATATGTTCCTGTTGGTAATGTTGAATTATTTCCTGTATCTACTATCATTTGTGATACTATATTTGATGGTCTATCTGCAAGCTTTATTCGTACTGTTCCATCTAACCTTGGATAGTATCTTATTCCATCTATTATAAATGATACTCCTAATAATTCATCTCCTGTTAATCTTACACCACTATCATTAAAAAAGCTTATACTCATTCCTAGCTTTTTATCAAAACTATTAGTGTCATAAATTATTTTTGAATTTATATATTGTTGAACAAACAAAGTCTCTATGTCTACATTAAATGTATTACCTAAATATACTACATTTTGTTCAAGAATTGCTGTTACATCCACAGTTCCTTCTTTATCCACATAAACACCATATCTCGTAGAGTCTCTTTGTATACCTAACACTCCAATTTTTGTATACCCTTGACTATCCTGTAAGTCTAGTAACAGAGTATTATTTTCTATATCTTGATTTAATTCACTTCCAGCAAAAGAGACGTGGAAAATAAACTTTTCTAATACTAAATCTTGTGCACTTCTATAATATAATGAATTTGCTAGAGACTCATTATAATATTCATTTGTACTTCCCATTTGTATAAAATCTGAAAGTTCATATACATATCTACCATTTGCTTCATCTGTACTTGTTACAACATAATAATAATATTTATTTGTAACTAAATCTAACATAATTATTCTTGAATCCTCTAAAAAAACATATGGTGCTTGATGTTCATCTCTTGATACCAATACATGTTTAGATGTACTATAATTTATATAATGTTGAGTACTTGAAAAATTAGGTATGTATAAAGAATAGTATGTAGAAAATGTACTCTTTTTTGTTATATTTGTTTCTGTTGTACTGAAAAAGTCATATTCTTCTCCTGGTGCAATTGCAGCTTCATAATAATCATCTTGATATACTGCTGTACGAAATGTTAAGTTTACATCAACATATTGAATTGAATATGTTAATGCATCTATAGGTATTAGTGCCTGAAATCTTATTTTAGCATCACCTAACTCTTGGTTAACACTTATATTTGCTGAATGATAAAAGTAGAAAAGTAGAGTTGGTGCATATGTTGAACTATCTTTATCATATATAATACTTCCTGAATATGACCCTCCATTTGCGCTGTAAAAATCTGTATAACTATTAGTTTTCCATCCTGTTCTTCCACTCTTTATTCCAAGTCCTAAAGTTGTATTTGCTTCAGCTGATGTATCTGCAATATCTTTAATATCTTTATGATTTATTAATGATACTCCTGGTATTATTCCTGATGAAAATCCCATCATAGTAAATTTAGTATTTGGAGTTCCAAATCCTGCAAGAACTAATTCGTGTGTTCCAAGAGTTGCATACTTAGATGCCGTCATTGAAACTTCAAAACTTGTAACATCTAATATACCTCCTACTGTCCACATATAGAAAACATCTTCTTCAGAATGTACTCCAACATAACCTTTTTTAATATATCCATCTTCATTATAATTAGTATAAAAACCATCCACTGATAAATTATGATTATTCTTATGTAATCCTAAAACATATACATTGTTTGAAAATACTCCTTCATTAGTTATTATATCTCCATTTTCAAAAGTGCTACCATAAAATGCTGAACTACTATCTGGATTTAACCTACTTGTATATACCCCTAAAAACATCATCCCATTTACTTCACCATATGTTGTTACTTGTTCATTTGTTGCTATATTTAAATTTTTACCTTCTAACAAATAAATTCTATTATCAACATTTTTCACTGTATTTCCAGATGCATCTATATTTACAAATGCTTTAGTTTCAACTGCACCAACATCAACCAAACTTGATACTTTCTTTAATAAGTTTGCACCAAAAGCTAAATAGACACTTGAATTATTTTTTAGTTTTAATTCATCTATTCTACTTAATGAGAAATTTGTTGAAGAATATTCATTTGTTCTATCTGTGGCTCCTGATAATGATATAGAAGAATTATCAAGAGTAACTGTTGTTGCTCTTTGTATTGAAATATTTTTCTGAGGATTATCTATAGTTCCATAATTTTTAATATTTATCAAACTTGTACCTGTTGTACTTGAAGCATTTCCTGAACCAAATATACTTCCTTGTGTCATGAAACTTGTGTGTCCTGTACCATCTATATTCATTCTAATCCCTTGAGTAACACTGACAAAAGAATAGTCATATATTTCAGAACCAGAAGCATTTGCTTCTCCTCCTCCAAATATAGTTCCTACAACATATATATCTGATTTTGTTAAAGTATTATTTCCTACTGCATTATATCCTAAATTAACATATACTGTACCATATACAACAGATGTATTTGCTCCACCATATACATTTCCATATACAGTTCCACCAACAATATTTACTGTACTTGTAGAATTATTTGAATTTTCTGTTCCTGTTGCTGCAGCATTTCCTCCTCCAAAAACAGAACCACTTGTAGGTGCTATTGATGCAGGAGTACCTATAATACTTTGTCCTTCAACATTTACAGTTGCATTTCCATACACAATTGCAGTTACACCATTTCCTCCAGCATATAAACTTCCTTCTATTATTCCATTTGTAATATGTACTTCAGTATTTCCCAATACCTCTCCTTCATTTCCTCCACCATATGCATTTGTTAACACTTGTGCTCCAGATATTTCCAAATATGTATTATTTGTAACTTCAGCTGCATTTCCACCACCATATACATCATCTATTGTTCCACCACTTATATGTACAGTTGCGTTTGTTGTAACTGCAATGTTTCCACCACCATATACAGTGTCTATTGTTCCAGTAGTTATATTTACATTAGTTGCACCAACTACTCCACTTAAATTTGAGCCACCATATACATCTATTGCATTTACACCTTGCATTGTAACATTAGTAGTAGTGGCATTTGCAGAATGCCCTCCACCAAATACTGATGGTACTGTATTTGTTAAATTGGTTAATGTTATGTGTGTTGTTCCTGTTGGTGCTACATTTCCACCACCATACACTGCATTTGTAATTGTTCCACCTGTGGCTGTTATATTAGATGTAGCTGTAGTTCCTCCCAAGTTATTTCCACCATATACTGTATCTATTGTTCCAGAAGTTATATTTACATTACTTAATGTTACAACCCCACCAGTATTTGAACCTCCAAATAAATTTGTAGCATTTATTCCCTGTACAAAAACACTAGTAGTTCCTGCATTTGCATTTTTTCCACCACCATATATATTAGCAATTGTATTACTTGCATTATTTAGATAAACATTTGTTGTAGTTGTTGCAACTTCATTTCCACCACCATGTACATCTCTTGTTATTGTTCCTCCATTAATATAAACATTTGCAGTTCCAAGAGTTCCTCCAATATTATTTCCTCCAAAAACTCCACCTACTGTTCCAGAAGTTACAGTAACAAGACTGCTAGTTACTGTTCCACTAGAATTTGAACCTCCAAATAACCTATCTGTAGATGCTCCTTGTAAATAAATTTCTGTATTTTTTACTGAAGAACTATTTCCTCCCCCAAAGCTTGAATCTGTAATAGTTCCACCATTTAAATAAACTTTAACGAATCCATTTGGAGTACCTGCTAAATTATTTCCTCCATAAACATTTCTAATTGTTCCATTATTAATATTTACAGTTAAATTTCCAAGCATCCCAGGAGAGTATGTACCATTCCCTTCGCCTCCACCAAATACATCTTGGCTAATTGTTCCATTATTTACTATAACTTCTGTTGTGTATGATGTAACATTAGTATTATTAGTTGTTCCATTAACACTACCAAAAGCACTTCCTCCATATACACTTCCACCTATAGTAGGTCCAACTGATGAAGTTCCTATTACTACATCAACATCTCTTGCTACAAAATTAGAGTTTTGAGAAAAGCCTCCTTTTCCTCCACCATATATGTTTCCAGATATAGTACCATTTAAAACTTGCACATTAGTATATCCATTTATTGTTCCAACAACATCACTTCCACCATAAATGCTTCCTATATTTCCATTATTAACAGTTACATTAACATTTCCCATTACACCTGGAGTGTATGTTCCATTCCCTTGTCCACCACCAAATAAGTTTTGACCAATTATTCCATTATTCACTGTAACTCTTGTACTATAACTTACAGTAGTGGTGTTTCTTGCTGTGTGATTAACACTACCAAAAGCACTTCCTCCATATACACTTCCTAATATATTAGGACCAGTGGAAGCATTTCCTATTGTTACATTAACATCTCTTGCTACAAAATTATTATCTTGACCGACTTACTCCTCCTCTGCCACCACCATATACATTAGCACGTACTGTACCACCTAAAACTTCTACATTTGCAGTTCCATGTATTGTTCCTTGCTCATTACTTCCACCATAAATATTATTAACATTTCCACCTGTCATTTTGACATTTACAGTGGCAATTTTAGTAGCATTTCCTGCTCCATTTCTGTTTCCACCACCATACACATCTCCTTCTATTCTACCATTTAAGACTTGTATATTAGTTGTATTCGTAGTTTTAGTACTACTAATTCCTGTTGCACCATAATTCCCACCACCATATACATTTCTTAAAATATGTGCATTTCCATCTATAATAATATTTGAATGGTCATTTGAACCAATCGCTACATAACTAGTTCCAGATCTTCCATTTCCAATTCCAAAAACACTTCCAGATTCAGCTCCCCACATATTCGATAATGCATTGCTTGTAGGCAAAGCCACATATGTAGGATTTCCTATTGTAGCATTTCCTCCAATATAAATTAAACTAGAGCCTACTACTGTTCCTCCAGTAGTTACATTATATCCATTACTTCCTCCAAATACACTATAATTAACTGTTCCACCTGTTACTGAAACAAGTTTATTTCCATATGTTGCTGTTTGTCCAGCTCCTGCTATAACTAAATCAACTGTTCCTCCTGTAATATATATAAATATATCATTTACATTGTCACGACCAGTATCTGACATAGGTCCACCAATTAAATTGTATACCCATCCACCTTCAATTTTTGCTGTTCTTCTAGCATAGTGAACACCTGCATTACGACCTCCTATATATATTCCTGTTGTATAATCACTTTTTCCTGTACCAAAGCCTCCACTTTTGGTTATAGTGTGTATTGCTACATCATTGGTATTAGTATCTTCTACTGTCATGAGGTTTCCACCCCAAGCTCCACATGCAACATAATTTACTTCAAGTTTAGAATTATCATTTTTTACTCTATCATAATCACATCCATATATACCAACTGCATTAATAAACATTCTACTAGTTCCTGAAACATTAGCTAATGTTAGAGTATCATAAAAACCTGATTCTACAATTAAATTATATTTAGTTATATTAGATGCACTTCCTGTTGCAGCTGTTCCAGAACTTGCAACAATCCCTATAAGATTTTTATTAGTAGTTCCATTTGCTTTAATTATTCCTCTACCCATTTTTACATTATGAAAATTTGCATATATAAATCTTGCAGTATTAGCAAGAGGAGTAGCATTGGCATTAGCTTGTCCACATGTCATTCTTAGGTTTTCTATTACTGTATCATTATATATTTGTATATTAGTGCTGGTTGTTGTCCATGTAGGAGCATAATTAACCCCTCCATATAATCCTGTAAAAGTAAATGGTTTGCTTTGAGCTGCCGCCCAAGTATTAGATATATTTCCTGTTAAATAAACTATATTAGTATCTCTTGTTACCATATAATAATATGTAGTACTACTATTATAAATTCTATCTCCATCATAATTTTGTATAAGTCTATAATTTCCTCCTCCTGCTGATACATAAAATCCTGCCATAGATTGACCTGCATATGCTGGACTAGTTGTTAAAGGTCTTGCACCTCCAGTATTTAATAGTGCAAAAACATCTGCCCATGCATTGCTACCAGTTTTTTCTGAAACTGCAGCATCTACCCAACTTGCATGTAAAGATAAATTAATATCTTGTGGTATACCACCTGCATATGAAACACTTACTTCAATATATCTTTTGTGAAGTGCAGAATCATAAGATATAGTTCCAACACTTCCATTTGGAACCCAATTATTAAATCCTTTTCCAGTTGGCCTATTTGTAAATGGATTATCAATTAATTCTATTTTTACTGTACCACCTATTACTGGATAATATTTGTAATAAATAAATTCACTTTCTATTTCTGTTAAAGATACTGTTCCTCTATGTACTCTTTGTTCAGAAATTCCTGTACCAGAATAATTTATACAAACTTTTACTAAATTTGATGAATTATAAATATCTTGATTTGTACCAGGAGGCAGTACTGCTCCAGTTGCACTTACATAATTTTGTCCAGTATAATAATTCAAGTCCATTTCTAAATCATTTACAACTACAGAATCATATATTTGTTCTACGTTAAATCCAACATATATAGTATGCGCTGCTACCACTCTATAATCATATTCATCAGTTATACCACTTAATGTGCTTCCATTTGTTCCTCCTATTAATTGCCATGTCCCACCACCAGCTGGTCTTCTGTACCAACTAAATTGATAATCACCAATTTGTGCAACAGTTGAAGACCCTACTATAACAGTACTAAGAACATTCCCTTCTCTTGCAATTTTTATTCCAGCATATGTTTTTTCTACCATAAATCTTGTTACACCATAATATGAACCATCATGAGTGATTATTTTAAAGTTAATATCTTGTGGTTTAATAAGTGGTAAAGAAATAGTATTTCCATTGTTAGCTTGTAGCACATCATTTTGATACCAATTATATGTATATGTTCCTGGTGCATATTCATCTTGTATATTTAAAGTAACTAAAGTTTCTGTAGGATTTAAATCTGCAGTTACATGATGTCTATGTCTAAATGAAAAAGTTCCATTTTCATATTTCCATTTTATAGGACTTGCATAATTATTAAACATATTAAGAATTGTTGTACCCAGTGCTGTTGTATATGTTCCTTTATTAACACCTTGTACGTGAGCAACATTACTTGCTGTTGCATTTTTTCTATATGTAGTATTGGTTGCTGGACTTCCTGATGTGTTACTAGATGTGAAAGCACTACCACCATTTACAACATAAGCTGTATGATACAAAGTACTTGTTGTTAATGCTCCTGCATCATTTCCTTCCCACAGAGTATTAATGTTAGCATTTGATGTACCTGTTGTACTACCTCTTACAGATCCAAATATAGGACCTACCATTGCAGTTGCTGCTGTAACAGTCCCTGTATATAAACAATTTGTTGGCCATACTTGTTGTTTACGAATATGTCCAATAATTCCACCTACATTATAGAAAGCTTGATTAGCTTTTGAAACCGCTGAAGTGGTTACAGTAATATTTGCAGATACAAAACAATTTTCTATAGCATATCTATTTCCAGCATTTGGGTCTGCGTCAATTGTTCCAGAAACATTTAATGCAGAACCTGCAATTCCTCCTACAAATAATAAAGCATTAGCATTACTCTTTGTTATTGTAGATGTACCATTAATCGATGAACTTCTAACAATTACATTTGTTATTCTAGAATTCCTATACATTGTTCCTGTAACAAAACCTATACTTATTCCTGTATTAGCAGTATTAGCTAAAGTAACAGCTGTTGTTACTGAAATTGTCATATTAACAATTTCAAGATTTTTTACTTCTGCATATACTCCATTATTAGTTGTATTTCCTCCAATTGTACCAAATATTCCATAAACACCTCTAGTATTATTAGCTGGTGCAGTTGTTGCAAGAGTTACTTGAATATTAGATATTGTGTGTCCTGCTCCATCAAATATTCCTCTAAATGAATTATTATATGTTCCTATAGGTGTCCACTCTAGTCCACCTAAATTTATATCACTCGCTAATTGAAAATATACTCCTTGGTGCATGGTTCCAGAATTTACTTGTTGTCTTAAATATGCAAGCTCTGCTCCATTAGATATTAAATATGGAGTCCCTGCACTTCCATTTCCTGATGCATATGATGTTGCTACACTTCCATCCCATGGAATTCCTGCTCCATTTCCTTCTATTAAAGAAAATAAACCTATTCCAGAAATAGGTGCTGCCATAGGAGTAATCGTTTGCATTTCCATTTCAGGTTCTTCCATTACAGTGTCGTCTTCTAAAAGCACATATATATTTAAATCTTCATCACTAAATATAATATCATTATTTTGAAATTCAAAACTTTCTATATTTGTTATTTCTATCATTTCTGGTAATTTTATAGACTCATCTTTTTCAACTATTTCTTCTATATTCTCTTCTTGTAGGACTACATCATATACAGCCCCTACATCATCTATTTCCTCTTTTAATCTTAACAATCTATATGAATATTGTCTATTAATTCCTGATATTCTCACTTGAATATCATCTTCACTATTATTATATTCTATGTTATTAACTAAAATTTTTATCCCATATGTGTTTTTAACAGTTTCATTTTGTGACATTTCATTTTCTATTACATTACTTACTTCTAATATATCAAATGGTATAACACTAATAGTTGCAGTTTCTGGCATGTAACCTGTAACCACAACTTTATTATTTTCTTCTTCCCATATTAATTCTCTATTATATAAAATTTCATTTTCTACTTCTTTATTATCATATGCTACATTTAATTCTAATATTTGGTTTAAAGTTTCGTCTTCTGTTAAATAAACTCTATCCCCTGCTGTTTTCTCTTCTATTTCAGATAAAACTTCATCATCTATAATAGTTTTCTTAGTTATATAATATGTGTTTATAGCTTTGCCATTCAAAAAATTTGGTAATGTAATATAGTAACCACTTTCACCATCATCAAGTGCACTCAAAATACACTCATCAAGTGCAAGTAGATTATCATGGTCTATAATACTCACATTTATCTCTTTAATTATTTCTGCTCTTGAAAGCCCAAATGCTATAATTTCAATTATTACTACTATTAATAATATTAATAATGTAATCTTTCTTTTGTTCACTTTTTTCATTTATTTTTCCTTTTATTAATTAAAATTTTTCTTAAAATCACATATATATTTTATTTCTTCTATATCTATATTATTTTTTCTTATATTATGACCTATGTCTATATTTTTTGCTATTCCTAGCAATCCTTCTAAATTTTCTTCATTTAAATCTTCCTTTGTAAGATTAATACCTAATAATTGATATCTATCTTTTATCATTATTAAAATATCTTTATTTTCAAGCATTGTTGTATTACTTAATATAGTACTATATGGCCATAATATAAATTCTCTTAATTCCTGTATAGTTTTTTCAACCTCTTCTTCTGTTACTTCTGAATCAATATCTCTCATGCAGTCAGAGATATATCCATAAAAAGAGCTTGCTAAATATAACACATCACTAATTGTAGAGCTATCTTTTAGCATAGTAATAATTTGATAATATACTTTGTTTTTCTCTAAGTCCCTATACATTTCTTTTACTTTTAAAATCAAAGCATCTTGCTCTCCAGATAATTTATCATCTTTTTTACTGTCTAATTTTATTATCTTCTTTTCTTCTATAGCTATATTTTTTTTCATTTGTAAATATGTATTTTTATATTTTTCTTTTTCAGAATATATTTTTTTTACATTATCTATAATAAATTTATAACTTAAGTAATTTTTATATTCATAAACACTATTTAATAATTGTTTAATATTTGAATCTATTTCATTAACTTTATTTTCATCTGCTTTTTCATATACTTCTTTTGAAATAAATTTAAAATATCTATCATTCATAGCTTGACTTACAAAATCTTTTGGATTTAAAGTTCCATCTAAAAAACTATGTACTATAATAGATTTATCTTCACTTGTTTTTAAAATATAGTCTTTTTTTAATTGTGCATATGTTGCAAATATATTTTCTTTTTTATCATTTTTCAATATTTCTTGTTGCATTTTAGCATAATATTTATCGATGTTCTTTTCATTTTGAAAATATAAATATCTTATATTTAGTTCAATATATATAATTATATTTGAGCATTCCCAATATATTTCTTCAAATTTATTTTTTATTTTTCCATAATCAATACTTGGATTATTTAATTCTTCAAAAAATACTGTTAAATATTCTCTTGCATATTTACTATAACAAAAATCATCCAAATTCAGTCTAACACCTGTTTCTTTTAATTTTTTTATGCAATAGAAAATAGCATTACTTACTACTTCTAAATTTTTCTTATAATAATATCTTAAATCATATGCTGCTTTATCAAAACTCATTTTTTCAAAAGAAGTATTTACATTGTTTAGTAAATAAAGAACTTCTTTTGTTTTAACTAATTTTTGCTCAATTAAAGCAATCTCTGAATTTCTATTAACATCACTCACAAAGTCAATTCTTCTTTTCATTTCATTTGTTGCACTTTTCTCATATTCTGTAAATTCTAATTTTAACTCTTCTAATTTTTTTGTATATGCATTAATATTTTTAGTATTATTTTTTGGGAGCGTGCTTAATATTTCTTTACTTGCATCTATCTTAGCAATTATATCTTCTATTTTAATCATTTCTCCCCCTTAATAGCTTCTATATCTTTAAATTCCTTATCTAAAAAGGCAATAAACTCTTTAGATTTTGCATATATTTCTCCTAAATCTTTATATGTTACTTCTTCCATACATTTCTCTCCATTTTATCTCATTTTTATTCAAATTATATCATATGAAAATTCAATAATCAACTTAATTTTCAATATTATTATATACATTTTCCCCTTAACTCTTTTGCGTGTTTTATTGCTATTTCAGTTACATTCCCACTTGAAATTCTGGCTATTTCTTTTAACAGTCCCTCTTCATCTAATTTTGTCACTCTTGTGCTAGTTTTATTATTTTCTATATGTTTTTCTACATAATAATTATGCTCTCCTTTTGCTGCTATAACTGCTAAATGTGTGACACAAAGCACTTGATGTTTTTTCGATATTGTTCTTAGCTTTTTAGCAACTGCATTTGCAGCAACACCACTTATGCCAGTATCTATCTCATCAAATACCAATACTGGTGTTTTATCAACATCTGTTAATACTGTCTTTATTGCAAGCATAACCCTTGCCATCTCTCCACCTGAAGCAATTTTATTTAATGGTTTTAATCCTTCTCCCAAATTTGTACTTATTAAAATTTCCACCTCATCTTTTCCTATTTCACCAAATTTTTCTAGTTCTATTATTTGTATTCCAATTACTGCATTTTTCATTTCCAAATCATTTAACTCTTTATTTATCTTATCTTGTAAAGTTTTAGCAGCAACCACTCTTTTAATATGCATTTCATCACACATTTTTTGCATTTCTTTTTCTAATTTTTCTAAATCTAAATTTAATTTATCAATATATTCTTCCAAATTTTCTATCACATTTATCTGTTCTTTTATTTTTTCTTTATATTCAAATATGTTTCCATATTTTCTTTTTAATGAAAATATTAAGTTTAGTCTTTCTTCTATCTCTTCTTGCATTTCTTTATCAAAGTTTAAATCTTTATGTGATAAGTCACTTAAAACTTCTTCTATATCATAATAAGAAGTTTGTAATACTTGTAAGTTTTCTTTATAAATTTCATCTATTTCATTAATTTTTTCCAGTTCTTTAATTGAGGCTTGTAATCCCTCTAAAATTTTACTATTTATCTCATTTTTTGCATTATTTATTGAAGAAGATATTTTTTCTGAATTTAGCAGTCTCTTCTTTTCTAAATTTAGTTTTTCTTCTTCATCTAATTTTATATTTGCTGTTTCTATTTCATTTAGCTGATATTTTAACAAATCTAATTGTCTTGCTTTTTCTATTGGGTCTCCATAATTATTTTTCAAATCTTTTTTTATATTTAAATACTCACTATATTTTTCTATATATTCATTTTTATTAATCAAAGCAAAATCATCTAATAATTTTATATGTAAATTTACATTTAGCAATGATTGATTATCATTTTGCCCATGTAAATCTATTATCTTAATCATATATTGTTTTAATTCTGCAACAGTAACCAGTCTGCCATTAATTTTAGAAAGATTTCGCCCTTCTATAGATATTTCTCTAGTTACAATTATGTTTTCATCATTAATATATAAAGACAGTTCAACAAAAGATTGTTTTGTGCCTGCTTTAATCATTTCCTTAGAAAATCTTCCACCCATAATAATTTCTAAAGAATCAACTATTAATGTTTTTCCGAGCTCCTGTTTCACCTGTGAGAACATTAAATCCATCATTTAAACTTATTGTTATATCATCTATTATTCCAATATTTTTTATATGTAATGTTCCTATCATACTACGTCCTCCAAAAAACAAAACTAACATTTTCTAAATAGCAAAGCTATTAAGAAAATTTAACTCTTGCATAACTATCTTCTACAGAAAATCCTTCCTTTTTCAAAGTTTTCTTATCTGTTCGAACAGAGTGAGTTACAGATAAGTTATAATGCAATAGAATTTTCCTAGAATATAAAAATAAAGAGTAGACTTAAAGCCTACTCATTTAATTTTTAATCATCTTCACCTTTTAGCAATTCTAATTGTGATATTAACAATGATTCCATTTTCGCCTTAAATACTCCGAATTGTTTTCTTAGTTCATCATATTCATATATTTTCATTGTCATCTTTTGCTGTATTTCTTCACTTTCCCTCATTGCACTTGCTTTTGCTTCATTTATTATTTGTTCTGCTTTTTCTTTTGCAACTGTTTTTACTTCTTCTGCTGTTGTCTGAGCTACTACTAAAGTGTTTTGTAATGTATCTTCAAGTGTTTTATATTTTGACATACTTCCTTCTAGTTCAGTTAATTTTGCTTTAAGTTCAGAATTTTCTTTATAGACTTTTTCATAACAAGATGTTACTTCATCTAAGAAGTCATCTACTTCTCCGATACTATACCCATTCATCATTTGCTTTGAAAATTTTTGGTTTTCTATGTCTAATGGAGTTAACATATGACTCCCTCCTTAATCTTTTGTTTTATAATCAATAATTTTTGTTACATAGTTACATTATTTTTTAACCATGATACTGAAAGTTTATTTTTTATTTCTTCTCTTGCCATTTCATTTGCTATTTCATAATTATATGGTGCAATTAAAAATATAGAGTTAGAAACTTTTTGAATATGTCCATCTACTCCAAAAACTGCTCCTGAAATAAAATCTACAATTCTTCTTGCAGCTTCTTTATTCACATACTCTAAATTAACAACTACAGATTTCTTTTCTTTTAAATACTCACAAATTTCTTGTGATTGTTCAAAAGTAGTTGGTTGAGAAATTACCATTCTAATTTGGTTTTCTATTCCTGGCATATTCACTACCTTATTTTTCCTTCCAAAGAATCTTTTTTCTTCTTCAACTTCCTCTATGCTATTTTCAATATCGGCACCTTCGAAGTCTACCTCTTCTTCTTCTGCCCCATCCATTCCTAGAAATCCTAACATTCTATTCATTAATGCTCCTGCCATATTTAATAAACCTCCCAAAATTGTTTTTCTTTTGTATTAACTGTTATTAGTATCTAACTTTTCAATTAATTTGTCAATAGTTTTCCCCTGTGTAATTTAAAATTAATACTGCTGTAATATTTCCGTAATATTATTCCACCATATCTATTGTCGGATTAACCCTGATTTGGTCATATATAGATATGTTTTTTAAGTTCTCGATTTCTTCCATAGTATACCCTAGTTCCTTAAGTTCACTCACAGTGTAGTTTTCTATAATAGAATAATCTTCATTTTTTCTAATCACTTTTACCATTATTTTGTCTGTATAGCCTGCTCTTACTCTTATTACTGACACTTTATCGCCATTATATAATAAACAAAAATTAGGTACTTTAAGCCCTTCATCATTCCACCAGATAATATCTACAATAATTTTCCTGTGTTTCACAAGTGCTTCAACATTTTTAGTAATTTTAACTACTATAATTCTTGAATCTTCATTCACAATATATTCTACTTGACCTCTTGTCTCAAATGTATTATTTAATCTTAGTGTTAACACATCTCCGAACTTCTACTGTTTTTGCTTTATCACTATCTGAAATCACTGCTACATAACACTCAAAATTATCTATAATTTTTGCTTCTGCTGTGTTAACTTGTACTATTTCTCCTGTTTTTATTTCTCCACTAAATGAATCCATACTTAAATTAGAAAAATCTACCTGAGTATATACATCCTCTAGTCCATCCACTCTATAAGATATAATTCCACTAAGTGGTGAATATGAGTATTCTGTAGAAAGATTCAATCTATCTGTATATAAATTTCTTTCATCTATTAAATTTTTCAGGTTTTCAGATACATCATTTAAATTTCTTATAAATTTCGCTTTACTATCTAATATTTCTCCCACACTTCTTTTAAATTCTGTAATCTTTTCAGTAGAATTAAAATAATTTACATCTTCTATTCCTAATTCAAGTCTTTTTTCTAATTCTTTTATATCATTTAAGTATATTGTATTTTCACTTTTTAAAACTTCATTTATTCTTTTATTCACATCTACAATCTTGCTTTGTAATTCCACTGCCTCTTCATTATTTGTATATCTAAAAATTTTTTGTCCTTTAGATACTTTTGTTCCATCTAATTCTATTGCTTCCATCCCTGACTTTATATATTCTTCACTTAATACTGTCTCATTTCTTATTATAATTCCTTCTGTAATTTCCTCCATTGAAATTTTCCCATATTCTATTAACACTGTATCATTTGGATGTCTTGCAATTCTAGCTGCCATAAAAACAACATAAACAGTAATAATTATCATAATAACTATTACTACACTAACTTTTGTATTTTTATTTTTAGCTTTTTTCTTTTTTTTCTTCATTTGCCATGTCCCCATTTAACCATGTTATTTTTTTATTCCTTTTAAACCAGGTTACTTGTCTTTTAGCATATCTACGACTTTCCATTTTAATTTTATCTATCATTTCTTCCTTAGTTAATTTGCCATCCATGTATTCTTTTACTTCCTTATACCCTAGTCCTTGCATTGCTGTTTCTATTTTAGGATATTTTTCCAAAAGTTCCTGAACTTCCTGTATCAGACCATTTTCTATCATAACATCTACTCTTTTATTTATTCTTTCATAAAGAATTTCTCTATCTACATTAACACCATAAATGACAAAATCATACTTTACTTCTTCTCTTGAATCTTTTTCTACTTCTGTCTTTGTTTTCCCTGTAGCTTTATATATTTCAAATGCTCTTATTATTCTCTTTTTATCATTTGATGATATCTTATTTGCTGCTTCAATGTCAATTTTTTTAAGTTTTTCATATAATTCTTGTAAATCTTCTTTTTCCAATTTTTCTCTATATTCAAAATCAGTTTTTATATTCAAATATTTTATTCCTTGAATAATTGAATCTATGTATAATCCTGTCCCTCCAACTATTATTGGAGTTTTCCCTTTTGCAAGTATCTCTTCAATACATTTTTCTGCTTCTTCTTTATATTTAGCTACACTATATTTTTCACTTGGTTCTACAACATCTAACATATAGTGTTTTATTCCTTGCATTTCTTCTTTACTCACTTTAGCAGTTCCAATATCCATACTTTTATATATTTGCATTGAATCAGCAGAAATAATTTCGCCATTTTCTTTTTTAGCAATTTCTATTGAAAATTTAGTTTTTCCTGATGCAGTTGGACCCACAATAACAATAACTTTAGGTTTCATTATTGTATCCTCGCAAATTTCTTTTCAATATCTTTTTTAGACATTTTTATTGCTGTTGGTCTACCATGTGGACATGTGAATGGATTATTTAACACTAGCAGTTTCTCTAACAATGCATCTACTTCTTCCTTTGTTAATGCCATATTTGCTTTTACTGCTGCTTTACATGCTACTGTTGCTATAAATCTTTCTTCTTTTTCCTGATAAGCTGTTATTGCCACAGTATTAATTGCATCTAAGACCTCTAAAAATAACTCCTTTGTATCTAAGTCCATACATATCATTGGTACTGCACTTAATTTTACTGTGTTATTTCCAAAATCCTCTACTGCAAACCCTGCCTTTTCAAATACTGCCATATTTTCTTGTACTACTGTTATTTCTTTATTTGTTAATTCTACTACATCTGGTAAAAGCATTACCTGTGAATCTTTATTCTCTTCTTTATAAAAATTCTCTTTTATTTTTTCATACATTATTCTTTCATGTGCTGCATGTTGATCTATTATATACATTTCATTTTCTATTTCTATTATTATATATGTTGAAAACACTATTCCAATAAATTTATATTTTGCTTTTCCATATTTAGTACTATCTTCGAATACTGTAAGATTATCACTTTTCTCAGCTATTTCCACTGTTTCAAATATTTTATGTTTTTCTTTTACTATCTCTTTTGTTTTTGATTTTCCAAATAATTTTTCATACATATTTTCAAATTCTGGCTCAACTACTTTTTCCTTTTCCTCTACTACATTAGCTGGAGTATTTTCTTCAACAATACCTTTAATAATATCAGGTATCGAAAAATGATAATCTTCTTGTATAGTTTCTATTTCCACTGTTTTTTGTGTTACTGGTTCTACATCACTAGGTTCTTCTGCAATTGTTGCAGCAACTGCTTCTTCAAGCTCTTTTTCTTTAGGAATCTCTTCTTTTATGATAGGTTGTTGAATATTAGGTACAACAGTATCATTATTTTTAGTAAATTGAGTTCCAAGACTTGTTGGGTCACCTTTTAATAAAGACTCGCGAACTGCATGATACATTGCTTTAAATACGAGATTTTCTTCTGCAAACCTTACTTCCAGTTTTGCAGGATGTACATTTACATCTACCTTTTCTGGTTTTAACTGTATATTAACAATTGCAAAACCAAATTTTCCTATTATTAGTAAACCTTTATAAGCCTGCTCAACCGCAGCAGATAAAGCTTTATCTTTTATATATCTTCCATTTACAAAAAATATTTGATTATTTCTATTTGAACGTGCAAGTTCTGGTTTTCCTATTACTCCTGTTAATTTCATATCTTCATATTCATAATCTAAATTTATTGTTCCATTTGCTACATCTTTTCCATAAATGTTATAAATAACACTTTTCATATCTCCATTTCCAGATGTTTGAATTACAGTTTTATCACCATTTATTAATTTAAATGCAATATTTACATTTATCAATGCAAGCCTTGTTACATAATCCTCTATTGCTCCAGCTTCTGAAAAATCTCTTTTTAGGAATTTATATCTTACTGGTGTATTAAAAAATAAATTTTCTACTGTAATTGTTGTTCCAATTTCTGAACCACACTCTATTTCACCTAAAATTTTTCCACCTTCTACAATTATTTTATTTCCAGAATCAGAATCTTTTGTTCTAGAAATTAGTTCAACTTTGCTAATCGCAGCAATACTTGCTAACGCTTCACCACGAAACCCCATGCTATTGACAGTTGATAACTCTTCAGCACTTTTTATCTTACTTGTTGCATGTCTTTCAAATGCCATGTCTAAATCATCTCTAGAAATCCCTTTTCCATTATCTGTAATTCTTATATATGATATTCCACCATTTTTAATTTCTATATTTATACTAGTTGCTCCCGCATCTATTGAATTCTCAACCATTTCTTTCACTACAGAGGCAGGTCTTTCAATAACTTCACCTGCAGCTATTTTGTTTATTGTTAGTTCATCTAATAATATAATATTTCCCATTTTAGCACCCCAACATATTATATATTAAAAAGAATTTTTTGTATATACCCATGTAACACTTTTTCAACATGCGAATAATATATATCATGAAAACATACAAATCAATTCTTTAATTAGGAGGTACATGAAATGAACGGATGTTGTGACGAAGTGTTTTTATGGTTCATAATCCTGTTTGTATTACTCTTCTGCTGTGGCTGCGGAAACAGATGTAACTGTGGATAGCCACTAACTTTTATGAAGAAAAATGAAAGGGGGGTTTTAATAATGGGAGAAAGATGTGGATGTGGATTCTTCGGAGATGATTGCTGTTGGATCATAATTGTAATCATAGTATTACTTTGCTGCTGTGGCGGAAACGGATTCGGATGTGGAAAAGGATGTTGCTAATTTAATACATTACAACTAAAATTTTAAGAGTCCAGTATAATGTTTTTTAAATAAAGATTCGACAGCCCTTTGAGGCATACGGATTACCCCTTGCCTTGGAGAAATTTATTTAAAAAACATTATACTGGACTCTTGTATTAATTTAAAAAAACTCTACTTTTTCAATTCTTCTAAAAACAAATTATTCAACATACCTGGATTAGCTTTTCCTTTTGTTTCTTTCATTGCTTGTCCCACTAAAAATCCTAATGCTCTATCACGTCCAGCCTTATAATCTAATATAGATTGTGGATTTGCTTCTAATATTTTCATAACTACTTCCATTATTGCTTTTTCATCAGAAATCTGAATCCAACCTTTTTCCTCTATTATTATTTTCGGATCCTTTGGATCATCAAACAATATTTCTAGTACTTGTTTAGCTATACTTGAACTAATAACTCCACTTTCTATTAAATTTATCATACTTCCTAAATGTTCAAAATTAAACGGTATTTCACTTGGTTCCAATTCTTTCTCTTTCAATATACCAGTAATATCAGACATAATCCAATTACTTACCATTTTTGGATTATTACATATTTTCACTGCTCCTTCAAACAAATTGGACAAATGTTTTGAACCTGTTATCAAATTTGCATCATATTCTGGCAATAAATACTCTTCCATATATCTTTGTTTTCTTGATTCTGGCAATTCTGGCAAACTCTTTTTCACATCTTCAATATATTGTTCAGATAATCTTATTTCCACTAAATCTGGCTCTTTGAAATATCTGTAATCTTGTGAATCTTCTTTATCTCTCATTGAATATGTTATACCTTCCACATCATCCCATCTTAAAGTTTCCTGAGTAATTACTCCTCCAGATTCCAATACATCGATTTGTCTTTTTGACTCATAGTTTATTGCTCTTCCAATTGACTTAAAAGAAATTAAGTTTTTCATTTCTGTTCTTGTTCCAAAGTTAACATCTCCTAATTTTCTAACAGATATATTAACATCCGCTCTCATAGAACCTTCCTGCATTTTACAATCCGAAATCTCAATATATTCTAATATTGCTTTTAATTTCTTCAAATACTTATCTACTTCTTCTGCACTTCTTAAATCTGGCTCAGAAACTATTTCTATTAATGGTATACCTGCTCTATTCAAATCTACTAAGCTCTCATGAGTATATTCACTATGATTTAATTTTCCAGCATCTTCCTCTATATGAATTCTAGTAATACCTATTTTTTTCTTTCCATTTGATGCTTCTATTGTGGCTAGACCTTCATCGTTTATTTCTATATATCCATTTTCACAAAGTGGCATATCAAACTGCGATATTTGATATGATTTAGGTAAATCTGGATAAAAATAGTTTTTTCTATCATTCTTACTAATTTTGGCAATATTTGAATGTGTTGCAAGCCCTGCCTTTACTGCATATAAAACTACATTTTCATTAAGCACTGGCAATGTTCCTGGAAATGCCATACATACAGGACAGCACTGTGTATTAGGTATTGCTCCAAATTCTGTTTTACAACCACAAAATATTTTCGTCTTAGTTGAAAGTTCTGCATGAACCTCTATTCCCATTACTATCTCATAATCTTCCAATTATACTGCACCTCCAAATTTCTTATCTGTTGCATCTTTGATGCCTACAGATAAGTTATACTTTTCGTATTGCTCAAATGCATATGCCATATTTAAAATTTTTTCCTCTTCAAAATGATTTCCAATTAATTGTAATCCTATTGGCATTTGTTCTTTACTTTTTCCACATGGTATTGATATGGCTGGAAGTCCAGCAAGTTTATTAGACACTGTATAAATATCTGTCAAATAATTTTCTACTGGATTGTCAGACATTGCCCCAATATCTGGAGCTACATTTGGAGACACTGGTGATAATATCACATCATACATATCAAATATATCACTAAACTGTTTTTTTATAATTGTTCTTACCTTTTGTGCTTTCTTATAGTAGGCATCATAATATCCGGAACTTAACACATAAGTTCCAAGTATAATTCTTCTTTTAACTTCTTCCCCAAAACCTTCACTTCTTGAATTTTTGTATATATCTTTTAGATTATTACAATTTTCCGCTCTATATCCATACCTTATTCCATCAAATCTACCCAAATTTGAACTTGCTTCTGCACATACAATTATATAATAAGTCGCAAGTGCTTTTTCGCCCATATCTAATGAAACTTCTTCCACAGTTGCACCTAGCTCTTTATATTTTTTTGCCGCATTTAATATAGATTGTTTTACTTCTTCATTAATTCCCTCAGCAAAAAATTCTTTTGGCAGAGCAATTTTAAGACCTTTTACATCTCCTGTTAAACATTTAGTATAATCTTTTTTTTGAATGTTTGCAGAAGTGCTATCTTTACTATCATGCCCTGAAATAATATTCATTAATATTGCCGAATCTCTTACATCTTTTGTTAATGTTCCAATTTGGTCTAATGAAGATGCATATGCAATAAGCCCATATCTTGAAACTGCTCCATATGTTGGATTCATTCCAACTATTCCACAATAACTTGCAGGAAGTCTAATAGAACCTCCTGTATCACTTCCGAATAGCCCAAGGAACCATTCCAGCAGCAACAGCAGCTGCACTTCCACCACTTGAACCACCAGGCACTTTATTTAAATTATGTGGATTTTTAGTTTTCTTAAAATATGAAGTTTCTGTTGTTACTCCCATTGCAAATTCATCCATATTAAGTTTTCCAATTATATTTAAATTTTCCGAATTAATCTTCTCTACAACTGTTGCATCATAAGGAGGTATGTAATTTTCTAACATCTTCGAACTACATGTGGTTTTAATTCCCTTTGTTGAAATATTATCTTTTATTCCAATTGGTATTCCTGCATATGGTGAATTAATTTTACCATTTTTTATTTCATCTTCAATTTTCTTTGATTTACTTATTGCATCTTCAATACAAATTGTTGTAAATGCCCCTATATCTTTCTCTTTTTCTTCTATTCTCTTCAAATAACTTTCTGTAACTTCACCAATAGTTATTTCTTTTTTATCTAATAAATCTTTTATTTCATGTACTGTATAATTGTAAATTTCCATTGTTCCCTCCAATTACATTACCTTTGGAACCTTAAACATTCCATTTTCTAATTCTATTGTATTTTGCAATAATTTTTCTGGATTTTCAAATTCATTTATTTCATCTTTTCTAAATACATTATAGTTTTCAGAAATTGTTTTATTTGTTTCTACACCTTCTGTATTTTCATTATTTAAAATTTCCATAAATTCTATAATGTTGTCCATATCTTTTGCATATTTTTCTGTTTCTTCATCTGTCAAATTCAAACTTGCCAATTTAGCAATATGCTTTATTTCTTCTTTGTTTACTTTCATATGACAATCCTTTCTATTTCGCAATAATTGCACATTCTCTTCCTGCACCTGTACCTATAAATTTTACTGGCACTTTTACTACCTCTTCAATTCTATCTATATATTTCAATTGGAGATATAGCATATATTGTATTTAAATTTTCCATAATACTCCCTCATTTGGGGTTGCATACCATAAAATCCCTTGTTTAATATATACTATTATTCTCATTTTGTCCATACACTATAGGTATATTTTCAATTGAAAATAATCTTGCAATTGCAACCTCCCTGTCAAATTTATATCCTTTATAATTTATTCCCATTCAATTGTTGCAGGAGGTTTTCCTGTTATGTCATAGACAATACGATTAATATGTTTTACCTCATTTACAAGTCTAGCAGAAATAACATCTAAAACTTCATATGGTATTTTAGCATATTCTGCTGTCATAAAGTCTGTAGTTACAACTCCTCTTAAAGCTATAGTATAATCATAAGTTCTTTCATCTCCCATAACACCAACACTTTTTAGGTTTGTTAAAACTGCAAAATATTGATGTATTTCTCTATGTAAATTTGCTCTTTTTATTTCTTCTCTAAAAATATAATCTGCTTCTTTTAATATATCTAATTTTTCTTCTGTAACTTCTCCAATAATTCTTATAGCAAGCCCAGGTCCAGGAAATGGTTGTCTATATACTAATTCTTCTGGCATTCCAAGTTCTATTCCTACTTTTCTCACTTCATCTTTAAATAAGTTTCTTAATGGTTCTATTATTTCTTTAAACTCAACAACAGATGGAAGTCCACCTACATTGTGATGGCTCTTGATAACTGCTGAATTTCCAAGTCCACTTTCAATAACATCTGGATATATTGTTCCCTGAACCAAAAAATCTACTGCTCCTATTTTTTTTGCTTCTTCCTCAAATATACGAATAAATTCTTCTCCTATAATTTTTCTTTTTGTCTCTGGTTCAGAAACTCCAGAAAGTCTGTTTAAAAATCTATCTTTTGCATTTACTCTTATTAAATTTATGTCATATTGATTTTTAAATATTTTTTCTACTTCATCTCCTTCATTTTTTCTTAAAAGTCCATGGTCTACAAATATACAGACTAAATTTTTATGTATCGCTTCATTTAATAAAATTGCTGCAACTGAAGAATCTACTCCACCAGATAAAGCACATAACACCTTTTTATCTTGAACTTTTTCTTTTATTTTTTCAATAGAATCTTTTGTAAATGAGTTCATTTGCCAATCACCTGAACATTTACATATATTATATAAAAAATTCTTAATTATTTCTGTTCCTTTTTTAGTATGGTTTACTTCTGGATGAAATTGTATTGCATAAAACTTTTTATCTATATTTTCCATAGCAGCAATAGGGCAAGATTCTGTTTTACCAATAACATTAAAATTTTCTGGTGCTTCTGCTACAAAATCTCCATGACTCATTAAACATGAAGTGTTTTCATCTATCCCCTGAAATAATAAAGATTTATTATTAATTGTTACATTAGTTGTTCCATATTCACGAGTCACTGCTCTTCCTATTTTACCACCAAAAATATGTGTAATAAGTTGCATTCCATAACATATTCCTAAAACAGGAATACCAAGTTCAAATAATCCCTTGTCACACATTAAAGTGTCACTTCCACCTGATATATTAGCAGGCCCTCCTGTAAATATAATCCCCTTTGGATTATACTCTTTTATTTTATCTACAGATATATTATATGGTACCACCTCTGAATATACATTGCATTCTCTTGTTCTTCTTGCAATTAACTGATTATATTGTCCTCCAAAATCTAGAATTAAAACAACATCATTTTTCAAGTTAATTCCCCCTAAAAATAAAAATATCTTAAAATTATACCATTAAATTACAACAAAGTACATGTTTTATTATAAAAAATATATATCATCATGGGAGGCAAAATATTCATTTTGGGACACCCTCTTCCACTATTTGTATAAAAAACATTAACTAGTAAAAGAAGATGTTCTAAAACATCTTCTCATACACATTATTTACTTAATACATACCATCCATACCAGCAGGTGCTCCACCACCATGACTACAACTGCACTTGTCTTCTTTAATATCAGAAACAAGACTCTCTGTTGTTAATATCATAGAAGAAACACTTACTGCATTTTGCAATGCACTTCTTGTTACTTTTGTTGGGTCTACTATTCCAATTTCTTTCATGTCTACATATTCTTCTTTGCTTGCATCAAAACCAATTCCTGCTTTACTTTGTTTAATCTTGTCTAATACTATTGACCCATCAACTCCAGCATTAATCGCTATTTGTTTTACTGGTTCTTCTAAAGCTTTAAGAATTATTTTAACACCTATTTTCTCATCTTCATTCACAGTTTCTAATAATTTCTCTACATCTTTAATTGTATTTACATATGCTGTTCCGCCACCTGCTACAATTCCTTCTTCCACTGCTGCTTTTGTTGCAGAAAGAGCATCTTCAATTCTTAACTTTTTCTCTTTCATTTCTACTTCTGTTGCTGCACCTACTTGAACTACTGCAACTCCACCTGCTAATTTTGCAAGTCTTTCTTGTAATTTTTCTTTATCAAATTCTGATGTTGTCGCTAGTATTCCAGACTTAATTTGGTTTACTCTTTCTTCTAATTCTTTTTTATCTCCTGCACCATCAACAATAATTGTATTTTCTTTTTGAACTTTTACTTGTCTTGCTTTTCCTAATTGTTCTATAGTTACTTCTTTTAATTCAAGCCCAAGGTCAGCTGTTATTACTTCTCCACCTGTTAATGTTGCAATATCTTGTAGCATTTCTTTTCTTCTATCTCCATAACCTGGAGCTTTTACTGCTACTACATTTAAAACTCCTCTTAATTTATTTAAAATTAAAGTTGTTAATGCTTCACCTTCAATATCATCTGCAATTATTACAAGTTTTCCTGATTGACCCATTAAGCTTTCTAGTAATGGAAGTATTTCTTGAATATTACTTATTTTTTTATCTGTTATTAATATATATGGATTATCAAAAACTGCTTCCATTTTCTCTGTATCTGTTACCATATATGAAGAAATATATCCTTTATCAAACTGCATTCCTTCTACAACTTCTAATTCTGTATTTGTTGTTTTTGATTCTTCTATTGTTATTACTCCATCTTTAGACACTTTTTCCATAGCATCTGCAATTAAATTTCCAATTTCAGAATCATTTGCAGATATACTTGCAACTCTTGCGATATCTTCTTTTCCTTTTATAACTGAGCTAATTTTTTTCAAAGATTCCACTGAAACTTCTACAGCTTTATCCATTCCTCTTTTTATTGCCATTGGGTCTCCACCTGCTGCAACATTTTTTACACCTTCTTTAATCATCACTTGTGCAAGTAAAGTTGCTGTTGTAGTTCCATCTCCTGCAACATCATTTGTTTTTGTAGATACTTCTTTTACTAATTGTGCGCCCATATTTTCAAATGCATCTTCTAATTCAATATCTTTTGCTATTGTTACACCATCATTTGTAATTAGTGGTGCACCATAACTTTTATTAAGTACAACATTTCTACCTTTTGGGCCTAATGTAACCTTAACAGTATCTGCTAATTTATTCACTCCTGAAAGCAAAGTTTTTCTTGCTTCTTCACCATAAATAATTTGTTTTGCCATTATAAAAATCCTCCTTAATCAACAATAGCTAATATGTCACTTTGTTTTACAATCATTAATTCTTCTCCATTATATTTAACTTCTGTACCTGCATATTTGCTAACTATTACTTTATCACCTTTTTTAACAAGCATTTTAACTTGTTTTTCTCCCGCTTCTATACCAGGTCCAACTTCCATAACTTCTGCTGTTTGCGGTTTTTCTTTTGCACTTCCAGCTAAAATTATTCCACTTTTAGTTGTTTCTTCTGTCTCACACATTTTAAGCACAACTCTGTCTTCTAATGGTTTTAACATTTTTCTTCCTCCTTGTTAATTAATTTAGCAGTCGATAATATCGACTGCTAATAATTTATAACTTTTTTAATCAATTGTCAAGTATATACTAAAATAATTTTTTCACTTGATGTATATAGCTGGGCGAAAACCAACAACGTCGTTGCTGTAAGTCTTGGAACGTACAGCTGCTGGCTCGCTGTTACCCTCATCGTTGTAAAAGCAAGTGCCTCCTCGAAGAGCACGAACTGTATCTGTACCATATCTTTCCTGTGTCCATTCCATTAAATTTCCTGCTATGTCATATATATTATTTACCCTATGTCTGTATGGTGGGTCTGTTACTTCTCCTGTATTTATCAATGTAGGTGCACCTGAAGACTTTGATGTTGAACTCGGTCCATATGTGAATTCGATTTCTTGATAATTTCCCCACCCTGAGCTATATGATCCTATAGCTGTATTACTATTACTAAATACTGTTTGCTTAAACCATTGTAATGTACTATCCCATTCAGCTCCATATGGTAGATGCCCTACCACTTTTGCATCACTTGAATACATATTTTCACATGCTGTTGCTGCAGCTGTTTGTGATACATAATTCCATAACCTTCCATTTGTAGCTACCCATGTATCATATGTTGCTGTTGTTGATGGTTTGCTTGCTACTTTTCCATCTACATAACTTGCTTCATATCTTGCTATATAAAATCCTCCATATTTTGCCACACTTATTACTAAATCTGATTCCTCTTGTAAATCTTCTGTATATTTATCTGCTACTTGGGTTGTTCCTCCCAATGAATCTGATCTACCAAATGTTCTTCTACCAAATTTAACAGCAGTTACTCCATCTCTTGTTCCATCTGCTGTTAAATCTTCCACCGGCACCCACACAAACTCATTTCCCTTATTATCTATTATTACCAATCCTCCTGCTTTTGTTTGTTCTGTTGGTATTGTACTTACTGTAAATTTTTTTGGTATTGGTACTCCATCTACTACATCCACTAAACTACTTATTGTCTCTGGTGGTAATCCTGCATCTGCTATTTTCCCTGCTAGCACAGGGTTTCCCCCTAAATTATCTAACAAATCTTCTGCATAATCTAAAAATGCTTGTTCATTTTGTTTAGCCTCTGCTGTCTTTCTTCCTGCATCTTGTGCTCTTGTTATTATTCCTTCACTTCCAAACAATGTTGTTATACTCACACTTGCTAAGATAAGCAAAATGATAATGGTTATCACTAATGCTATTAATGTGACACCATTATCATTTCT
>JGI994J12354_10000037_pt1 | contig 108535 bp, 91 predicted proteins | sample IntmicLarv3ML3BL_FD_12354 | JGI IMG/M metagenome (IMG submission 12354) | reverse complement strand
ATGAGTTATAGTAAAATGTTAGAATATATACAAAAAGAAGAAGAAGGAAAAATAGTAATAGTAAATTGTGGACATTTCTATATAGCAAAAGGAAAAGATGCAATAATATTAAATGAACTATTAGGATTAAAATTAAGTTGTATGGAGACAGAAGTATGTAAAGTAGGATTTCCAAAAAACTCAATAGAAAAATATACAAAATTAATAGAAGAAAAAGAACATTCATACATAGTATACTATTATGATACAGAAGCAAATGAAATAACAATGCTAAAGGAATATAAAGGAAGAAAAATAAATGAAATAAAAGAAAAAAATTTAGAATGTCAAATATGCAAAAATAAAGTAGGAAAGTATAAAAAAATGGATAAATATATACAAGCAGTATCAAAAATGTATGATAATAAAGAAAAAAATAATAAAGAAAAAGTCGAAAAAATATAAAAAAGTAAAGGAGGTGAGTAGTATAAAAAAGAGTACTCATGAAAAAACAGAGAAAGAAAATAAACTAATATTAATTCCAAAAATAGAAAAATACATAGAATACATGTTAAATGTAATATTAAAATTACCAAGAACAGAAAAATTTAGTATAGGAACTGAATATAAATTAAGCATGTATAAACTATTAGAACTAGTAATGATATTAAATAAAATAGAAAAGGAAGAAGTAAAAGAAAGTATAAAAATACTAAACAAATTAGACAGCTTACTAAACACCCAAAGAATATATTTAAGAATAATGAAAAAGAATAGATGGATAGATGAGAAAAAATTAAAAATAGCAATGGAGGAAATATATGAAATAGGGAAAATACTAGGAGGATTCATAAAATATTATGCCAAAAACAATAAGAAATCAATATGATGAAAAATTAAGTTATGAGAAACTAATGGAAGCACATTTGAAATCTAAAAAAGGAAAAGCATATAAAAAAGAAATAATAGAATTTAATCTAAAACAAGAAGAATATATAATGTGGCTATATAAACAATTAAAGAATAATACATATACCCATGGAGGATATACAACATTTTATATAACAGAACCAAAAATAAGAAAAATAGAAAAATCCAGATATATAGATAGAATAGTACATAGATGGATAGTAGATAATTTTTTAGAACCATACTTTGTTCCACAATTCATATACTCATCATTTGCATGTATAAAAAATAAAGGAATGCATAAATCATGTATATATGTTCAAGAAACAATGAAACACTGTAAAAGAATATGGGATGACTACTATATTCTAAAAATGGATGTAGCAAAGTATTTTGATAATATTAATAAAAAGAAATTATTAGAAATCCTAGGAAGGAAAATAAAAGACAAAAAGTTAATGGATTTAATAAAACAAATAATATATGTTCAAAAAAAAGAAAAAGGAATAGAAATAGGAAATTACACATCACAAATGTTTGCAAATATATACCTAAATGAAATAGACCAATATATAAAACAAGAATTAAAAATAAAATATTATGCAAGATATTTAGATGATAGTATAGTAATAGTAAAAACAAAAAAAGAAGCAAAAACAGCATTAAAAAAAATAGAAGAATTCTTAAGAAAGAACTTAAACCTAGAATAAAATAATAAAACTCAAATATTTAAATCGAAACAAGGAGTTAATTTTTGTGGATATAAGATAAATGAATATAGACTAAAAATAAGAGACAAAGGAAAAAGAAAACTAAAGAAAAAGATAAAACAATTAAAAAAAGAAATAAAAGAAGGAAATTTAACAAGTAAAGAAGCAAAAAAATATTTATCTGGTCATATAGGATATATACAAATAGCAAATATAAAAAACTTAACAGACAAGTTGTTTTATACAAAATAATTCTAATATCATATATATTAAAATTAATAAAAGTAAAAATGGAAGTGGGAATTTAAAAATCAATAGGGATAAATCAAACCAATAGCAATTCAGGCAATCCAAATGTTAATAGAGGAGGCAATTACAATAATAGCAGTAATAATACAGCCAATCGTAATAACAATAGTATGAGCAATACCAATATTGGATTTCGCACACTCTAATACAATTTTCAGACTATATATTTCAAGGAATATATACAGCAAAAGTATTAGTATTAAAGAGATTTATTCCTTCCAAGAAAAAAAGGTAAAAAAGAATCAATAAAATAGATATTAGTAAAATAAAATTGAATATATTTATTTTATGAAATAATATAAATATAAAGAGTAATAATAAAAAGGTAAAATAAAAAAGATAAAATGAAAAGGAGAAATAATATGCCATCATGGGGAATACATTTAGCAATAGCTAAAAAAATAAATCCATATTTAAATATAAATAAAAATGCATATATATTTGGAAATATTCTGCCAGATATTAATAATGGATATGTAATAAAAGAAGTATCTAAAAAAATAAAGCATGAAAAAACACATTATAAAAATAAAGAAAATAAAAAAGCAAAAGGATATGAAGAATTTTTTGAAAAATATATAGATAAAATGAATAATCCTCTAGTAATAGGAGCATTAACACATCTACTTTCAGATTATTACTACAACAATATTTTTTATAGCAAAAAAGGGATAAAAAATGAAAAAGATGAAATAGTTGGAACTAAGTTAATAGATGGAAGAACAGTATATAAAAAACCAGAAGAAATAACAAAAATGAAAACACATGATTTCAAAGTATTTAGTAAATATATATATATAAATAAAATGACATATATGCCAATATATAATAAAAATTTAGAATTAAAAAAAGATATAATAGAATAAATTAATATAAATAAAGAAGATATAAGAAAGACTATAGAGTATATAGAAAACAATGTAAATGGAAAAATTGATATATTACCAAATGAAGAAAAAGAATATAAAATATTTACTCAAGAAGAAATGTTAGAAATGCTAGATATGTCAGTAAAATTCATATCAAATTATATTAAAGAAAAGCTTCCAAATATAATAAAATGTGATATAATAGAGAAATCAATAGATGAAGGAGAATACAGGTGAATACAATACTAGGGGAGATTGGTAAATATCAAAAATTTATAGATTTATTAAAAAGCATAGAAAAACAAACAAGCCAGATAGCAATATCTGGCCTAACTGACATGGGAATGGTACAAATAGGAACAGCCATTAATGAATTTGGAAAACAACCAATTTGTATTATTACATACAATGAAATACAAGCCAGAAAAATATATGAAGACATCAAATATTTTACAGACAATGTAGTATTTATGCCAAAAAAAGAAATTGTTACATATGACTATATAGCTGAGAGCAAAGACTTACCATATCAAAGAATAGATAGTATAAATGAGATAAAATCCAGAAAAAATTTAATTGTAGTTACAACAATTGAAAATATAATGCAAAAAATACCAAGTAAAGAAGCTTTATACAAAAATCAATTAAACTTAAAAGTAGGAGATACATATAAATTAGAAGAAATAAAGCAAAAACTAATAGGGCTTGGATATGCAAGATTTGACTTAATAGAAGGAAGAGGTCAATTTAGTGTAAGAGGTGGAATTGTAGATGTAGCAAATAGTGAAAAAACAGGAATAAGAATAGAGTTTTGGGGAGATGAAATAGATTCTATAAGAAATTTTAGTATTTCAAGTCAAAGGTCAATACAAGCACTAGATAAAATAAGTATATATCCAGCACATGAATATATATTAGGAGAAGATATAGAACAAATCTGTGAAAGAATAAAAGAATTACCAGAGAACAAAAATCAAAGTCAAAAACAAATAATAGAAGAAGATATAGAACAAATAAAAACAGGAAACTATATAAGCAAAATAGATAAATACTTTAACTGTTTTTATCCAAAACAAGAAACAATACTAACATATCTGTCAGACAAATATAGCATAATAATAGATGAAATAGGAAAAATAAAACAAAGAGCAGAAAATATAAATATAGACAATAAAAATTTGAGTAAAGCATTAATAGAAAAAGAAAAAATAGTACCACAAGCAATTGAAGAAATATTGAACTTCGAAGAAATAGAAGAATTACTTGAAAAAAAACAATTAATACACATAGAAAAACAAGATTTTGAAAATAAAACAATAACTGAAAAATATATATTTAAATATAAAGAAGTAAACTACTATAAATTAGAAATAGAAGTTTTATGGAAAGAATTAAAAAAGAAAATAAAAGAAAAAAAGAAAATTGTACTTTTGGTATCAACAGAAGAAAAAGCAAAAAAACTAAAAAAACTACTAGAAGAACAAGAAGTTATTTGTAAAATAGAAAAAGAATTAAATCAAACAATAATAGTAAAATCAAGTGAATCAGTAGTGACTATAACAATTGGGAAAATTTCATCAGGGTTTGAATGTTATGACACAAACCAAATAGTAATATCATTAGATGAATTAATTGATGGAGAAAAAAGAAAAAAGAAAATTGCAAGTGTAGAATTCAAAGAAGGAGAAAAAGTAATATTTTCAGACTTAAAAGTAGGAAACTATGTAGTACATGAAAAATATGGAATTGGAATATATATTGGTGTAAATACAATAAGTGCAGATGGCATGACAAAAGACTATATAAAAATTAAATATAGAAATGATGACATACTATATATACCAACAAATGATTTAGACATTATTCGCAAATATATTGGTGGAGAAGCAATAAAACCAAAACTTAATCAATTAGGAAGCAAAGATTGGGAAAATTCAAAAGCAAAAGTAAAAAAGAATTTAAGAGAGGTAGCCAAAGAATTAATAGAACTATATGCAAGAAGAGAAAAATTACAAGGATACAGTTTTGAAAAAGACACACCATGGCAAAGTGAATTTGAATCAAAATTTCCATACCAAGAAACTGATGACCAACTAAGATGTATAGAAGAAATGAAAAAAGACATGGAAGATCTAAAGCCAATGGACAGACTTCTTTGTGGAGATGTAGGTTATGGAAAAACAGAAGTAGCAATAAGAGGAGCATTTAAAGCTGTAATGAGTCAAAAGCAAGTTGCATATTTAGCTCCAACAACAGTATTGGCAGAACAACAATATCAAGAATTCAAAAAAAGAATGAGTGAATATGCAATTAAAGTAGAAATATTAAATAGATTTAAAACTAAAAAATACCAAGATGAAGTAATTAGAAAATTAAAACTAGGAGAAATTGATGTTGTAATTGGGACACATAGATTACTTAGTAAAGATGTGGAATTTAAAGATTTAGGTCTGCTAATAATAGACGAAGAACATCGTTTTGGTGTTAAATCAAAAGAAAAAATAAAACAATTAAAAAATAATGTAGATGTACTAACAATGACAGCAACACCAATACCTAGAACAATGCATATGTCAATTGTAGGAATTAGAGATATGTCAGTTATATATGAACCACCATATAACAGAAAACCAGTTCAAACTTATGTATTAGAACATGACAAAGAAGTAATAAAAGAAGCCATTACAAAAGAACTAGAAAAAAAAGGTCAAGTATTTTATTTATTCAACAATGTAGAAGGAATTGAAAATAAAGCCAGAGAAATAAGTAGATTAGTACCAGAATCTAATGTAGTTTATGCACATGGTAGAATGACTGGAAATGAAATTGAAAAAATTATGAAAGAATTTATAGATGGAAAAACAAATGTATTAGTTTGTACAACCATTTTAGAATCAGGAATAGATATTCCAAATGCAAATACAATAATTGTAGAAAATGCAGATAGAATGGGATTATCACAACTATACCAAATACGAGGAAGAGTTGGAAGAGCGGATAAACAAGCATATGCATACATAACATACAAAAAAGATAAAATATTATCAGAAGTAGCAGATAAAAGATTAAAAGCAATTAAAGAATTCACAGAATTTGGATCTGGATTTAAAATAGCAATGAGAGATTTAGAAATTAGAGGAGCTGGAAGTTTACTCGGAGAAATTCAATCAGGTCATTTAGAACAAGTAGGATATGATACATATTGTCATCTATTAGATGAAGTAGTAAAAGAAATGAAAGGAATTGAATTAATACCAGAACCTGAGATACAAATTGACTTAAATGTCACAAGCTATATTCCAGAAGAATACATAGAAGATTCTAATCAAAAAATTGAAGTATATCAAAATATTGCATTAGCAAAAAAAGAAGAAGATATTCAAAATGTAATTGATGAAATTATAGACAGATTTGGAGAAATACCAAAAGAAGTAGAAAATTTAATTGATATAGCTAAAATAAAAATCTTGAGTAAGCCATTAAGAATTACTAAGATACTAAGTAAAAAATCATTAGTAATATTCACATTTGAACAAGAAAATATAAATATAGACATAGGAGAATTAGTTGAAAAATATGGTAATAAAATTAAATTCTCATCAGAAATCAAACCAATGATTAAATTAAGTATTGAAGTGAAAAATGATAAACAACTATTAAATGAAGTTATAAAATTTCTAAATAACTGTTTAAGCAAGAAAAATTCATAATAAAAAAGACCATTTATTTATATTAAATATCCTAAGCAAAGGGTACACTATATATAAATAGATGGTCTTTATATATAAATATCATAAAAATAAAGTAAAATATTTCTAACAATCCAGTTAATAATAAAAACAAAAAGACCAATATAAATATAAATATTATGAAAAGGCATAAAAAACTTCTCTTTTTTTAAAATTCTATCTATAATTTGAAAAAACATATATAAAATAACAATAAAAGCAGAATAAATAACAGTAGGATTATATAAAAAAGATGTTACCAAATTAAAATCAAGCAAAGCCAAAAAAGACCTAGTAGAACCACATCCAGGACAATAAAACCCTGTTAATTTATAAATAGAACAATCTGGAAAAGTAATAAATGATGACAATATAAATTTATAAATCAAAAAAAATGTAAGTAATAAAGCAAAAGTTAGAATAAGAGACCAAAAAATATAATCATCTTGTTTTTTAAATTTCATATCTAAGCTCCTTAAAATAATATAAAAGGTTGCCAAAAATAGCAACCATCAATCCTATTTAATAATTTTGATTTTTCCAATCAATGGGACTTCTTTTTCTTCATCATTAATAGCTGCAATAAGACCAATAATCCAACACACTAAAACGAATATTCCCCATATCCATCCAATACATGGAATAATTGTCAATAATGTAAATAATGTTATAACTAAAGCTTGATTAAGATGAAATTTTGCACCCTCTTTATCACCAGCACAAAAAGCAATCAATAAACCAATCCAAGTAAAATATGCAACAATACCAGTTGTTTTCTTATCCATAATATATATCCTCCTTTTATTTTAGACAAAATAATCTAAATTCTGACATAATTATAGCATAATAAAAAACATATTTCAAGGAAAATGACACATTTGGGACGGTGTCCAAATGTGTCATTTTTAATTAATTTAATTAATTTATTGAAATATCTGTGTAAAATGGGATATAATAAAAACAAGTGAAAAGAAAAAAGGAGAAAAATTAATGGATATTATATCAAGCAAAGATAATGAATTAATAAAAGATATAAAAAAATTAAAAGATAAAAAACATAGAGATATAAATAATGAATATATTATAGAAGGTGCAAAAATAATAAATGAAGCAATAGAAGAACAAGCAAATATCAAACAAATTATAATATGTGAAGATTGCATTAATACAGAAGCAATACCAAAAGAGCTTATGTATGAAGTAGCAAAATATAAATGTAACTATGTAACAAAAAAGGTATTTGAAAGTATAACAGGAGTGGTAAATCCACAAGGAATATTAGCAATTATAGAAAAAAACAACAAAAAAACAGAAATAGACTATAAACAAGATTTAATAATTGCTTTAGATGATATTCAAGACCCTGGAAATTTAGGAACAATTTTAAGAACAATTGATAGTGTTGGAATAAATCAAATATTAGTATCAAAAGGGACAGTAGATACTTATAATCCAAAAGTAGTTCGCTCTACCATGGGGGCAATCTTTAGAGTGAAAATTATAGAATGTGAAGATTTAGCTGAAATATTAAAAGAAACAAAAAAGAATAAATTCAAAGTAATGGTAACATCTCTTCAAACTTCAAAAAGTATATATGATATAGAATATAAGAAAAAAGTATTAGTTATAGGAAATGAAGCAAAAGGTGTAAGTGAGGAAATTTTAGAAATTGCAAATGAAAAAATAAAAATTCCAATGCTTCGGAAAAACAGAAAGTTTAAATGCATCTGTTGCAACAGGCATAATATTATATGAATATGTAAGACAAAAATTAAAATAAAAAAATAATCAAAAAATAATAAAATCAAAGAAAAAGGAAAGAATATGAAATTAAATATAGTAATGGTAGAACCAGAGATACCACAAAATACTGGAAATATTGCAAGAACTTGTGCAGCAACTAAAACCAAGCTACACTTAATCCATCCATTAGGGTTTGAAATATCTCAAAAATCAGTAAAAAGAGCAGGACTAGACTATTGGGATAAATTAGAAATAGAAGAACATGACTCATTAGAAAAATTCTTAGAAAAATATAAACCAGAAGAAAAAAATATGTTTTTTGCAACTACTAAAGCAAAGCATATCTATTCAGAACCAAATTATAAAAAAATGGAAGAAGTATTTATTCTATTTGGAAAAGAAACAAAAGGTCTGCCAGAAGAATTATTAAAAAAATATATAAACCAAACAATTAGAATACCTATGTCAGAAAATTTAAGGTCACTTAATTTATCAAATTCAGTAGCAATAATTTTATATGATGTATATAGACAAACAAATTTTGAAGGATTAGAAGAAATAAGTAACTATTTTGATTAAGTACACAAAAGTAAAAAATAACAAAAAAGCTTAAATAAGGAAAAACTTAATTAGTATAACTTACTTAGGCTTTTTTATCATTAAAAAAATAGTATGAATTACTATGTCTATAATAAAAAATAATTTTATATTTTGTTTCTTTTGAGTAAAATAAATACCAAATATTCTAAATATTATTTCAAAAAAACTACAATAGCAATAATTCTAAATGGAGATAGTAAATAAGTAGTGTCTTGAAACACTTGATTAATATTTGAAAAATATCTAGTACCACCACATAAAGGACAAGGATTACCAGTAGTTAAAAGATAAGTGCAATTTCCAAAACTAGGATTAATAAAGGTTTAGATTTTGGAAATATAAGGATAAAAAATCACATATAAACATAAAATTAATAAATATATTTTAAATATTAAACATAAAAAATACTGTATTATAGAAGAAAATGTCGAAAAAACAGAAGCTTTGTAGAATAGATTGCAATTGATTTTATTATATGCTTTAATAGATATAGAAATTTATTCAAACTAATTTTATTCAAATTCAAATCAAAAAAATTCCAAAGTAAGAAAATGAGAAAGAAAGGGTGATAAAATAAAAGAATCAATTAACTTATAAATAAATATTGACTAAAAAACAAAAGTAAGATAATATAAAAAGGAGGATAGTTATTGCATTATTTTAATTATAATCATTATATCAAATGTATTCATTCTCTTAGGCTAAATGCAGTATTACAATTAGCAGAAGAAAGCACAGAATATATTATAAATAAAAAGGTATACTCACATGATAAATTGATAAAAACAATTTTATCAGATAAAAAAGAATTATGTGAAATTATAAATGAATTTCTAAATACAAAAGAAAAAATAAAAGAAGAAAATTTAATAAAATTTACAAATAGCTATATAACTAAAAAGTATAAGGCAAAAGAAGCTGATATAGTATATAAGTTACGAGGAAAAGAAATATTTTTTCTAATAGAACACCAATCAAAAGTAGATAATAATATGTCATATAGAATGTTAAATTATTGTATAGATATAATGCAAGAATGGAAAAAAGGAAAAAGTACATTAAACATTAAGAAATATCCGTTAATAATACCAATTGTTATATACACAGGAGATAAAGATTGGACAAGCTATACTAACTTTAAAGATAAACAATATGGAAACAAAGAACTAGAAATAAATAAAATAGACTTTAAATATAACTTAATAGACAGTAATAAATATACATTCAATACACTAATCAAAATGAAGAGTATGTTTGGATATAGTATGGCAATTGAAAAAGCAAAAGATAAAAATGAACTAATCAAATATTTAGAATTTATTATAGCAAATGAAAAAGACAAACAAAGGCTAGATAAAATAGCAGATATAATAATATATCTACTAGTAAATACATTAAACACAAATGAAAAAGATGATTTATTAGACAAAATTGATAAAAAGGTAGGTGAGAAAAATATGTCAACATTAATAGAAAGATTAAGAGCTGAACGAATAAGAGATAGAAAAGAAGCAAAAAAAGAAGCAAATAAACAACTACAAATAGAACTATCAATAAATATGATTAATATGAAATTTGAAGATAATATTATTATAAAGTTAACAAAAATAGAAAAGTCAGAATTAGAAAAATTAAAAGAGCAAAATAATAAAACAGCAGTAAAATTATAAAATATAAGTAAATAAAAGTATAAAAACTCATTTTGGGACTAGCCTAAAGTGAGTTTTTTTGATTATCGACACAAATTTATATTATTCCACATAAAATATAATAGGATAAATAACAAGGAGGCAAAAATGAGCATAATATTAGAAGCAAAGAATATAAGTAAAACCTATCAAAATAAACAAGGAGAAATACTAGCTATACAAAATGTTAGCTTTAGAATAAAAGAAGGAGAATTTGTAAGTATTATTGGACCAAGTGGTTGTGGGAAATCAACACTTTTTTCGGTGATAGCAGGATTAGAAGAAAAAACAGAAGGAGAAATATACATAGAAAATAAAAAAGTAGAAGAAATTTCACCAAAAATAGGATACATGTTACAAAGAGACTGTTTATTAGAATGGAGAACAATACTAGAAAATAGTATGTTTGGATTAGAAGTAAAAGGAAAAAAAGATAAGGTAAATAAAAAAGAGGTAGAACAATTGCTAAAAAAATATGGGCTATATGAATTCAAAGATAAATATCCATCAGAATTATCAGGAGGAATGAGACAAAGAGTAGCATTAATCAGAACACTTGCAACAAAACCCAAAATATTACTGCTAGATGAAGCTTTTTCAGCACTGGACTATCAAACAAGGATAATGGTAACAAATGATATTTATCATATTTTAAAAGAAGAAGGAATTACAACAATAATGATAACACATGATATTTCTGAAGCTATAAGTATGTCGGGAACAGTACTTGTATTATCAAAAAGACCAGGAACTATAAAAAATATCCATAAGATTGATTTTGAAATGGAAAACAGAACACCAATTAATTGTAGAGAAAGTCCTAAATTTAGTAAATATTTCAATACTTTATGGAAGGAGCTTGGAGTAGATGAGTAAAATAGTAAATTCAAAAAAAAGAAAACAATATTTAAAAAGTGTAAGAAGAAAAAAGAATTTAATAATATTAACACAAATATTGGTATTAATAAGTTTTTTAGTTTTATGGGAATTATTAGCAAACTACAATGTAATTGACAGTTTCATAACAAGTAAGCCAAGTAGAATATGGGATATATTTATGAATTTAGGAAATAATGACTTAATTATGCATATTCGGAGTAACAGTATATGAGACTATAATTGGATTCACATTAGGAACTATTATAGGAATATTTGTAGCAATTATACTTTGGTGGTCAGATTTTCTAGCAAAAGTATCAGAACCATATTTAGTTGTATTAAATAGTTTACCTAAAGTAGCAATTCGGACCAATCATAATTATTTGGGTAGGAGCAGGAACACCTGCAATTATTGTAATGGCAATAGCAATTTCATTAATTGTAACAATATTAGAAAATTTAAATGGATTTTTGGAAACTGACAAAGAACTAATAAAAATGGCTAAAACATTTAAAGGATCAAAAATGAAAATACTAACAAAAATAGTTATACCAGCTAATTTATCAACATTTATAAACTCTTTAAAAGTAAACATTGGACTTTCACTAGTAGGTGTTATTTCAGGTGAATTTTTAGTATCAAAAGCAGGACTTGGATATCTAATTGTATATGGTGGGCAAGTATTTAAAATGGATTTAGTTATGAGTAGTATAATTGTTTTAGGAATTGTTGCTGGAGTAATGTATAAAGTAATATTACTATTTGAGAAATTTATCCTAAACTCTAAGAAATTTAAGTAATAAGGAGGAAGAATTTTGAAAAAGAAAATAATAATTTCAATATTATTAATTGTAATAATTACAATTGTAGTTGGAATAGATATTCAAAATAGAGGAAAAATAAATGATAAAAATGAAATAATTAAAGTAAGTGAAGTGACAAGGTCTGTATTTTATGCACCACAATATATAGCAATTAGTCAAGGATTTTTTGAAGAAGAGGGAATTAAAATAGAACTAACTACAGGTCAAGGAGCAGAAACACCCCTAATATGATGACAACAATAAATGAAAATGGAGAAAATTCTGAAAACCAAGTTAAGATAGGAAATTATAATGTATAATGAAATTCAAAATGTATTTAGTAGTATTAAAGGAAAAGGCATACTAAATGAACTAAATATTCCACTATCTTCATATGTAAAATATGAGCAAAGAAATATGAATTTAAGTAACCCAAAAATAATACAACAGATAATAGATATATTGCATATAGAAAACATAGAGAAATTTCCAGAATATTTCAAATTTTTAAAAACAAATCCAAATCAAAAGATGAGAGACTATATGGCAAAAAATAATATGAATATCAACAAATTTGCAAAGTTTATTAATATAAATCATAAAGTAGTACATCAATGGATAAAAAGAAATACAACAATATCAAAACAAAACTATGAAAAATTAAAGAAAAATTATAAAAGTATTAAAAAGAAAAAAATATAAAATTACCAAATAACAAGAAAATAAAAAATAAAAAATAAAAAACAAGAGATAGAAAATGAAAGTTGAAAAAATAAATGGATTAGGGCATTATTATATGCCCTTTTTTTAAAGGAGAAATAATGAACCTATATAAAATAGACGATGAAATAATATATTATTTTTATATGATGCCAAAATAATTATTAAATGAAAAATATAAAAAAATGTCAGCAGAAGCAAAACTAATATATATGTTGATATTAATAGATTAAAAATATCTAAGATGAATACATGGATAAATGAAGAAAGAGAACTATATTTAATATATACTAGAACAGAAATAGCAAGCCAAATGGGAATATGTGAAAAAACAGCAATAAAAGCTTTAAATGAACTAAAATAATTTAGGTTAATTGCAGAAAAAAGACAAGGATTAGGAAAACTTATTCAAATTTTTGTCTATAAAATACAATAAGATAAAGATTGCCAAAATAAGAACTGTAAGTTCTACAATTTTAGAGCAGATATAAATACAATTCAAGATACACAAAAAGTTACAAATCAAGGACTAGAAGATTTACAATGTAATAATAATAACATTAATAAAAATAATGATAATAATTCTGTCAGTCAATATGAAGAAGATGTCAAAGAATTAGAAGAAATAAAGGTAAAATGTGAATTAGAATATTTATTAACGACTGACGAATACAGAATGAAACCTATCATTGAGAATGCATTAGAAATAATGTATTTCTCAAAAGAATTGAAAATAAATAATGTAATATTACCAAATGAATTAATTAGAAAAAAGATGAAAAAAATTAAATAGTGGAATTATCATATATATGATTCAAAAGCTTAATAAATCAAATCAAGATGAAGAATATAATATAAAAAAATAGTACAGGATTTATTATTACTTGCATTTATAATGCTATTACTGAATATTACTTGGATTCAGAGTTGATGTTTAAGATGGAATATGGGTAATAAATCAAATACTTGTGCCATCAAATAAATCTAATATTGAAATTTTAAGTGCTTGAGCAAATCCTTTTACTTCAAAATCTGATACAAACTTATTTTCATTTTCAATTTTAGAAATATCAGATCTATTTATTTGATATTCCAAAACTTGAAGTCTTGCACATAAATCCTCTTGAGAAATATTAGATTTTAATCTATAATATTTTATTTTAGAACCAGTAATATTAAACTTACCATTAAATTTATTTATCTTTTGCATATGACCCTCCAATTAATTGTTCTACGGTAGAACTAAAAGGAAAAAAGAAGCAAAAACTAAAGTGCATTGAAAAGTTCAAAATTTGAAGTTATTTCTAGAGTATGATACAATTAACATAACAATGGAGGAATCTAATTGTAATGAAGTTCCATATTTTACTGGCATATGCCAGTTTTGCAGTAAAAAACAAAAACATTATATAAAAGGAGGAACAACAATGAACAACAAAAAGTTCAAAAAAATTACTTTAAAGGCAGAAAAGGGAATAATGTTTGAAATGGAAGAAACATCAAAGGGGTTACTTATTCGGGCAATCAACATGCTTAAGGCTGCAGAATATGTAGGAGACTATACAAATCCACCAATTCCAGAAAGATACACTTATGTAAAAGGTGAATGGAATACTGGATATGTAATAAAAGACAAAAAAAGCAATGAATTTGTATGGGTTCCAGTTGGAGTCTTAGCAGCAAATGGTACACTTGATGGCACAAACTTTAATGAGAAGTTTGGAAGAAGAAATTATCGAAATGATGAATTCTCAAGTGAAGAATTCCATGAAGAAATGGATGAAATGCTTAAGAAGCAATTCGAAAGTGTTCAAAAATACGGAGGATTTTATATCAGCCGTTATGAAATATCCAAATCTGCAAAGGATAAGCCAGCATCTGTGCAAGGTGCTATGCCCTGGACAAACATTGATTTTGATGATGCATCAAAAGTATCAAAGGAACTTGGTCAAGGTAATGTAAAAAGCCATTTAGTGTATGGGGCAGAATTTGATTCTGTGTTAGAATGGTTTATTGCAACTGGTAAGACACATGATGAAATAGGAAGTCGCAATGAATGGTATGTAAACAATATTGCAGATCTTTTTAGTAACACATGGGAATGGACACAAGAAAACGAGAGTTCGTATCGTGTTCTACGCTGTGGCTCTTACAATTATAATGGTTACAACCTTCCTATGGCTGTCCGCATTTCCTACTTTACTATTTATTACAGCAACTATATCGGTTTCAGAGTTGCTCTTTACATTGAGTAGCACTGACCACTGTTATACAATTATTCTAGCCTAAAAAGTAAAAATCAGAAAAGGGAAGTTTTGAAAATTCGAACTTTCCTTTTTTACTTTTTATTTTAAAATAGAAGGAGTTAAATATAAATGCAGTCAAATCAAAATAATAAATTAGTGATAATAGTAAGGATAGAGAAATATATAGAATATATGTTAACAATATTATTGAAATTACCACGAACAGAAAAATTCAACATAGGAAATGAAATAAAAGTAAGCATGTATAATATGTTAAAATCTGCTTTAATGGCAAGTAAAATAGACAAAAATAAGAGACTTCAAATATATAATATAATAGATTGCGAAATATATTATCAAAGAATTTGTATAAGAATAATGTATAACAATAAATGGATAGATGATAAAAAATATAAATATAGTAATCAACTATTAGCAGAAATAGGTAAAATCTTAGGAGGATTAATAAAATCTTTAGGAGTGAGCAAATATGCCTAAAACAATAAGAAATGTATATGAAGAATGTGTAACATTTGATAATTTGTTAATAGCACATAAAAAAGCTAGAAGAGGTAAGAGAGAAAAGAAGAAAGTAATGCAATTAGAGTTAGTATTAGAACAAGAATTATTGCAGCTAGAATATGAGTTATCTACTGGAACATATAAACATGGTAAATATCACGAATTTAAAATATATGAACCAAAAGAAAGAACAATAATGGCATCAGAATATAGTGATAGAATTGTACATCAATGGTATGTAACACATTTTATAAAACCATATTTTGTACCACAATTTATTAATACAAGTTATGCGTGCATTGAAGGAAAAGGAATGCACATTCAATAAGTAATAAGAGTTTTAGGAAGTGGAACAGTTCAATATATGAATATAATTCAAAAAAGAAATTATACTGTTTGAAAGATAACTATATAGTATAAAAAGGTGTACCACAAAAAATAAAATGGAATACAATATAATGTAAGAAAAGTAGCAAACAGAAGATAAAAGAAATGTATGTAATATAAAAATTGTTATTGCATACATTTTTAAGTAAGAGGTGTAGGGAAAATGAAAATTAATATAAAAAAAGGGGAGAAAGAGTATTATATACAAAATATAGCCTTCATAAAAGCAATATTAATAAGAGAAACAATAGAAAACTTAAATATTAGTTATGAAGAAAAAGTAGAAATTAAAAATAAAATACTAGAATATTTAAAAAATAATTGAAACAAGTTATAGTAAAATTAAATATTTTGTGGTAAAATATAAGCAAGATATAAATAGGAGATGGTCATATGAGTGATAAACAATTAATTTTAAATACAGTTCAAAATATAGAAAATAGTAAAAGCTATGAAGAAATTTTATATACCCTTTATATGCAACTTGAAATTCAAAAAGGAATAAAAGATATGGAAGAAGGAAATACAAAGGCAAGTAGTGAAGTAAAGGAGATTATAAATAAATGGTAATTTGGACTGATAATGCAATATCACATATTACAGAGTTTATTGATAGTGCTAGAGAAGATACAGAAGAAATTACAAAATCATATATGAATAAATTAGTAGATTATACTGATATATTAGAAACAATGCAAGAACTAGGAAAGAAAATAGAATTTGCTATATCAGATTATGAAATACGACAAATGATTTATAAAAAACATAGAGTTATTTATCATGTAAAAGATAATGATATTGTGGTTTTAGCAGTATTACATACTAGATTAGATTTTGACAAAGCATTAAAAAAGTTGAAAAGTGATATATCTTAAAATTATATAAATTAAAAAATAAAGGATTATTAATTGAAATATTAGTAGTTCTTTTTTGTTATTCTAACAAAAGTAAGTAATCATAATCAAAAAAATGAATACATTTTACTAAAGGTAAAACAAAAGGAGGTATTAATTGAAAAAGAAACTTAGAATAGCCATATATTCTAGGAAATCAAAATATTCTGATGTAGGAGATTCTATTGGAAATCAAATTGAACTTGCAAAGGAATATATTAGCAAAAATTATCCAGAAGAAGAATATGGAATAGAAATTGTAATATTTGAAGATGAAGGATTTTCTGGTGGTAATATAGACAGACCAAAGTTTCAAAAGTTTTTAGAAGAAGAAAAAAAGAATCCATTTGACATACTAATTAGCTATAGATTAGACAGAATAAGTAGAAATATAGCAGATTTTTCTAGTCTAATGAATGAATTAAATGAACTAAATACAAGCTTTGTATCAATAAAAGAACAATTTGATACAAAAACACCAATGGGAAGAGCGATGATGTATATAGCATCTGTTTTTGCACAATTAGAAAGAGAAGTTATAGCAGAAAGAATAAGAGATAATATGTTAGAACTTGCAAAAACAGGAAGATGGTTAGGACGGAGATAGTCCACTTGGATTTAATTCTGAAAAATATGAAATAGTACAAGTAAGTGAAAAAGGTGAAGGTCATATATTAGAAAAGAAGAGTAAAAAAGCTTGCAAGTTAATTACAAATAAAGATGAAAAAAATAAAATTGTACTAATTTTTCAAAAATACTTAGAAATAAAATCATTAAGTGGCTTAGAATATTATTTGTTAAAAAATAATATTCGAACTAGAAAAGGGAAAGAATTTAGAAAATTTGCATTAAGAAATATACTTACTAATCCAGTATATGTAAAAAATGATAAAGATATAGTAGAATATTTTGAAAATATAAATCAAACTATATTTACTGAAAAAGATAAAAGAAAAAAACTTGATGGAGAATATGGATTAATAGCTTATAATAAAACAGATTCTAATAAAAAGGAAAGAGATATATCACAGTGGATTATAGCAGTGGGATTACATGAAGGTTTTATAAAAGGTAAGGATTGGATACAAGTACAAGGGGTATTAGAAAGAAACATGGATAAAAGGTATCGATCAGCAATTAATAATAAAAATGAAACAATATTCTCAGGAATATTGAAATGTGCTAAGTGTGGGCATGCTATGATTCCAAAATCAAATAAGACAAATAAAAATGGTGAAACTAGATATTATTATGTATGTAGAGAAAAAGAAAGAACAAGAAGATTAAATTGTGATAGTAATAATGTAAATGGAAGTGAATTAGATAAAAATTTTATTTCTATATTAAAAGATATTTTTGTACCAAATTCAAAAGTATATGAAGAATTTAAAAATATGTCATTAACAAAAGAAAATAATGAAGAATTAGAACAAATTAATATATTGAAAAAACAATATGAAGAAAACCAAATAAAAATGAAAGAATTAGTAGCAAAAATAAGATACATAGATATAGATGTTATTGATATTATCAATGAAGAACTTCGAAATACCAAAAAGAAAAATGAGGAATTACAAAATAAAATAGATATATTAGAAAAAAGAAAAGATAATAAAAAATGTGAGAAATCAAGTAAAAATAAGGGTAGCAAATATGTATTAAATATTATAGACAATTGTTTTGATACATTTGAAGATTTTGATTTGAAATCTAAAAAAGATATTATGAATATTTTTATTGAAAGTGCATTTGGGAATGGTGATACCATAGAAATCAATGTATTAAATACACAAATGAAAGAAGAACAAAAGAAGATGATTTGTAATCAAACTTTAAAAAAAAGACTGTAGGGACTTTGTTGTCAGCAGATAAGGGGAGCAGATGCAGTAATGACATCAGTACTAGCAAATCAAGTAGATATAGGATTTGCAGGTCCAGAAGCGGCAATTTATGTATATAATGAAGGAAAAGAAGACTATACAGAAGTATTTGCACAAATAACAAAAAAAGATGGTTCGTTTTTAATATCTAGGAAAGAAAATAAAAACTTTAATTGGCAAGATATAAAAAATACAACAGTAATACCTGGAAGAAAAGGTGGAATGCCATATATGGTATTAGAATATGTACTAAAACAAAATGGAATTAATCCACAAGCAGATTTAACATTAGATGATAGCATAAAATTTGACTTAATGGCAGGAGCATTTTCAGGAGGAAGTGCAGAATATGTAACTTTATTTGAACCAACAGCATCAATGACACAAAAAGAAGGTAAAGGATATATAGTAGCATCAGTGGGAAAAGAAGCAGGAGAGATACCATATACTGCATATTTTGCTAAAAAAAGTTATATAAAAAACAATGAAGAAATTATACAAAAATTTACAAATGCAATATACAAAGGGCAAAAGTGGGTAGAAGAACGTACAGCAGAAGAAATAGCAGAAATAGTTCAAGAATTTTTCCCAGGAACAGAAATCGAATTGCTAGAGATGTCAATACAAAACTATAAAGAGATAGAAGCATGGAATAGTTCGCCAGTATTAGAAGAAGAAAGTTTTAATAGATTGCAAGAAGTAATGGTTAAAGCAGGAGAATTAAATAAAAGAGTACCATATAACAAGATAGTGAATAACAAATATGCAATAGAGGCAATAAAATAATAAAAAATAGGTAATAATTATGACTTAAGAATTATTACCTATTTTCTAAATTTTAAATTATATAGAAATAGAATTTTTATATTTTTTAATTTTAGTTATAGCCCAAATATAATGGCTAGAAGTTGTAGATAAACAGTATTGCATCAGAGTAGAACCGCCAGTCCAAGGAAAATAACCTTTTGAGAATAATTCTTCATCTGTAAAATTTTCTATCAAATTCATTACACTTTCATGAGTAGATTTAAGTAATTTTATTGAATCACTATATGAAGTATTTTGGTGTTTTTTCCAGAAAAGAACATTCATTTCACCATAAGTTCTCCAGTTATATTGCTCTGGTAAAAATTGTTTTTCAATATTTTGTTTATTTGAATTTACCCAATTCAATAGTAATACATGCCATTCATATATATGGATTAATATATATCTTATATTTTTATCTCTTTTCCAATGAGCTTCTTTTCCATCTAAATCAAAAGATCCATTTTGTTCTTCATTTGTAAGAGAATTAACTAAATCAAACATTTTACTAAATTGTAAATTACTAGCTATAATTAAATCAAATTTATTTGTTGGTTTTGCCATATTTGTATTTCTCCTTTTTCAATAATTGTATCATAAATTAAATAAAAATTACAGTAGTACCAAAAAACAATTTATAGAAAATATTACAATCTCCTAAAAATTAATAAAATTTACTTTATTGATATAAAAAATTATATTGAAACAATATCTAAACTGTGATATAGTTATGAATATAAAAGGAGGTCGATTTAGCTTTGAACAAAGGGAAAAGATATGAAGAACCAAAATTGAATATAAAAAAGGTATTTGCAGTAATTATAGCAATAGCAGTTATAATAATGTTTGTATTTATATTAAAAAATATAATAACAAAAGAAAGTGAACAAACAAGAATAGTGAGTAAAGACTATTTTTCAATATATAAAGACAATAAGTGGGGCGTTATAGATTCAAATGGGGAAATTGTAATTAACCCATCATATGAAGAAATGATAATAATACCAAATAGTAAAAATGATGTATTTTTATGTATATATGATGTGAATTATGAAACAGGAGAATATAAAACAAAAGCACTAAACAGTAAAAATGAAGAAATTTATACACAGTTTGAACAAATTGAAGCAATTCAAAATAGAGATTTAAATAATAACTTATGGTATGAAAGTAATGTCTTAAAAGTTAAAAAAGATGGAAAATATGGAGTAATTAATTTATCAGGAAAAGAATTAACAGAACATAAATATGACATGATTTCAGCAGTAGAAGGAATATCTAATATATTAAAAGTAGAAGAAGAAGGAAAAATAGGTATAATAGACAATGAAGGAAAAGAAATTTTAGAGTCTAAATATCTTGATATATCAGTAATTGGACAAGATAGTAAATCAGGATTTATCGTAACAGATGAAAATGGAAAATATGGACTAATAGATTATTCAGGAAATCGAATTTTAGAAAATAAATATGATGGAATTGAAAAAATATATGGGAATGATTTATATGTTGTAAAACAAGCAGGAAAGCAAGTGCTTATTCAAAAAGATGGAGAAGAAGTTTTAAAAGAAGGATTTGACCAAATAAAAGAAATTTTGAAAAACAAAGAACATGGAATCATTTTTATGAGAAACAGTAAATTTGGAGTAATGAAAACAACAGGAGAAATTGTAATAGAACCAATTTATGAAGACTTAAGAGAAGCTAAAGTTGGAATATTTATTGCAAATAAAGAGGGAAAATATGGCATTATAGATATTGAAAAAGATATAAAAGTAGATTTTATATATACAACAATTGGCTACTATGAAAGGGCAGATATTTATGTTTCAGAAGATACAAGTTTTAATAATCACATACTAGACAATACATTTGAAGTGAAATTATCAGGAATATTAATTGACTTAGATGAAGATAGAGGATATATAGAAATAAGACAAGGTGAAGAAACAAAATATTATAACTTTAAATTCGAAGAAAGAAAGGTAAGTGACATTTTTACAATTAATACTTTATATGTTAGTAAAAAAGATGGGAAATATGGATTTGTAGACAAAGATTCAAATGTTGTTGTAGATTATATTTATGATGATGCAGTAAAACAAAATATATATGGATATAGTGCAATTAAAAAAGATGGAAAATGGGGAAGTATAGATGCAAGGGGAAATATAGTACAAGAACCAATCTATGATTTAGAAGAATATTTGAAAATTGACTTCATAGGAAGATGGCACTATGGAAAAGATATTAATATGAATTATTATAACCAATTATAATTCAAAAGAAAAATAAAAAGTGCTAGGTAAGCTATCAATATACATACTTTTTAACTAAAACAAGAGAATTTTTATTCTCTAGTTTTAGTTTTAGGAGTAAAGAATTTTAAAAAACAGAAAAATCAACAATTATAATATCAATATTATTAATATCTTTATTAATATATTAAACTTTATTTCACTAATGAAAAAATAGAGTTATCAAAAATTAAAATACTTTATAAAAGGAGCAATGATATAATGAAAATAAACTGTGGAACTGATATTATAGAAATAGAAAGAATAAAGCAAGATATAGAAAGTATGGGAGAAATTTTTTTAAAAAGAATTTATACTAAAGAAGAAATTATATATTGTGAGAGTAAAAAAATTCAAAAATATCAACATTATGCAGCAAGATTTGCAGCAAAAGAAGCAACTTTTAAAGCAATTTCAGACCAATTACAAGATAAATATTCAATTAGTTGGAAAGATATAGAAGTAATTAATAATAAGCAAGGAAAACCAGAACTCAAAATAAAAGGTATAGATTTATCAAAAATAGAAGATATTGCAATTAGTATATCACACTGCAAAATATATGCTGTAGCAAATGTTACAGTTCTAATAAAATAATTAGGAGAGAAAAATGAAATTATTTGACAATCATGCACATTTAGATGATGAAAAATTTGATGGTGACATAGAACAAATTATAGAAGAAATAAGAAAATCTGAAGTTATAAAAGTAATAAGCTCTGGACACAGTTTAGAAGGAACAAAAAAAGCTGTAGAACTATCAAATAAATATGATTTTATTTATGCAACTTCAGGTATTTCTCCAAATGATATTCCACAAACAGAAGAAAAAATGTGGATAATACTAAGAGAAATAGAAAAAATAGCAGTTGAAAATAAAAAAGTTTTAGCTATTGGAGAAATAGGTTTAGACTATTATTGGAATAAAGAAAACAAAGAAATACAAAAAATAGTATTTATAGAACAAATAAAGATAGCAAATAAATTAGAATTACCAATTGTAATTCATACAAGAGATGCAAGTATTGATACTATACAAATATTAAAAGAAAATAAAGTGAATAGAAAAGGCGTATTTCATTGTTGTCCATTAAATAGAGAATTAATAAAAGAAGCTTTAAAATTAGATTTCTATATTTCATTTTGTGGACCAATCACTTTCAAAAATTCAAAAAATGCAGATGAAATAATTAATATGGTACCAAATAATAGAATGTTAATTGAAACAGATAGTCCATATTTATCACCAGAGCCAAAAAGAGGTAGGAGAAATGATCCGAGGAATGTAAAATATATAGCTCAAAAAATTGCAGATGTTAAAGGAATTACTATTGAAGAAGTAGCACTGATTACATATGAAAATACACAAAAGATTTATAAAGAAAGAGTATAAAATAATAGTTGTAATAATATGATAAAAGAAGAACATCAAAACAAAGTTAAGTATACTTTGTTTTGATGTTCTTAAAATTAACTACTTTAAATTTCTTAAAGCCTCAATCCTATCTTGTGTATTAGGATGAGTTGACCATAAATCAGAATTTTTCTTATTCTTTTCATTCTTTTTAAATGGATTAACAATATACATACTAGCAGTTGTCTTATTAGCAGAATCTAATTCATTTCTATCATTTTCTAATTTTTCAAGTGCTGAAATTAAACCGTCTGGATTACGAGTAAATTCAGCAGCTGTAGTATCTGCCAAAAATTCTCTTTTCCTAGATAATGCAAGTTTCATTAAAGTAGTGAAAATCGGAGATAAAATAAGCAAAATAAATCCTATTAGCATAAAAATACCATTTCCACCATTACTATCTTTATTATTTTTCCTAGAGCTACTTCGAAATAGCATTCTTGAAAACATATCAGATAATATAATAACAAATCCAACCATAACTGAAACAATACAATTAAGACGAATATCATAATTTTTAATATGGCTTAATTCATGAGCAATAACCCCTTCTAGCTCATAATAGTCAAGCATTTCAAGTAATCCCTTTGTAAGGCATATTACAGAATTTTCAGGATTTCTACCAGTGGCAAAAGCATTGGCCTGAGTAGAATCTATTATATATAATTTTGGTTTAACTGTAAGACCAGATGTTATCATCAAACTGTCTAAAATATTTACTATCTTCAAATCTTCTTCTTTAGTTGCAGGTCTGGCATTATTTAATGAAAGAACAATTCTATCACTAAAATAATAAGAACCCCATGCAGAAGTAATTGAAAACACTAATGCAATAATAATTGAAATAGGTCCAAAGTCTAAAGAATAGCAAATATAATAAACAATTAAAGTAATAACTATAATAAATAATGATATAATAAATGCAGACTCTCTCTTGTTTTTCTTAGTAGTTTCAAACATATAAGTTCACTCCTTTTAATAATCTATTTATAAAAAGAGGTTGAAAAATATATTTCAAACCTCTTTTTGAGTTTTAGTCTTAAGAATTTGATCCAAAGTCTACTTTTACATTCTTTTTCGCTTCTTCACTTTCTGCTTTAAATAAATCACGAGATTTAAAATTAAACATACCAGCTATAATGTTAGAAGGGAAAACTTGTAATTTTGTATTAAACATAGCTACAGTATCATTATAAAATTGCCTAGAAAAAGAGATTTTATTTTCTGTATTTCTTAATTCTTCAGATAATTCAGAAAAATTCTTATTTGCTTTTAATTCTGGGTAATTTTCAGACACTGCCATAATTGTTTTTAATGATGTTGATAATTGATTATCAATATCAGCTTTTTCTGAAACATTTTGAGTATTAGCCCAAGAAGTTCTAAGTGCAGCTATTTTTTCAAATGTTTCTTTTTCATGAGTCATATATCCTTTAACTGTTTCTACAAAATTTGGTATTAAATCAAACCTTCTTTGCAATTGAACATCAATTTGACTCCATGCATTATCTACTTTTATTTTCAACTGTACTAAATTATTATACATACCAATAATAGCAATAATAAATAATAATACAATTCCTAATATAATCCAAACCATTTTTAAATCCTCCTTTAATAATTATATTTATACCAATCATAACATATTAAATAATTTTTAACAATAGAAATAAAAAAGTTTTCCGGTTTTTCAAGTAATGGTTAATATGTACTGTATACAGCAATGAGTAAAGACGTTTAGCTGTTTGGAACTTAATAAAAGATAAAATAATCTCTAATCTTTACATTTATTTTACACAATATTTTTGCTATCTTATTTGCAATTCTATAGATATATAACTTATCAAACTATTCTATTTTCTCATATAAATAGACCAAACAATTAAGTTCGGTCTATAATTAGCTTTATTTTTTCAGCTTTTTAATCACAAATAAAGAAATTATTCCATTTGTGATTAATAATAGAAAAAATAGAAAAAATGAGTTATTATCACCTGTTTTTGGTGTTACTATTTGTGATTTTATTTTGGTTTCCGTCTCAGTCTTGGTTTCAGTTTCCGTTTCCATCTCGGTTTCCGTCTCAGTTTCCGTCTCAGTCTTGGTTTCAGTTTCAGTCTCAGTTTCAGTCTCAGTCTCTGTTTCCGTTTCCGTTTCCGTTTCAGTCTCAGTTTCTGTTTCCGTCTCCACATATGTATTAATAATATTCACATTTGTGGAGTCATTCCCTATATATATTTCATATGTAACCTCAAAAAAATCAGGAATATTTACTTCCTTGACAGTATATAAATATTCCTCATTTGTGACTGAATCTTTTTTTAATAACCTTTCCCATTTAAATGACCAATTATTTGAATCATTTAACTCTATGGGAGTTTCAAATTCTATTCCATTCCTATATAACTGTACAAAAATACTTTCTTTTTTGCTTTCAGGAGTATTTATCCATTCTTTAGTTACAGTAAATAGGATTCTTTGAGGGCGTTCTTCTCCAGTTGCTCCACCTGAATGCTCTTGGAATATTACGGCCTTTTCTGACATATATTCATATTCTTCAGTAATTAATTTTGCAAAGTTTTGATAAACTCCATTTTCTGGATTTTCAACTCCCTTACAAAAAATATATAATGTAAACTTATAATCTACATCCTTCAGATTAACTGTTACAACATTATTTTCTATACTTATATCTTCTTTTTTTAATACTATATTCTCCCAATTATCATTTATATAAGCTACTACATGTATATTTTCTAATAATGTTCCTTCTCGAAGAACCATATATTCTCCCAAATCATCAATAATTGTAATATCTTTTTTAACATCATAATTTTCTGGCTTATAGTGAATTTCCCATATTAAATATTCTTCGTATAAAAAACCTGTTTTTGTCACTCTTGCAGCATCCCAAAAATTGTCAGAAACTATTTTTTCATTTTCTTTTGATGAAAATCTCACATAGTTTAAGAAATTTTCAGCTTGATCAGTATCTAAGATTTTTTCAGTTGTTACTGTTATTTTGTAATACTTCTTGGTTTTTCCTATATAAATAGAAAAACCCTCTGAGGAATATTCATCTATTTCATCAATATACTCTATTGGAAAATAGACTTCTACTTCATCACCATTTTCTTGTACTTCAAAAATTTTTATAGAATCCTTAAAAATTTTCCGATTATTTAAACTTGGAAGATCTTCAATTTTCAAATCTTCAATTTCTATTCTTCCTTCATTTACAATTATCTCCCAATTAAGAAGTTTTGCATTTTCACTGTCTTCTCCAAGAGATTTCTTATATCCTATAAATTCAGAATCATTCGGATTTCCAGGTTCACCCAGCTCTTTTTCTGGCACATTGACATCTATCTCTATTTCGCCAAAAAAATCATCTTCCCAAACTAATTTACCATTGTTACCAGAGCTTAGTGTTATTTTCACTAAAAAATTTATATATACTGAAATATTATCATGTGTTTCTAAAAAATTTTCAGTATCTGTTATATCTACTCTCAATAACCAGTTGCTGTTGTCATTAATAATTGAGTATGCACCAATAGGTGTACCTGTTGATGTTATGAGGGGAGCTTGCTGTACCTCTTGATTAGGAACAATCTCTTTTGGAAAATTAATTTCTATAACATCTCCTTTTTTTCTTTTGAAGTTTCTCCATTCAAACCTTATCCTGGACTCAGTTATTTCTGAAATAATACCACCTAATTCTTCTGTGCTATCTTTTTTAGAAAACCAAACTTTAAAATCCTCTAAATCATCTTGGATTGAAGCTTGTACTGTTAATGGTATTGTCATAACCAATAACATAATAACACTTAAAATCCGTTTCATAACTCTTCTTCTTTTCATTTTTTCTACCTCTTTTCATATTTTTTTATACATATTTGTATATGCCTGATATTTTAACATTGTCTACATAAAAAGTCAACTTATTCATATTATTTAATAGATAATAAAATATAGTAATAATTTAAGAACACACAACATAAAATATAAAGTAAATAAAATATAAATTATTTATGGACAAATTGCTAAAGAAGAGTATATGACTACTAAAGATAAAAAAGACCAAAATTTGACAGAACTATATAATAATGATATAATAATCATGTTGCCAAAGGAGGTAATATAAAAATGAAAAATGAAGAAAGAGCTTCAATTTCTATTATGAAAATTATCTGTATTAGTATTATTTTAATACTAATTTCAGGAATAGGAGTTATGGCTGTTAATACTAAATTAAATGATACTAAAATAATACTTCAAAATGGATATGAAATGACAGTATTAACATCAAAAACAAAAGTATCAGAAATTTTAGGAGATAACAACATTGTTTTGACAGAAAATCAAAAAACAATACCAGAATTAGATGAATATATTACATCTGGAGAAAGTATAAAAATAGTAGAAAAATCATATAATGAGATTCAAATTGCTAAAATTTCAGAAGAGGGCATAGAAATATCATTAGAACAATTACTAGAAAGTTATGTGCCAATTACTGAAAAAATAGTAGTAGAACAAGTAGCTATACCATATGAAACAATAACAAAGAATACAACAAATGGAGCATCAAATACAACAAATAAGGTAGTACAAGAAGGAAAAAATGGACTAAAAGAAATCACATATAGAGTAAAATATCAAAATGAAGAAGAAATTGAAAAAACAATGATATCAGAAATTATAATAAAAGAGCCAGTAAACAGAATTGTACAAGTAAATAAAGTAGTTGAAACTTCAAGAACATCAACACTTCCAAGAACAGCAAATACATCAAATAGTGGAGCAACATTTAAAATAACAGCATATTGTCCATGTGTCAAATGTTGTGGTAAAACAAATGGAATTACAGCATCTGGAACAAGAGCAACTGCAGGAAGAACTGTTGCAGCCTCAGGAGCATATGCATTTGGTACTAAATTAAATATTAATGGAAGCACATATATTGTTGAAGATAGAGGTGGAGCAATCCAAGGAAATAAAATTGATATTTTTGTAAATTCTCATGCAGAAGCACTTCAATGGGGAGTTAGATATCTACCAGTTAGTGTAATAAACTAATAAAATATAAATAAATTGAAATAGCAAGGGAACTTGCTATTTTTTCCATCTTATAGTACAATGCTGGATATAAAAGAATAAAGGAGTATTAACAATAATGAAACTTGTGTCATGGAATGTAAATGGAATACGAGCATGTGAAAAAAAAGGATTTAAAGATTTCTTTAGTGAAGTATATGCAGATATTTTCTGTATTCAAGAAACTAAATGCCAGCCAGAACAAATTGAATTAGAATTTGAAGGTTATCAAAGCTTTTGGAATAGTGCTGAAAAGAAAGGATATTCTGGAACAGCAATATTTACTAAAAAAGAACCGATAAGTGTCAGCTATGGAATTGGAATAGAAGAACATGATAAAGAAGGAAGAGTAATTACTCTTGAATTTGAGAAGTTTTATTTGATTAATATATATACACCAAACTCAAAAAGAGAATTAGAAAGATTAGATTACAGACAAATATGGGAAGATGAAATAAGAAAATATATTCTTAATTTAAATAAAATCAAACCAGTAATTATGTGTGGAGATTTAAATGTTGCACATAAAGAAATAGATTTAAAGAATCCTAAAACAAATAAAAGAAGTGCAGGATTTACAGATGAAGAAAGAAATAAAATGACTAAACTATTAGAATCTGGATGTATAGATACTTTTCGTTATTTGTATCCAGATAAAGAAGAAATGTATAGCTGGTGGTCATATATGGGAAATGCAAGAAGCAGAAATGTAGGGTGGAGAATTGATTATTTTATAACAACACAAGATTTGAAAAAAGAAATTAAAGAAGCTAAAATATATATGGAAGTTTTAGGAAGTGACCATTGCCCAGTAAGTTTAGAAATATTTGATAATTAAAATAAAAAGGAGGCTTAAATAATGAATGAAATAAAAAATAATTGGAAAAAATGGATATATTGGTTTTTATTAGGAGTTGCAATTATTATAGTATACAAAGCATTAGATAATTTTGCAAATGTAATAGAAGGAACAAAAAGAATTTTAAATATAGTGACACCATTTATGGCAGGTGCTTTTATTGCATATTTACTATTTATACCATGCAAAAAAATAGAAGAAGTATTTTTGAAATCAAAATTAAAAATATTATCAAAAAAATCAAAAACATTTAGTATATTAGTAGTATATCTTATAATAATATTAATTATTGTAATTTTAACAAATGTAATACTTCCTGTGGTATTTGAAGGAGTTACAGATTTAATTAATAATGCACAAAACTATTATGAGTTAGCAATAAATGAATATAACAGTTTAGCAGATGACTCAGTATTTAAAAGTGAATGGATAAATGATATAGTACAAGATGTTCAACAAATAGATATAAAGCAATATTTCGCATTAGATAGAATATTTGAATATGTAATTAGTGCAGTAAATGCAGTAACAGGGATATTTGATGTTTTTGTTGCAGTAATTGTATCTATATATATACTATCTGAAAAAGATAAAATTTTAGTATCTTTGAGAAAAATAACAAAGGCAATGTTTAAAGAAAGTACATATGAAAATATAGATAAATATTGTAATACATCTAATAAGATATTTTTTAAATTTGTAACAAGTCAATTTTTAGACTCAATTATAGTAGGAATATTAGTAACAATAGCAATGAGTATGATGGGAATAAAATATGCACCAGTATTAGGATTTTTAATAGGATTATCTAATATGATTCCATATATAGGAGCAATTATTTCAATAGGAATTGCAGGAATTATAACATTAATGACAGGAGGAATTGCACAAACTGTGTGGATGTTAATTGTAGTAATAATATTACAACAAATTGATGCAAATATTATAAATCCAAAGATTGTAGGTCAATCTTTAGAAATAAGTCCACTATTAGTAATTTTTTCAGTAACAATAGGTGGAGCATGTTTTGGAATTTTAGGAATGTTTTTAGCAGTACCTATTATGACAGTTATAAAAATGATAATTGGAGATTATATTGAATATAAATTAAAAAAGAAAGATATAGACAAAAAACAACAAATAATAAAATAATATAAGATACCTGATAGAGAAATAAAGTAAAATCTCTATCAGGTATTTTAAGTTGTTTTAATAAATATTTCTATTTATTGAACTGTAATAAAAAAGTAATGAAATTGTAAAAAATTAAAACAATGAAGATCCCTAAGAGATTTGAAATAAAAGAAAAAATCTCCATTGTATAAATAATAAAAAAGAATTAAAATAAGTATAATGCGAATATTTAGGGGGTATAAAATGAAAAAAACAAGAAAATATAAAACTATAAAAATATTAATATTAGCAATCATAATGATTGGACTATATAAAATATATTCAATTGCAGATGAAAATATTTTTAAAATAGGAGAACAAGGATATATATCATCAGTAGTCATGACAGATAAAATAACAGGAACAGGACCATTTGATACAGATGATACAGCAGGTAATGACTCATCAGCAGCTAATAATATTGTAAGAAGTTTTGACCAAATTACATATACCTTAGAAACAACAATGAGAATGGAAGAAAGTGCAGAAATAGCTTTTATTAGAGGAGGGAAAATACATGTAGAAGCAACCCTTCCAGAAAACTGTGATAATGTAGTAAAATGGGATACAGAGTCAATGCAATGGATAGAAAATTTGGTTATATTAAATAATGGAAGAAAAATAACAGGATATTATCAAATGAATAATAATGAAATTACTGTACCAGGAAAACAATCATTAAACTTTATAGTAAAAGTATTAGGAGCTACAAATGGATTAGAAATTAAGCCAAATGTAGAAATATGGCTTAATAATAAAACAGAAGATAATGTAAGAACTATAGATTTAGACACAGTAACAGTAAGTGCAGCGCCTAAATATAATATAGAACTTGCAAGAAATGGAAGAACATCAAACAGGGTTACTGTAGATGATAATGGTACAAGTATAACTGGAAGGATATATGGATATGGACTTACAATTCAGTTATATAATGAAAATGAATCAAAAGGACTAAAAGGAATAGAAATACCAAAAGGAGATATTACATTTGATGTAGATATTAAATTGGAAAGATCAAAACTTGGAAATACAGAATTAGAAGATATTACAAATGAAGCTACACCATTTTTATGGAATTATAAAATAAATGAAGTGAATACAGAAGGAAATATTCCAGGAAGACAAATGACTTTTGGGGCAATTGATAAATCAGAAGGATTTGCATATAATATCGCACCATTAGGACAAGGAACAGTTAGGAAATATTCAACATATAATTCAGGGAATATAAGTATTACACAAATAGGAAGTAAACTAAATGTAAAAATATCTGATTATGATTTTGATGGAGAATTTCCAGAATATAAATACAGTAGTGCAGATGCAAGATATGATATAATAAATTATACAAAAAATATAGGCTCATTTAGTGCAGGATATATACAAATACTAGTCCCAGATACAGAAGCAAGTACAGTATTAGACAGAAACTACTATTTAACAGTACAAAATAATAACTTCAAAGCACAATCAAAAACAAGTGAAACAACAACACAAATGAATACATCAGATGATTTAAATACAGTACAACATGTAATATATAAACCAGGTCAATATGTACATAGAATTAAATTAAGAAACTATAACAATTCATTTATAAATGAATTCCAAGAAAATGGTGATGGAGTAGTATATGCAGGTCAAAGAATGAGAGTAGGAATATCATTTGGTATTAATGTAACTAATGATGAAGATGTAAACACAGCAAATTCATTAATTAAATTTGATGGAGAAGTATTTAAACCTACTATATTTGATGATAATGCAATATATAAATATGATGGTCATAGTGGGAATATGAGATTTAATGTATTTTATGTTACAAAACCAGATGGAAGTAATTGGATTAATCAAGTTGATATGAATAATGGAAATATAGAAGATTTAAATATATATGAAAATATAGAAGACATACCCGAAAATTATACATGTGTTGGAGTATATCTTGAATCAAAAGATGGATATTTAGCAGTAATTAGTGGGACTAGTAACAATTTCTGGATACCTTTGCAAATCACCAACAATGCTAAAATTGGACAAACATATGGATTTACTGCAAGAACACAAATGTGGGTAGAAAAAATAGATAGAGATATTTATACTATATTAAATGATGATATGCCAGTAATTCCGAATCCGGACTGGGATAGCAGAAATAGAAATTACATAAAAACAGAATATGATGAAACAGGAAAAATGATTACAGGGACACATAATGGAGGTTGGCAATATGGACAAACTGCATTAGTTTTAGGAGGGAAATTAAGTTTATCAAAAACAACAATTGATAGTGATGGAAGAGAAAAATCAAATTATGATTTTGGAAAAGATGAATATAATATAACATATAAATTAACTCCTCAATTAGAATCAGGAGGAGTAACACAAAACTCTAAAATTACAGGAGTTAAATTAAAAGTAGAAGATATATTACCAAAAGGGATGACTTATATAAAAAATAGTTCAAACTATGAAGAACCAGATGTAGCACAAAATGAAGATGGAACAACAACATTAATATGGTATATAGAAAATTGTACAGTAGGAGAAAAAATAGAATCAATTATATACAACACTCATTTAGATGAACAATTAGAAAATAATGCTCAGTTAGAAAATAGAGCCATTATATCTGAAGTTGTAGGAATAGATGGTATTAGTAAAATTGGAAATTCAGCTATAGAAAACAGAACAGCAACAAAAGGAATCCAAGTAATAAGCTTAGCAAGTCATCTGTTATATAAAACAAGTGAATATGAATTTATTGAAAAAGATGGAAATTTAATATACAAAATTACATATACAAATAAAAAAGAAGCATCTATACCAGATTTTACATTATTAGATATACTTCCATACAATGGAGATATGAGAGGTACCAATTTTACAGGTAATTATAAAATAGAAAAAATAGATATAACACAAGTAAAATCAGAGAGTACATTATCAAATACCAATTTAGAAGTTTATACAACAAATGATGAGTATGTAAAAGGAATATCTAGCAAAGACACATCAATTGGGGATTCAAGATGGAATAAGGAAAACAGCTACAATATAAACAAAGAAGTAAAAGCAATAGCAATAAAAGGAGAAATAGATTCACTAACTAAATTAGTAGTAGAAATAAATATAAAAACCGAAGGAAATAATCCAGAAGAAATATATGTAAATAATGCAAAAGCACAAATATATACAAATACAGAAGAATTAGAAACTACAAGAGTAAATGTAAAAGTAATTGGAAGAAAAATAACAGGAATATTGTGGATTGATGAAAATAAAAATGGAAAACAAAATGAAAATGAAATTAAAGTAAGTAATGAAAAAATAAAATTAGTAGATGAAAATAATAATCCAGTTACAGACATATATGGAAATATTGTAGAAGAAGTAATAACAGACCAAAATGGAAGATATATATTTGAAAATTTAAAAGTTGGAAAATACAAAATAATGTTAGATAATAATCAAATAAAATATACTGTTACAATCAAAAATGCAGAAGGAACAACTAGTGAAAATGACAGTGATGCGGAAATAGAAGGAACAAATATTGTAATAAAAACAATAGAACTAGAACAAATTAAACTAAACTTATATGAATATTCTAAAGAATATATGGATATAGGATTATATAATAATACATCAGTATTAATAAAACATTATATAGAAGGAACTACAGAACAATTATCAGAAGATGTATTAATAAAAGGTAAAATGGCAGAAAAATATGAAACAACAAAAGCAGAAGATATAGATTATAGTATATATGAATTAGTAGAAATTCCAAATAATGCAGAAGGAGAAATGACTGAAGAACAAATAGTGGTAATATATTATTACAAAATAAAAGAGGCAAAAATAATAGTACATCACTATTTAGAAGGAACTGAAGAAAAAGTATCAGAAGATGAAATAATAGATGGAAAAGTAACTGATAAATATGAAACAACAAAAGCTGAGGATATAGATTATGATATATATGAATTAGTAGAAATTCCAAATAATTCAGAAGGAGAGATGACAGAAGAAGAAATAATAGTCATATATTATTATAAATTGAAAGACACAAAAGTAATAGTAAACCATTATTTAAAAGGAACAATCACCAAAATATCAGAAACAATTATTATAGATGGAAGAATAAATGATAAATATGAAACAAAAATAGCAGAAGATATCAATTATCTAAAATATAGATTTTATGAAGTTACAGACAATAAAGAAGGTGTAATGGAAAAAGATGAAATAGTAGTAAATTATTATTATGAAATAATAAAATATAAAGTCACTTTTGTAGATAAAGATGGAAATATTATAGAAGAGCAAATTATTGAATATGGAGAAAGTGCCAAAGATCCAGGAGCACCAAAAGTAGATGAAATGTCATTTATAAAATGGGATAAAGAATTTGGCTATATAACTGGAGACTTAGTAGTCAAAGCAACATATGTACCAATTTTTAAATTAGGTAATAGTGAAATAATTTATATGATAACAACAACAATTTCATTAATTATAATTGCAGGAATAATATTTATTGTAAAAAAGAAAAATAACAAAATTAATTAAATAAAACAAAAAAAGTTTTAGTATTTTTACTAGAACTTTTTTGAAATTTATATTTAAATTAGACAAATCTCCTCATATTGATAAATGCTATCATTCATGTCTTGTATTATAATTTACATTTTTCTTTTTTTTATATAAATAATATTTACATAAAAAGATTTTAAATATATAATGATATGCTAAAGAATTATAAAAAAAGATAGGAGAAAAAGCAAATGAAAAATGAAACAAATAAAGGAATAACGCTAATAGCACTGGTAATAACAATAATAATACTTTTGATTTTAGCAGGAGTATCAATTGCAACATTAACAGGAGAAAATGGATTATTAACCAAAGTAAGAGAGGCCGGAAATGAAAGTATAAAAGGAATGGAAAGAGAACAAATAGCAATAGCATATATATCAATAATATCAGAGCAAAAAGAAATAGGAAGCGAAAATTTAGAAAATAGGTTAAAAGCAGATGGAGCAAAAGTATTAGAAGTAGGAGAAATAGAAGAAGGTTTAAGAATTAAATTTGAAACAGGAAATAACTATTATGTTGATAAAAATGGTAATATAACAGAATATATATTAACTTTGCCATTAATACCAGAAATAGCACAAAAGCCAGAAGAAGAAATAATAGAACAATTTAATAAAGCAAATGGAGTAATAGAAATAGCATGGATAGATATAAATAATAATGTAATAAAAAATCCAATGAGAATAACAAAAAGTGAGTTAGGAGGAATGACCCCAGTAAAATGGGAAGGGAATGCAGGAAATTATGAAGAAAAAAATACAGAAGTAACAGACAGTAATTGGTATAAATACGAAGAACAAAAAGGAGATACAAAAACAGAAGGAACAAGTAGGTGGGCAAATGCAAAAGCAAAAAGCGGAGAAAATGAAGCATATTTTGTATGGATACCAAGATATAGTTATAAAATAATATATTTTGATAATGAAGAAAATAAAGAAAATTATAGAAAAGATAATACAAAGCAAACAGGAATAATAGGATATAGTACAGCATATGGAATGATAGATGTAAGAGGTGAAATACCTAAAATAGTAGAAGGAACTAAACCAGTAAATATAGAAGGAAAAGTAGAAACAGAAGGATACAAAGATTATATAGTCCATCCAGGATTTGAATTTGGAGGATCTAAAAAAGGAATATGGGTAGGAAAATATGAACCAAGTGGAACAATAGGGACAGTGACAGTTGTGCCAAATGTTGAAAGTTTAAGAAACCAAACATTGAGTAATATGCATACAGCAAGTCAAGCATTAAAAACAACATATGGATTACCAGGAGATACACATATTATGAAAAATATAGAATGGGGAGCAGTTAGTTATTTAGCAGAAAGTAAATATGGAAGAAATGGAACAGAAATTACTATTAATAATAGTATGTATATAACAGGTAATGCAGGAGATAGTGTATCTGCAAGTAAAGTAGAAGGAGTAGCTAATTCTAATGCATATGACACTGGAAAAGGAGTGTTAGCAAGTACAACAGGAAATATATATGGAATATATGATATGAGTGGAGGAGCTTATGAGTATGTTGCAGCATATTTAAATAATAGTCAACTGCAATCAAATACTAATATAACAGATTTAAGAAATGCAGTAGCAGAAAACCCTGAATATGCAGATATATACACAGTAAATGAAGATACTCAAGAAAAAAATTATCAAGAAAGTAGAAAAATGTATGGAGATGCTATTCAAGAAACATCAACATCTTACATAGATTCAACAAGTTGGAATTTAGATTATTCTCATTTTCCACATAGTACAAATATAACATTTATACGTGGAGGAGGTTATTTTGATGAGACTAATGCAGGTTGGGCAAGTTATGTACTAGGAGCAGGAGGAATAAATAGTGCTAGAAGTTTTCGTGTAGTATATGTAGCAAATTAAGTGATTTTTAGAAAATAAAAAACACACTTGCTTAATATAATCTAATATATTATAATACATACTAGATTAAAATTAAGGAGTAACAAATGGGAAATTTTTTAAAAGGAATTATAGTAGGAATAGGTGGAATTGCACCAGGGTTGAGTGGAAGTATATTATTAGTAATATTAGGTTTATATAAAAAAACAGTAGAAGCAATAGGAACAATTTTTAAAAATTTCAAAAAAAATGTGTTATTTCTAATACCATTATTTGCAGGATTTGGAGTAGGAATAGTATTATTTAGTAAAGTTGTAGACTATTTTATTACAAACTTTGAAATGTATACAAGATTTGTGTTTTTAGGATTAGTTTTAGGAACAATACCTCTTTTTTATAAAGAAGTTAAGAAAAAAGGATTTAATAAAAAATATTATATTGCAATAGCAATAACATTTATATTAGGATTATTATTATTCTTTTTCAATAGTAACTTATTCCCACAAGTAACAAATCCAAATATATTCCAATCAGCATTATTAGGATTTTCAGTAGCAGGTTCTACTATAATACCAGGAGTAGATAGTGCAGTAATTTTATCTTCATTAGGAATGTATGAAGTATATGTATCATCTGTAGCTAATATGAATTTAGAAGTATTAATACCTGCAGGATTTGGACTTGCATTTCGGAGGACTAGTTTTATCTTTTATAATAAATAAATTAATAGAAAAGCACTATACAATGACATTTTCTATAATATTTGGACTATTTTTAGCAATAATTCCAAACATTTTAAATGAATCTTGTTATTTAGGATATAATATGAATTCATTAATTTCTATAATATTATTTGTAATAGCATTTTGTATATCATATTCTTTAAGTAAATTAGAAGAAAATAAAGAAATGATAGAAAAAATAAAGACAAAATTAAGTAAATTCAGGATAAGAAAGTCAGAAAAAGAAAAAATAGAAAAATAAAATAAAAAGAGCAGTATAAATTCATAATTGAAATAATACTGCTTTTTTGTAAATGAAAATATTTTAATACACAAAATAATTAAAAAGTTAAAATAAACATTGTATTTTTATATAAAAAAAAGTAAAATATAGATATAGAAAATTAGAATATATTATTAAACTAAATTGTTAGGAGAAAACAATGTATAAAAAAGAAGTAAAAGTAAATTTAAAAAATGAAAAAGGTTCAATTGTAATATTTGTACTAGCAGCAATGATGCTATTTTTAGGTATTTTATTTTTATTATATATGAGTAACGCTAATGCAATTAGTAATCAAAATTTAGCTATCCAAAAAATACAAAACCAATATAAAATAGGAGATATGGAGCAAAGGTATAAAAGATATCTAAAAACAGCTAATATTTCAATAGAACGAGGAGTTATAGCAACAGAAAAAAGTATATATAAAGATATAGATAATAATATAGCAATTATACCAAAAGGATTTATGGTATCAGATGTTTCTGGAGAGGGAAATATAAATAAAGGATTGGTAGTAAAAGATTCAAGTGGCAATGAATTTGTATGGGTGCCTGTATCTAATGTATATGAAATATGGAATGAAGAAAATAATACAGGAAAATTATATGAATTTTTAGGAAATGAAAAATATAATCAGATAATATATTCTCAGAATAATAAGTGGTTTAGAGAACCAGGGATATTAAGTGATATTGATTATAACCAAAGTTATTTAAACATACTTGGACTCAGTAGCATAGTTCAGTTAGAAAATAATTTGAAAAATGAATACAAAGAGATTATGACAAGTATAAAAGAGTATGAAGGATTTTATATAGGAAGATATGAAACAGGGAATATAACACAAAGCCAGGTAGTAGTTCAAAAAAACAATTCAAATATTTCAGGTAGGTCTTGGTATGAATTATATAGAAAACAAAAAGAATTTTATAATTCAAATTCAGATATTTCAAGTTCGATGATTACTGGAAGTACATGGGATATGGCGATTAAGTGGATAGATATGAATAATGATAATAAAGGATATATAGCAAATTCTAATAGTCGAGGAAATTATTCAAGTATGAGTATAATTGCAACAGGATCTAATGAAAATTACAAAGTTAATAATATTTATGACTTAGCAGGAAATGTAGCAGAATGGACACTTGAAGCAGATGGAAATAAAAAGCGTACTTTAAGAGGAGGAAGTGCATGGAACGCAGTTGGAGTAGGGGAAAGATCAGGAGAAGAGCCACAAAGGCAAGAAACATATGGTTCAAGAATGATAATGTATTTGAAATAAATTAAAAAATAATAATTTAAAAATTATAAAAAAACGCTAAAAGTATTGACACTATTGAAAAAGATATGATATAATAACAAATATTTGCAAAAAAAGATATACCCAAAGAAGAAAAAAGAATTAAGGGTGATTATGATTAATAATATAATTGATATAGAAAATAAATAAAACATTAGAGTCAGTTGAAAAACAAAGTTTTTTCTAACTGCTTTTTTGCTGTTATATTATTTAAGGTAAAATGCAAATTCTATTTAGAAAATATTTAATGTAAAAAGAAAATATTTTATTCAAAAGCTTAAAATTAAAAGAAGAGGAATTATTATAAATTATTTATTTTAGTTTTTTAGTTGTAAAAGCAGACAATTAAAAATTTAAAGTGAAAATTTATAAATTAAGAAGGACTTCTTTTATGTAATAAATTATATCAATAAATTTGATATTTAATTCTGCTTAATATTTTACTTAGGAGTGATTATTTTGAAATTAAAAGAAGTTAATTATGAAAAAGCATCTCGTAAAGACTTTGCAAGAGTTGGAGACTATATTGAAATGCCAAACTTAATTAAAGTACAAAAAGATTCATATGAATGGTTTTTAGAAGAAGGATTAGGAGAAGTATTGAAAGACATTTCACCAATTGAAGACTATTCTGGAAATTTAGTACTTGAATTTTTTGACCACTATATGGAAGAAAAGACAAAATATACAATAGAAGAAGCTAAAGAAAGAGACACTACTTATGCAACAAGATTACATGTAAAGGTAAGATTAATAAATCGTGAAACAGGAGAAATTAAAGAACAAGAAATCTATTTAGGAGATTTTCCTTTAATGACAGATAGTGGAACATTTGTAATCAATGGAGCAGAAAGAGTTGTAGTAAGTCAATTAGTACGTTCACCAGGATGTTATTATGCATCAGAATTTGACACAAAAACAGGAAATAAAACTTATTCGTCAACAGTTATGCCACTTCGTGGAGCATGGCTTGAATATGAAACTGATGGAAATGGAGTATTTTATGTTCGTGTTGATAGAACAAGAAAATTACCAGTTACAACACTTTTAAGAGCAATTGGAATAGTTTCAGATGACCAAATAAGAGATTTATTTGGTGATGAGGAAATGTTAAATGCAACATTTGCTAAAGACTCAGTAAAAGATCAAGATGAAGCGTTAATAGAAATATATAAAAAACTAAGACCAGGAGAACTTCCAACAGTAGATGCAGCTAAAAATTTATTTAATGGACTATTTTTTGATAACAAAAGATATGATTTAGCAAAAGTAGGTAGATATAAATTTAATCAAAAGTTAGGACTAGTAAATAGAATAAAAGGAAGTGTAGCAGCTGAAGATATTATAGACAATGAAACAGGAGAAGTATTTGTACAAAAAGGAGAAGTAATAAAGCAAGAAGTTGCAGAAGAAATTCAAAACTCTGGAATTAACATAGTAGATATTATGTTAAAAGAAAGAAAAGTAAGAATTATAGGAAACGGTATAGCAAATATACACAAAATATTACCAAATATTGACTTAAGTAAATTACATATTAAAGAATTAGTAAATTACAATATATTGAAAAGTATTATAGACACAACAGAAGAAAAAGATTTATCAAAAGTATTATTAGAAAGACAAGAAGAATTAGTGCCAAAAATTATTACAACAGAAGATATGATTGCATCAATAAACTATATATTAAATCTTTCTCATGGGCTAGGAGAAGATGATGATATAGACCATTTAGCAAATCGTAGAATTCGTTGTGTAGGAGAATTATTACAAAATCAATTCAGAATTGGATTAACACGTTTAGAAAGAGTTGTTCGTGAAAGAATGACTATTCAAGATTTAGATGTAATAACACCTCAGACATTAATAAACACAAAACCAATAACTTCAGCAATTAGAGAGTTTTTTGGTTCATCACAATTATCACAATTTATGGATCAAACAAACCCGCTATCAGAATTAACACATAAAAGAAGAATATCTGCATTAGGGCCTGGTGGTTTAACAAGAGAAAGAGCAGGATTTGAGGTTCGTGACGTTCACTATACACACTATCGGAAGACTTTGTCCAATTGAATCTCCAGAAGGTCCAAACATTGGACTTATATCAGCACTATCATCATTTGCAAATATTGATGAATATGGATTTGTTGAAACACCATACAGAAAAGTAGATCCAAAAACTAATAAATTAACAGACATTGTAGAATATATGAGTGCAGATATAGAAGACAACTATATAATTGCTCAAGCGTCAGAGCCAATAGATAAAGAAGGAAAATTTATAAACCCACGTGTAAGAGTAAGGTTTAAAAATGAAGTAATAGAAGTAGCAAGAGAAAATGTAGAATATGTTGATGTTTCACCAAAACAATTAGTGTCTATTGCAGCAGCAATGATACCATTTTTAGAGCATGATGATGCTAAACGTTCTCTAATGGGAGCAAACATGCAACGTCAAGCAGTACCACTTATGATAACAGACAGTCCAATTGTAGGAACAGGGATTGAATATAGAGCAGCAAAAGACTCTGGAATATTAGTGTTAGCAGAAGAAGATGGAGTAATTGAAAAAGTATCAGGAGATGCGATAACAGTAAAATACAATGGTGGAAAAACAATAACACATAAATTACATAAATTTAAAAGAACAAATGGTGGAACTTGTATTAATCAAAAACCAATTGTAAAAAACGGAGAAAAAGTTAAAAAAGGTGATGCAATTGCAGATGGACCATCAACTCAAAATGGAGAAATGGCACTTGGTAAAAATGTATTAGTTGCTTTCTCAACATGGGAAGGATATAACTATGAAGATGCTATTTTAATTAATGAAAAACTAGTAAAAGAAGATGTATTTACTTCAATTCATATAGAAGAATATGATTGTGAATGTCGTGATACAAAATTAGGAGCAGAAGAAATTACAAGAGACATACCAAATGTTGGTGATGATTCATTAAAAGATTTAGATGAAAATGGAATCATTAGAATTGGAGCAGAAGTAAGACCTGGGGATATTTTAGTTGGTAAAGTTACACCAAAAGGTGAAACAGAACTTACAGCAGAAGAAAGATTGCTTCGTGCAATTTTTGGAGAAAAAGCAAGAGAAGTAAGAGATACATCACTAAGAGTACCACATGGAGAAGCTGGAACAATTGTAGATGTTAGAATATTTACAAGAGATAATTCAGATGAATTAGGACCTGGAGTAAACCAAATTATTAGATGCTATATTGCAACAAAAAGAAAAATATCTGTAGGAGACAAAATGGCTGGACGTCATGGTAACAAAGGTGTTATTTCAAGAGTATTACCAGAAGAAGATATGCCATTTATGCCAGATGGAACACCAGTAGATATATTACTAAATCCACTAGGGGTACCATCTCGTATGAACCTTGGACAAATATTAGAAGTACACTTGCGGAGGAGCTGCAAGAGCGTTAGGTTGGAAAATTGCCACACCAGTATTTGATGGAGCTACAGAAGAAGATGTTAGAAATGTATTATTAGAAGCTGGAATGAGTGAAGATGGAAAAACAACTCTTTATGATGGTAGAACTGGAGATCCATTTGCAAGTCCAATTACAGTAGGGGTAATGTACATGCTTAAACTTCACCATTTAGTAGATGATAAAATTCATGCTCGTTCAACAGGACCATACTCATTAGTAACACAACAACCATTAGGAGGAAAAGCACAATTTGGTGGACAACGTTTTGGAGAGATGGAAGTTTGGGCATTAGAAGCTTATGGAGCAGCATATACACTTCAAGAAATGTTAACAGTAAAATCAGATGATGTTGTAGGAAGAGTAAAAACTTATGAAGCAATTGTAAAAGGTGAAAATGTACCAGAACCAGGAGTTCCAGAAAGTTTCAAAGTTTTAGTAAAAGAATTACAATCACTAGGATTAGATGTACGACTATTTTCAGAAGATGACCAAGAGTTAGAATTAAAAGAAAATATTGAAGAAGGAATAGAGTACAATCCTGAAGAAAAGAAATTATTAGTCGAAGAAGAAGTAGTAGCAGAAGATGATTTAGAAGGATATGGAGAAGAACTAAGTGAAGATATGCTATTAGAAAATGATACAGTAGAATTAGATGATGGCAATGATGAACTTTTTGAAGAATTAGATGATGAAGGTGAAGAACTACTATTTGACAATGATTTAGCAAATGACAATTTAGAAGAAGATTTAGATATTATTGAATAATAACTTAAGGAGTAATTATTATGTTAGAATTAATGCCATTAGAAACATTAAGTAATTATATAAAAGAAAACCCAGAGTCTAATGAATCTAAAAAGATAAAAGGAGTAGTAGAATCTTTTTCAAAAAAACTAGAAGAAATGAATGTACATGTAGTAGTAAGAGATAAAGGAATCGAAGCATATGGAATTCATATAAAAGAAGAACAATTAAATAAATATATAAAAGATGTTGAATCGCGACAATATAGTAAAATAGAAGAAAATGAAAAAACTAATTTTTATAAGATTATACAATTAGGAAATGGAAATTATGCAGAATTAAATATTTCATATTTTACAGATGAATATATTATATATTTAGATGCCTCTTATACAGGTATGGAAAAAATAGAAGCTAGTGAAAAAGAACTAAAATTACTTGTAACAGATTTGATAAATAAAGAAATTCAAATAATAGAAAAATATAAAGTAATTAGAAAAGAAGAAACAACAAGATAGAAATATAATTAAATAAATTTCAAAAAAATTTAAAAGCGACCAAAGGTAATTGTTCAAGCTGTGGATAGCCTTAGAAATTTGTTTTGAAATTAAAAACCCAAAACATAAATAAGGTTAATTTAAGAACATAATTAGTTCTTAAATTAACCAAAATGAAGGGAGAAAAAAGTGGACGAATTAGATATTTTTAATAAATTAAAAATAGGTGTAGCATCTGATGAAAAAGTAAGAGAATGGTCAAAAGGTGAAGTTAAAAAACCAGAAACAATTAATTACAGAACATTAAAACCAGAAAAAGATGGACTATTTTGTGAGAGAATATTTGGACCAACAAAAGACTGGGAATGCCATTGTGGTAAATATAAAAGAGTAAGATATAAAGGAATAGTATGTGATCGTTGTGGTGTTGAGGTAACAAAATCAAAAGTTAGACGTGAAAGAATGGGACATATAGAACTTGCAGCACCAGTAGCACATATTTGGTATTTTAAAGGAATTCCTAGTAGAATTGCATTAATGCTAGATATTTCACCAAGAAATTTAGAAAAAATCGTATATTTTGCTTCATATGTTGTAACTGATAAAGGAACATCAGGACTTGAACTATGCCAAGTATTAAATGAAAAAGAATATCATGAAGCAGAAGAAAAATATGGTAGAGGAACTTTTAGAGCTAGAATGGGAGCAGAAGCTTTAGAAGAATTATTAGAAAAAGTTGATTTAGATAAATTATCAGAATTTATTAAAAAAGAATTAGAAACAGCGAGTGAACAAAAAAGAATAAAACTTGTAAAAAGATTAGATACAATAGAATCTTTTAGAATATCAGAAAATAAACCAGAATGGATGATTATGCAAGTAGTACCAGTTATTCCACCAGAATTAAGACCAATGGTTCAACTAGATGGTGGTAGATTTGCTACATCAGATTTAAATGATTTATATAGAAGAGTAATAAATAGAAATAACCGTTTAAAAAGACTACTTGAATTAGGAGCACCAGAAATAATTGTACGTAATGAAAAAAGAATGCTACAAGAATCAGTAGATGCATTAATTGATAATGGAAGACGTGGAAGACCTGTGACAGGAGCAGGAAATAGACCTTTAAAATCATTATCAGATATGCTAAAAGGTAAACAAGGACGTTTCCGTCAAAACTTACTTGGAAAACGTGTTGATTACTCAGGTCGTTCAGTTATTGTTGTAGGACCTGAATTAAATATTTATCAATGTGGACTTCCAAAAGAAATGGCAGTTGAACTATTCAAACCATTTGTAATGAGAGAATTAGTAGGAAGAGGAATAGCACAAAATATTAAAAATGCAAAAAGAATGGTAGAAAGATTAAGACCAGAAGTATGGGGAATATTAGAAGAAGTTATTAAAGATCACCCTGTTATGCTAAACCGTGCTCCAACATTACATAGATTAGGTATTCAAAGTTTTGAACCAATTTTAGTAGAAGGAAGAGCAATTAAACTTCATCCATTAGTTTGTGAAGCATTTAATGCAGACTTTGATGGTGACCAAATGGCTGTACATTTACCATTATCACCAGAAGCACAAGCAGAATCTAGGTATTTAATGTTATCTACAAACAACTTATTAAAACCACAAGATGGAAAACCAGTAGCTGTTCCTAGACTTGACATGATTTTAGGAGCATATTACTTAACTATGGTATTAGATGGAGAAAATGGAGAAGGTAAATACTTCAAAGATCCAGAAGAAGCAATTATGGCATTTGAAAATAATGAAGTAAGTATTCATGCAAAAATAAATGTCAGAGTAGAAAAAGAAATAAATGAAGAAAAGAAAACAAAAAAAATAGAAACAAGTGTTGGTAGAATTATATTTAATCAAGGTATACCACAAAACTTAGGATTTATTGATAGAGAAGAAGATCCATTCCAATATGAAATTGATTTTCCTGTAATGAAAAAAACAATGGGAACAATTATTGAAAAAGTAATTAGTTCACAAGGATTATCAGAAGCTGCAGAAGTAATTGACTATATCAAATCACTAGGATTTAAATATTCAACTTTAGCAGGTATTACATTCTCTATGGGAGACGTAAAAGTACCAGAAGCTAAGAAAGAATTACTAAAAGATGCAGATAGCCAAATAGAAACAATAAGAAAACAATATGCTAGAGGGTTAATTACAAATGAAGAAAGATATAATGCAGTAATCAAAGTATGGGAAAAAATAACAAAAGAAGTAAGTAATAAGATGGAAGAAAACTTTGATGAATTAAATCCAATATATATGATGGTAAAATCTGGAGCCAGAGGTAATATGAACCAGTTAAGACAAATTGCAGGTATTCGTGGACTTATGGCAAGTACAACAGGTAAAGCAGTAGAAATACCAATTAAAGCATCATTTGCTGAAGGATTAGATGCACTAGAATACTTCATATCAGCCCATGGAGCACGTAAAGGGTTATCAGATACAGCTTTAAGAACAGCCGATTCAGGATATTTAACTAGAAGATTAGTTGATGTATCACAAGATATTATTGTAAGAGAATATGATTGTGGAACTGAAGATGGTATGTATATTTATGATATTAAAGATGGAAATCAAATAATAGAAAAAATGGAAGAAAGACTACTAGGAAGATTTACTTTAGAAGAAGTAATTGATCCAAAAACAAAAGAAGTAATAGTTGACAATAATACAATGATAGATGAAAAAGCAACAGACAAAATTATAAGTTCAGGAATTGAAAAATTAAAAGTACGTTCAGCATTAGGATGTCGTTCAAAACATGGTGTGTGTCAAAAATGTTATGGTATGGGACTTGCAAGAAGAAGTCTAGTTGCAATTGGAGAAGCAGTAGGAATTATTGCCGCTCAATCAATTGGTGAACCAGGAACACAGCTTACAATGAGAACTATCCACTCAGGAGGAGTAGCAGGGGTTGCAGATATTACACAAGGTCTTCCAAGGGTAGAAGAGTTATTTGAAGCTAGAAAACCAAAAGGGCTTGCAATTATAACAGAAATAGAAGGTAAAGTTAAGATTAAAGAAACTAAAAAGAAAAAAGAAGTTATAGTAACATCTGGAGATGATTCAAGAACTTATACAATACCATTTGGATCAAAAATGAAAGTAAAAGAAGGAAGTTTAGTAGAAGCAGGAGATTCTCTAATTGAAGGTTCTATTAATCCAGCCGAAATATTAGCAATTAAAGGTCCAGAAGGAGTATATGAATACTTAATTTCTGAAGTGCAAAAAGTATACAGAAATCAAGGTGTTGATATTAATGATAAACATATTGAAGTTATTGGAAGACAAATGCTTAAAAAAGTAAGAGTAGAAGATAATAGAGATACAGATATGTTCCCAGGAGCATTAGTTGATATGTATGACTTTGAAGAAAAAAATAATAAAGTAATAGAAGAAGGTAAAAAACCTGCAACAGGTAAAAGAGTATTACTAGGAATAACAAAAGCATCACTTGCAACAGACAGTTTCTTATCAGCAGCTTCTTTCCAAGAAACAACTAGAGTATTAACGGAAGCTGCAATTAAAGGAAAAGTAGATGACTTAGTTGGATTAAAAGAAAATGTAATAATTGGTAAATTAATCCCAGCAGGAACAGGAATGCAAAAATATCAAGACATTCATATTAATACAGAACAAGAAGAAAATATGCCAATATATGAAGAAAACGAAATGGTAATAGAAGAAGAGACTCAAGAAATAACTGAAGAAGTAAATAAAGAAGAATTACCAAAAGAAATAGAAGAATAAGAAAATATGTAAGAGAAAAGACTTTAGTTTGAAGTCTTTTCTTTTTTTTATAGCATTAGAATAATAGTATGCAGTAAACTAAAAAAGTAAGTTTTACATTAGAATGAAAATTACATAATATATGGAAATAAATTGACAAGAGAAAATAAAAAGGATAAAATTATATAATATATAATGATAGTACTTATGAAGTAAAAAATAATATATCATTTGAATATAGCAGTGATTGGATACTAAATATAAGTAACCAAGGTAGAATTAATACTTATGGTAATGTGATAACAGTTAAAAATACTATAGATAGCTCAGTTAAGTATTATCAAAATCAATTGGAAGTAACTAAAAATAATGCAATTAAAGATGGTTTAGTATTACATTATGATTCAATTAACAACATAGGTTCAGGGCTATATAGTAGTTAGCTACTATATAGAAAGAAGTTATTTAGGAAATAATGCAAAATATTAATAAGTATAAACAAAAGTGAAATGAGTCATATATTCATCTTATTTTTTTTGTAGTTCAAATGAAATTAAAAAAATTTAAAACTAATACACTAAAATAATTCAAAGTATGATAAAATAAGTTGGAAAATAAATAGTTTAGACGAAACAAGGAGGAGAATACAATTGGAAAAAGTTATTGAGATAAATAATTTAACAAAAGAATACAAAAAAATAAAAGCAGTAGATGATTTATCATTTGAAGTTTGTGAGGGGGAAATATTAGGACTATTGGGTCCAAATGGTAGTCGGAAAAACTACTACTATAAACTGTATATTATCACTACTTAATTTTAATAAAGGTAGTATAAAGATATTTGGAGAAGAGATGAATCCAAATGCATATAATTTAAAATCAGATATAGGGGTGGTATTTCAAGAGGTAGCTGTATTTGATGAATTAAGTGTAATTGATAATATAGACTATTTTTGTGGTTTATACATAGAAAATAAAAAAATTCGTAAGCAATATATAGAAGATGCAATTGATTTAGTTGGTTTACAAGAATTTAAAAAATTCTATCCAAAACAGCTATCAGGAGGACTTTTAAGAAGATTAAATATTGCGTGTGGTATTGCACATAAGCCTAAATTAATATTTTTGGATGAACCAACAGTAGCAGTTGATCCACAAAGTAGAAATAACATATTAGATGGAATAAAACTGCTAAGAAACAAAGGAGCAACTATTGTTTATACAACACATTACATGGAAGAAGTTGAAATTCTTTGTGATAGGGTAATTATTTTAGATAAAGGAAAAATTATTGCAAGTGGTACAAATGATGAGTTAAAAGAACTTACAAGTATTGAAGAAAAAGTAAGTTTAGAAGTAGTGGATTTAGATAAAAAATATGTTGATGAAATTAAAAATTTAAAAAATACTGAAAATGTAACATATAGTAATAATATATTGATAGTTACATATAAAAAGGGACAAAACAATATTGTAGAACTAATGGAGTACTTAAAAAATGTGGATATAAAATATAATAAAATTTATTTAGAAAGACCAACACTTAATGATGTATTTTTAGAGCTAACAGGAAAGGAGCTTCGTGACTAATGATGCATAATTTAAAATACACATTAAAAATACTCTTTAGAGATAAAATGTTAATATTTTGGACTTTCGCATTTCCAATTATACTAGCAACTCTTTTTAATATGGCATTTTCAAATATTGAAGAAAGTGAAAAGCTAGATATTATAAATATAGCAATTATTGAAAATGAGATATCAGAAGGAAATAAAATATTAAAAGAATCTTTTGAAATATTGAGTGATGAAGAAAATGAAAATAGGCTATTTGAAACTAAATATGTAAGCAAAGAAAAAGCTGTAAGTTTACTAGAAAATAACGAAATTTCAGGATATATATTATTAGAAGAGAATCCAAAAGTAGTAATTACTGCAAGTGGTATAAATGAAACAATTCTAAAATATGTTACAGAAGAAGTATTACAATCAGAGGAAATAATTAAAAATATTTCAGAGTATAAAATGAAAGAAGAACTAGGAATAGCTGAAGGGAAAATGAAAGATACAAATTCTTTATATAATAAAATTTATGAAGAGGCAATAGCAATGGTAGAGGAAAATAATGCCAATATAAAAGACATATCAAATGATAATTTAAGTTACACAATGATAGAGTTTTACACTCTAATAGCCATGTCTTGCTTATATGGAGGAATACTTAGTATGGTAGCTATAAATAAAAATTTAGCAAATATGAGTAGTAATGGAAAAAGAGTTTCAATAAGTCCTATGTCAAAAGGAAAGCTAATATTTAGTAGTGTTTTGGCAAGTTATATCACACAATTAATAGGAATTACATTATTATTTATATATACTATTTTTCTACTAAAAGTGGACTATGGGGAAAATTTACCATTAATTGTAGCATTGGCAGTAGTTGGGAGTTTTTCAGGTATATCAACAGGAATTGCGGTTTCCAGTTTATTAAAAACAAATGACAATGTCAAAACTGGTATCATGGTATCTTTTACAATGTTTGGATGTTTTCTATCAGGAATGATGGGAATTACAACAAAATATATAGTAGACAAAAATATGCCAATTATAAATAAGTTAAACCCTGCTAATATGATAACAGATGGTTTTTATTCACTATACTATTATAATACATTAGATAGATTTTATTTTAATTTGGCAAGTTTATCTATTTTTGCTATCATTATGATTTGTATATCAATGTTTAGTTTAAGGAGGCAAAAATATGATAGTATTTAAAACATTTTTGAAAGTACTAAATAAATGTAAAACACCAGTTATAATATATACAGTATTTTTGATTTTTTTTGCTGGGTTTAACGTTAAAACAGGTGATAATTCAAATAACTTTGTCGCAAGTAAGCCAAACATTTTAATTATTAATAATGATGAAGAAAAAGGAATTACAAAAGAATTAATAAAATATTTAGAAGAAAATAGTAATATTTTAGATATAAAAGATGAAGGTGATGCAATAAATGATGCATTATTTTACAGAAAAGTAAATTATGTTATTTATATTCCAAATAATTTTAGAGAAGAATTTTTAAGTAACAAAAATCCAAAAATAGAAATAAAAAGTACAGGTGATTATCAATCAGACTTAGCAAAAATAATGTTAGAAAGATATATTAAAGTAGCAAATATATATGTTAAAGTTGCAAAGTCAGAAGAAGAGTTAATTGAAAATATAAATAATACAATATCAAAGCAAGTAAAGGTTGAGACTATTTCAAAATTAGATACAAATAATTTAGAAAAAGTAGCATTTTATTATAATTTTGCAAATTACAGTATTTTAGCAGGTTCTGTCTATGTAGTTTGTTTGTTACTATCTAGTTTTAAAGCAAATAATATCAAAAAAAGAACAGCTATAAGTAGTATGAATTACAAAAAATATAATAGAAAACTACTTCTTTCAAATGGATTATTTGCAATTATATTGTGGTTATTTTATGTACTGATGAGTTTTATCCTATTAGGAGATATAATGTACACAATACATGGATTAATTTTTATTGCAAATTCATTTGTATTTACTATATGTGCTTTAACAATAGCATTTTTGATAGGGAATTTGGTTAGTAATAAAAATGCAATTAATGGGATTGTAAATGTAATAGCATTGGGTTCAAGTTTCCTATGTGGTGCATTTGTTCCAATGCAGTGGCTTCCAGATTCAGTTATTAAAATAGCCCATGTATTACCATCATATTGGTATATAAGAACAAATGAGACACTAAAAACTATTGAAAAAATAGATTTTGAAACAATGAAACCAATATTATTTAATATGTTAGTTATGATTATATTTTCAATAATTTTAACTATTATTAGTAATATAATTTCCAGTAAAAAGAGAAAGGCTTGATTAAGGAAAAATTAGTTAATAAAAAAATAATAAAAAACATTAACAAGTAAAAAAATTAAGTAAAAGTCATAAATTATATGTTATGGCATTTACTTATTTTTTGTATAATTTCGATTTTTTAAAAATTTAATAAAGTTTCAAAAACGCTAAATTTATTGACAAAAAGAGGATTTGGTAGTAATATAGTATATAGAATATAAAAGGAGAAAATGTATGCAAAGTAACAATAGAAAAGTACTAGATAATTTAGTTTCTAGGACAAAAATATACTTAGCAATGATATTTATATTATTAGTTGTGATCTGTATTCAAAATAAATATTTGATAATACCATCACTAATTATTTATATTGCCATTTTTTGGTATACATATTATGCTAATAATAAAAGAAAAAGTGAAATTTCAGAAACACTGCAAGACTTAACATTAACAGTAGATTCAGCAGCTAAAACAAGTCTGATTAACTCACCTTTTCCACTTATAATATTAGAAACAGATGGAAACATTATATGGAGAAGTTCTAAATTTATGTCAGAATTTGCAAATGTAGACATTAATACATATATAAAAGATTTGAGTTTAGATATGAAAACTGATATTGAAAAAAGAGAACAAGATGGAGTTTTAAATAAAAAAGACATAAATACACAAATAGAAATAGATAATAAAACATATAAAATTGTTGGAAGATATGTCAATATAAAAAATAAAGATAAAAAAAGTAAAAAAGAATATATGGTTGTAATATATTTCATAGATGACACAGAAAATATAAAATTACAAAAAGAATACCAAGACTCAAAATCATGTGTTGGAATGATTATGGTAGACAATTATGAAGAAACAATTCAAACATTAGAAAATGAAGAAAGACCACAAGTAATAGCAGAAATTGACAAATATATATATGAATGGATTAATCAAGTAAATGGAGTTATCATTAAATCAGAAAAAGACAGATATGTATACTTTTTTGAACAAAGATATTTAGAAAAAGTAAAAGACGATAAATTTAGCATTTTGGACAAAATAAAAGATATTAATTTAAGACAAAAAGTCCAATTTACTTTGAGTATTGCAGTATCTGTACAAGGTCATACTGATAAGGAAAAATATAAATCAGCACAAGCTGCAATGGATATAATACTTGGACGTGGTGGAGACCAAGCAGTAATTAGAGAAAATGAGATATATAAGTTTTTCGGAGGAAGAGCACAAGAAGTAGAAAAAAGAACAAAAGTAAAAGCAAGAATTGTAGCACATGCTTTAGAAAATTTAATAAAAGAAGCTAAAAAAGTAATGATAATGGGGCATTCTAATCCAGATATGGATTGCATAGGGTCTAGTTTAGGAATATATAGGCTTGCAAAAACATTAGAAAAAAATGCATATATAATAACAGATCAAAATACAAAAACATTACAATCTTTTAGAAAAGAAATTGAAAAAGATGAAGAGTATGAAGACATATTTATAAATAAAGAAGTAGCATTAGAAAACATAGACAATGAAACATTATTAGTAATAGTAGATACTCACAAATTAAATTATGTAGAAGCACCAGAAGTATTAGAAAAACTAAAAAAAGTAGTAGTTATAGATCATCACAGAAGAAGTGCAGACTTTATAGAAGATGCAACACTAACATTTCAGGAAGTATATGCATCATCTGCAGCAGAACTTGTAACAGAATTACTACAATATGTTGAAGCCAATGTAGAATTAAAAACTATAGAAGCTGAAAGTCTATATGCTGGAATAATGATGGACACTAAAAACTTCACATTCAAAACAGGAGTTAGAACATTTGAAGCAGCAGCATATTTAAGACGTTCAGGAGTAGATATAATAAGAGTCAAAAAATGGTTTCAAAGTGATTTGGCAAGTTTTAATAAAATTGCAGACATAGTAAGAAATGCAGAAATAGTAAATGAGACAATAGCAATAGCAATCTATGAAGAAAAAGTAAAAGATACAAGTTTAGTATGTGCAAAAGCAGCAGATGAATTATTAACAATTAGTGATATAACAGCATCATTTGTAATTGGTAATTTAGGAGATAAAGTATGTATTAGTGGTCGTTCTATTGGAGATATAAATGTGCAAGTAATACTAGAAAAACTAGGTGGTGGAGGACATATAACACTTGCTGGAGCGCAAGTTGAAGGAATGACTTTAGAAGAAGCAAAACAAAAGTTAATTGAAAAAATTAGTGAATATTTTTATGAAATAGAAAATTAAAAAAGCAATAATTAAAAATAAAGTTACACTCATAAATGTTAAATTTTAATATTTATAAGTGTATTTTATATATAAAAACAAAAGGATAAGCGAAAAAAATAATTAAATAATTTAAATTAGGTTGACAAAAAAATTAATTATATATACTATAAATATAAAAGTAAAACAACAAAAGAAAAGGAGAAAATTTATGAAAGTTAAAATAAATAACAACAAAGGGATAACTTTAGTAGCACTTATTGTAACAGTAATAATATTGCTAATATTAGCAGGAATAAGTATTGCATCATTGGTAGGAGATAATAGTTTAATAGAAAAATCAAGAGAGGCTAAAAATGAAACAATTAAAAAAATGGAAGAAGAACAAATACAAATAGCATGTATATCATTAATATCAGAAAAGAAAGAAATAATAAGAGAAAATTTAGAAAATGAATTAAAAAGTAATAAAGCTAATATATTAGGAGTAGATGACGAAGATGAAAATCTAAGAGTTACATTTGAAACAGGAAACATATACTATGTAGATAAAGATGGAAACTTCATAAATATTATAATAATGTCACCAGAAATAGCACAAATAACAAAAAAGCCTGAAGAAGAAACAACAACTCAATTTAATAAATCACATGGAGTAATAGAAATTGCATGGTTAAATGAAAATAATGATGTAATTAAAAATCCTATCAAAATAACAGAAAATGAATTAGGTGGAATGATTCCAGTTAAATGGCAAGGAAATCCTGGAAGCTATACTGAAAGTGAAACAACAGTATCAGATAGTGATTGGTACAAATATGAAGTTCAAACTGAAGGTACACAGACAGGAGGGACAAGTAGATGGGCAAATGCAAAAGCAAAAAGCGGAGCAAATGAAGCATATTTTGTATGGATACCAAGATATAGTTATAAAATAATATATTTTGATACCAGAGAAAACAAAGAAAATTACAAAGAAGATAATACCAATCAAACAGGAATCATTGGATATAGTACAATATATGGAATGGTAGATGTAACTGAAGAAACTCCTAAATTAGTAGAAGGAACAAACCCTATAAATATAGTAGGAAATGTAAAAACAGAAGGATACAAAGACTATATAGTACATCCAGCATTTGAATTTGATGGAGCCAAAAAAGGAATATGGGTTGGAAAATATGAACCTAGTGGAAACTTAAGTGCAATAACAATAAAACCAAATGTAACTAGTATAGTAGCTCAAAATATTGGAAATATATTTACAGCAACTCAAAATATGAAAACAATGTACGGACTAACAGGAGGAGACACACATATGATGAAAAATGTGGAATGGGGTTCAGTTAGTTATTTAACAGAAAGCAAATATGGAAGAAATGGAACAGAAATAACTATTAATAACAGTGAATCATATTTTACAGGAAGAGCTGGAGAATCAGTATCAGATATAGAATATTCAGCAAATGGAACATATCAATATAATACACCTAAAGGAGTGTTAGCTAGTACAACAGGAAATATATATGGAATATATGATATGTCACGGTGGAGCAAGAGAATATATGGCTGCATATTTAGAAAATTTAGTAAATAGTCATACAACAAATGCAGGAGTCTTATTAAATGCTGATAGTAAATATAAAGAAGTATATAAAGTAGGAGAAACAGACACAAGAATTAATAACTATAATGCAAATAAAGGAAGAGTGGGAGAGGCAATACAAGAAATGTCAAGACAATATAGCTGGCAAAATGATGGTAGTGATTTTCCACAAAACACAGGATATGGAGCAGTATTTATACGTGGAGGTCAATTTAATTCAGCTTGGAATGCAGGAGTCTTCTGTTTTGATAGTGATGCAGGTCATGCACGTTTTGGGAATAGTTTTCGTGTAGTATATATACCATAAATATAAAGCTTAAAATAAATAATAAATAATAGATGAAATTTTAAAAATATCATCTATTATTTTTATATAGAAAAAACAATTTAAAAGAAAACTTATAAGCAAACAAAAGCTTAAAAAAGCTTGAAAAATATAGAAAAATAGTATAGAATATGTCTAACATAGAAAGGTGTTGATAAAATGAAAGTTATTTTAAAAACAGATATAAAAGGAGTAGGAAAAAAAGATGAGGTAATAAATGCATCAGATGGATATGCTCGTAACTTTTTATTCCCTAAGAACTTAGCAGTTGAAGCAAATAGTGAAAACATGAATAAATTAAATGGAAAACAAAACTCAGTTAAATTCCAAAAAGATCAAGAAAAAGAAGCTGCAAAAAAAATTGCAGAAAAACTTTCAAAAATTTCTTTAAGAGTAAAAGTGCAATCAGGAGAAAATGGGAAAATATTTGGAGGAGTATCATCAAAAGAAATAGCACAAGAGTTAGAAAAAGAATATAAAATAAAAGTAGACAAAAAGAAAATAGAATTAAAAGAAACAATAAAAACACTAGGAACAAAAGAAGTGGAAATTAGGTTATATGAAGGTGTTGTTGGAAAAATAAAACTAGAAATTATATCAAAATAATATATAATATGGAGGTTAAAATGGAACTTCGGAAAAGTACCACCACATGATTTAGAAGCAGAACAAGCAATAATTGGAAGCATGCTAACAGATAAAGATGCTGTTATTTCAGCAATAGAAATACTAAAAGAAGAAGATTTTTATAGAGAAGATAATAAAGCAATCTATTTAGCTATAATAAACTTATATAATAAATCAGAGCCAATTGATATAATTACAGTAAAATCAGAATTAGAAGCTATGGGAAAATTTGAACAAATAGGTGGGCTTGAATATTTAGTACAGCTACCAGACAAAGTACCAACAACAGCTAATGCTAATAAATACATTAAAATTGTAGAAGAAAAATCGATACTTAGAAGTTTGATTAAAACTGCAAATGAAATTATACAATTAGGATATGACCCAGCAGAGGATGTAGAAGATATAATGGAAAGTGCAGAAAAAAAGATTTTTGATATATCACAAAACAAAAATCAAAAAGGGTATACACCAATGAAAGATATTTTAGTAGACAGTTTCACTCAGTTAGAAGAATTATACAATAGAAAACAACACATAACAGGAGTACCATCAGGGTTTACAGAACTAGACTACAAAACAGCAGGATTTCATGGTTCAGAATTAATTTTAATTGCAGCAAGACCTGCCATGGGGAAAACAGCATTTGCATTAAACATAGCATCAAACTCATCAATTAAAGCAAAAGTTCCAGTAGCAGTATTTAGCCTAGAAATGTCAAAAGAACAATTAGTAAACAGAATTTTATGTAGTGAAGCAATGGTAGATAGTAATAAAGTAAGAACAGGGAAATTAGATGATAATGACTGGACAAAACTTGCACGGAGCAATAGGTCCATTATCAGAAGCGGAAATATATGTAGATGATACACCAGGAATTTCAGTAATGGAAATTAGAGCAAAATGTAGAAAGTTAAAATTAGAAAAAAATATAGGAATGGTAATTATAGATTACTTACAATTAGTACAAGGAAGCAACAAAAGAGGTGGTAGTCGTGAACAAGAAATATCAGAAATTAGCCGTTCTTTAAAAATCTTGGCAAAAGAGATAAATGTACCAGTAATAGCCCTATCACAGCTATCAAGAGCAGTAGAGCAAAGACCTGACCATAGACCTATGTTATCTGACTTAAGAGAATCTGGAGCAATTGAGCAAGATGCAGATATCGTAATGTTCTTATATCGTGATGATTACTATAATAAAGAAAGTGAAAAAAAGGATATAGCAGAAGTAATTATGGCAAAACACAGAGGTGGTTCAACAGGAACAGTTGACTTATTATGGCTAGGAAGCTATACAAAATTTGTAAATTTAGAAAAAAGATATGAAGATTAGATTTTAAAATAAAGCCTGGAGAAAAATCTAGGCTTTTAAATTAACTAATAAATATTTAAATAAAATAATATGGTAGGAGAATATATGAAGGATTATTCAGAAAACAAAGTATTAAAAACAATTGAAAAATTCAATTTAATAGAAGAAAAAGACAAAATAGTTTTAGGAGTATCAGGAGGACCAGATTCTATTTGCATGCTTGATATTTTATATAAAATAAAAAAAGAGTTAAAATTTGAAATAGTAGTTGCACATATAAACCATCAAATAAGAAAAGAAGCCAAAGAAGATGAAGAATATGTAAAAGATTTTTGTAAAAAAAGAAATATTGAATTTTATTCAAAAAGTATAGATGTTCAAAAATTGGCTAATAATAGTAAAATAGGATTAGAAGAAGCTGGAAGAAAAGTTAGATACAATTTTTTTGATGAAATACTAGAAAAAACAAATGCAAATAAAGTAGCAATTGCACACAATAAAAATGATGTTGTAGAAACAGTATTTATGAATATACTAAGAGGTAGCGGAATAAAGGGTTTGCGAGGAATAGATGTAAAAAGAGATAAATATATAAGACCCATTATTGAATGTGAAAGAATAGAAATAGAAGAATATTGTAAAAAACATGAATTAGAACCTAAAATAGATAAAACAAATTCAGACAATACTTATACAAGAAACAAGATAAGAAATGTAGTAATACCATATATTCAAAAAGAATTTAATCCAAATATAATAGAATCAGTAGAAAAGTTATCAAACCTTGTAAAAGAAGAGGATATGTATATAGAAAAACAAACACAAGAAATATTTATAAATTTATTGATAAGTAAAAAAGAAAAAGAAATAGTACTTAATTTAAAAACATTCAATACACAAGAAAAAGTAATAAAGGCAAGAATAATACTATATACTATAACAAGTATATTTGGAAGCGCAAATCGGTATTGAAAAAATACATATAGAAGATATTATAAAATTATGTAATAACAATATTGGAAATAAATACTTAACACCAAATAAGAATATAAAAATTTTAATAAAAGATAAAAAAATATATTTTTTAGCAAATATTGAGTAACCGTAATAATAACACAAAATACACAAAATTGTAATAAAAAAGTCACACAAAAAACTATTGAAAAACAAATTTTAATATGTTATAAATCTAAATAATGAAAAAAACCTGAGGAGGAATTATTTTGAAAAATGGAATAAAAACATTAGCCATGTGGTTAATTATAGGAGTTATATTTATAGTAGTACTATCATCTATTATAGAAAATAGTGACTCGAAATTAAAATATTCAGAATTGATAACGCAAATAAATAGTGGGAATGTAGAATCAATTCAAATAGAAGCAGATGGAAAAACAGCAACAGTTAGTATGAAAGATGAAAGAGCAAAAAAAGAAGTCAATATACCAGAAATGGCAACATTTATGAATTATACAGAAGACTTTTTAAAAGATGGAGCATTTATATTAGAAGAAAAATCAGAATCTATATTTATAACCATTTTAAGCCTTTTAACACCATTTGGATTATTAATAATCTTCTTTATATTCTGGTTCTTTATGATGAGTGGATCAAACAATGGAAACCCAGGAAGTAAAACAATGTCATTTGGAAAAAGTAAAGCAAGAATGATGACACCATCAGAAAAAAGTAGAATTACATTTGATGATGTAGCAGGAGTAGATGAAGAAAAAGAAGAATTAGAAGAAATAGTACAATTCTTAAAAAATCCAAAAAAATTCACAGATATGGGAGCAAGAATACCAAAAGGAGTATTACTAGTTGGTCAACCAGGGACAGGAAAAACACTACTTGCAAAAGCAGTAGCAGGAGAAGCAGGAGTACCATTTTTCATAATAAGTGGTTCAGACTTTGTAGAAATGTTTGTAGGAGTTGGAGCTTCAAGAGTAAGAGACTTATTTGACCAAGCTAAGAAAAATGCACCATGTATAATCTTTATAGATGAAATTGATGCTGTAGGGCGTCAAAGAGGAGCAGGACTTGGTGGAGGACATGATGAAAGAGAACAGACATTAAATCAATTACTAGTTGAAATGGATGGATTTGCAGAAAATGAAGGAGTAATTATATTAGCTGCAACAAATAGACCAGATGTATTAGATAAAGCATTATTAAGAGCAGGAAGATTTGACAGACAAATAGTAGTAGGAGCACCTGATGTAAAAGCAAGAGAACAAATATTAGATGTACACTCAAGAAAGAAAAGAGTATCAGAAGAAGTAGACTTGAAAATAATTGCAAAAAATACATCAGGATTTACAGGAGCGGACTTAGAAAATGTATTAAATGAATCAGCATTACTAGCAGCTAGAAGAAACAAAAACGAAATAGGAATGAATGAAATAGAAGATGCGATGGTCAAAGTAACAATGGGACCTGAAAAGAAAACAAGAGTAAGAAGTGAGAAAGAAAATAAATTAGTAGCATATCATGAAGCAGGTCATGCAGTAGTTAGTTATTTCTTAGAAACACAAGACCCAGTTCATCAAATATCAATAATACCAAGAGGAATGGCTGGAGGATACACAATGTATCGTCCAACAGAAGACAAATCATTTATGTCAAAAACAGAAATGGAAGAAAATATAGTATCATTACTAGGAGGAAGAGTAGCAGAAGCTATAATACTAAATGACATATCAACAGGAGCAAGTAATGATATAGAAAGAGCAACAAAAATTGCAAGAGCAATGGTAACTAAATATGGAATGAGTGAAAAGATAGGAACAATCTTACTAGGATCAAACCAAGAAGAAGTATTCTTAGGAAGAGACTTCTCGCAAGGAAAAGAATATTCAGAAGAAACATCAGCATTAATAGATAAAGAAACAAAAGGTATAATAGACACAGGATACGAAAGAGCAAAACAAATATTAACAAATAATATAAATAAATTACATGAAGTAGCAGGAATATTACTAGAAAAAGAAAAAATCGAAGCAGAAGAATTCCAAGAAATATTTAGTAAATAAAAATAAAAATGAAACACTTGGGACGGTGACCAAGTGTTTCATTTTTGAAAAATAGCATAACAAAAAATAGTAAATTATTATTGCTATTTTCTTTTTTTTATTATAGAATGTGAATAATAAATTAAAGATAAAAAGTTTGGAGAATTATTATGAAAAATTATTATGATACATTAGAAGTTAGCAAAAATGCATCAAGAGAAGTTATAGAAAAAGCATATAGAGTATTAGTAAAAAGGTATCATCCAGATTTATATATGGGTGAAAGTAGTATATATTATGAAAAAGCTTTAACTGAGATAAATGAAGCATATAACATACTTTCAGATGATTTTCTAAGAGCACAGTATGATAAAGAATTAAGCAAATCAGAAAATGAATATTATGCAGTAAAAGGATATGAAGAAAGAATAGAAAACAATAAAAGAGCTAAAGAACAAAAGCAGAGTATAGAAAAAGAGACATTAAAAGAAAAAAAATATGATGATAAATATCAACTTGGATCTTTTTCAGGAATAATTAATTTATTAAAAGAAATAATTGTAAATAGACCAAAAAGACAAGAGAAAAAAGAAATTACACAAAATGACTTAGTAGCAATAGGATTGACAATTGGTGTAGTTATTATATTAGGAATTATATTATGGGTTATTCCATTTACAAATGGCTGGATAAGAGGATTTTTGTTTGATAATGCAGTAGTAAATATGTTTAAAAATATTGGGAATTAAAATTTATATTCATCAAAAGGAGGATCTTAAAAAAATGAAATATGCAGATATAAAAAAAGCAGATATATCAAATGGATTAGGTGTCAGAGTTTCTGTATTTGTAAGTGGCTGTACTCATGGTTGCAAAAATTGTTTTAATCGTGAAGCATGGGACTTTAGTTATGGAAAAGATTTTACAGAAGATGAAATAAATAAAATAGTAAAAGAATTAGATAATCCATATGTTTCAGGATTGACACTTCTTGGAGGAGAACCACTAGAACATGTGAATCAGCAAGGATTATTGCCATTGGTAAAAAAAGTAAAAGAAAAATTTCCAGAAAAAAATATTTGGTGTTATACAGGATATAAATTTGATTCAGATGTAATGGAAGATATGTGCGGAAAATGGGATGAGACTAAAGAACTCTTATCCTACTTAGATGTAGTGGTAGACGGGAAATTCGAAGAAGAAAAAAAAGACTTAAGATTACGTTTTAGAGGTTCAAGTAATCAAAGAGTAATAGATGTAAAAGAATCAATAAAAGATAAGAAAGCTGTATTATTTAAATTCTAAGTATTGACAAGTCCTGTTGTTTTCGGTATAATAGATATCGTTAAAAGGGTTATCCCACATACAGTTTTTTCGTATGGACCGGAAGGAGGGGAATTATAAATGTCAGAAATAAAAGTTAATGGAAATATAGAAGATGCGTTAAGAAAATTTAAGAAACAATGTGCAAGAAATGGAGTACTTCAAGAAATACGCAAGAGAGAACATTATGAGAAGCCTAGTGTAAAGAGAAAGAAAAAATCAGAGGCAGCTAGAAAAAGAAAATTTTAATTTAAAATTAGATTGGAAGTTAAAAGTATTTATACTTGTAGCTTCCAATTTTTGCTTTCTCAAGGTATAATAAATCAGATTTGAAGTATAATAGTAAAGAAATAAAAATAAAAAAATAGGAGGAAAATAAGTGGAATATCAAGAAAAAGAATTAAAAAAAGGAATTAAGATTCATACAATAAACACAGAAAAATTCAAAACAAACTTAATAGCAGTATTTTTAACAACAAAATTAAGTCGAGAAAATGTAACAAAAAATGCATTAATTTCAACAATATTAAGAAGAGGTTCTAAAAATATGCAAACACAAGAAGAAATAAGTAAGCAAATGGAAGAACTATATGGTGCAGGATTTGATTGTGGACTAGACAAGACAGGAGATAATCAAGTATTAAAATTCTATATTGAAATAATTAATGATAATTTTTTACCACAAAAAGGAGAAAAAATGCTTGAAGTATCATTAGAAAAACTATTTGATATAGTATTTAATCCATATCTTGAAAATGATAAATTCAAAGAAGAGTATGTAAATCAGGAAAAAAACAATATAAAACAAAGAATTGAAGGAAAAATAGATAATAAATCAAGATATAGTTTAGAAAGATGTATAGAAGAAATGTATAAAGATGAGCCATTTGGATTATATAAATTTGGATATATAGAAGATTTAGAAAAAATAGATGGAAAAAATTTATATGAATATTATAAAAATTTAATAAACACATGTAAAATAGATATTTTTGTATCAGGAATTGTTGATGAAGAAACAAAAGAAATAATAAGACAAAATGAAAATATAGAAAAATTAAAAGAAAGAGAAGCACAATATATATCACCAAACAGAACAAAAAATAAGTTGAAAGAAAAAGAAGAAATAGTAATGGAATCAATGGATATAGCACAAGGTAAACTAGTAGTTGGATTAGATTTAGATATAGATATTGAAAAAGAAGAATCTAAATATGAAGCTTTAATATATAATAGTATATTAGGAGGAAGTGCAAATTCTAAAATTTTTCAAAATGTAAGAGAAAAAGCAAACCTTGCATATGCAGCGAACTCAAGTTATTTAAGACATAAAAATAATATATTCATAAATTGTGGAATAGAAATTAATAATTATGAAAAAGCATTAGAATTAATAAAAGAACAATTAGAAGATATGAAAAAAGGAGATTTTACTGAAGAAAATATAGAAGATTCCAAAAAAGGAATCCTTGCAACAGTAAAAACAATAGATGATGAACAAGATACAAGTATCACATATTTCTTTGGACAAGAACTAGCTAAAAAGAAAACAAGTATAGAAGAATATGTAAATAAAATATCTAATGTAAAAAAAGAAGATATTATAAATATAGCAAATAAAGTAAGAATAAATACAATTTATTTCTTGAAAAACTAAAAAATAAGGAGGAGAAAATGCAAATAATAGAGAATTCAAAAGTTAAAGAAAAACTATATATTCAAAAATTAGAAAATGGATTAACAGTTATGATAATTCCAAAACCAGGAATTCAGAAAAAATATATGATTTGGGGAACAAATTATGGCTCAAATGAAAGTAGATTTATTGCTCCAGGAGAAAGTGAAGAAACAATAGTACCAAATGGGGTTGCACATTTTTTAGAACACAAACTATTTGAACAAGAAAATGGAACTAATAGTTTAGATGTGCTAACATCATTAGGAGTAGAAGCAAATGCATATACAACAAATGACCATACAGCATATTTATTTGAAGCAACAGACAATTTTTATGAAGCAATGGATGAATTAATGAATTATGTACAACATCCATATTTTACAGATGAAAATGTAGAAAAAGAAAAAGGAATCATTGGACAAGAAATAATGATGTATGATGATTATCCAGAATGGAGAGTATATTTAAATACATTAGATGCAATGTATCATAATAATCCAGTAAAAATAGATATAACAGGAACAATAGAAACAATAGAGGAAATAGACAAAGAAATATTATACAAATGTTATAAAACATTCTATAACCCATCTAATATGGCAATAGTTATATGTGGAGATTTTGAGCCAAAAGAAATATTAGAAGAAGTTAAAAAAAGAATGATTAAAACAAAAGCAGGTGGAGAAATTAAAAGAATTTATCCAGAAGAGCCAGAAGAAATAGTAAGAGAAAAAGTAGAACAAAAACTAGAAGTAAGTCAGCCATTATACACAATAGGAGTAAAAGACAAAATAGAAACAAAAAGTGTAGGAAATAAAAATGAAAATATAAGAAAACAAATAGCTATGGAAATTTTACTAAATTTATTATTAGGTAGAAGTTCTAATTTATATCAAAAATTATACAATGAAGGAATAATATATACACAACCTTCATTAGAATATGAATTTTCAAAAAACTATGCTCATATACTAATTACAGGAAAATCATCAGCACCTGAAACAGTATTTGAAGAACTAAAAAAAGAAATCAGAGAAATAAAAGAAAAAGGAATAAATAAAACAGATTTTGAAAGAATCAAAAAGATGATATATGGAGGATATATAAAAGAATATAATGATGTAGTAGATATTTCAAGAATGTTTTTAGCAGATCACTTCAAAGGAATAAACAGTTTTGACTATTTAGAAGAAATAGAAGGGATTAATGTAGAATATTTAGAACAAATATTAGACAATGTATTTAAAGAAAATAAAATGGTTATTTCTGTTGTGAAAAATTAGAAAAAAATGTAAAAAATACAAATATAAAAAAATGTAATAAAAGCAACATTTATCAAAAAAATGAGATAATGTTGTTTTTTTATAAAATGTCATGTCGATAAAAGTCGAAAAATAACAAAAAAAGTCACACGAAAGTCAACAAAAACCCTTGAAAATACTTGACTTGAAGAAAGTAATATGGTAATTTATAAATATACATAAGAGAAAAAAGAAAAGGAGATAGAAAAATGTTGAATGAAGAAATTTGTAAATTAAGAGATAAATTAAATAAGAGTATAGAAAAAGGAGAAGATTATTCTACTATTTATAATCTTAGCATAGAATTAGATGAGTTAATAACAAAATATTATAAAAACCCAAGACAAAACTCAAAAAAGTTGGATTGTATACTGGTATAATTGCAGTAAAAACAAAAACCATTTATTCATTTAAAAGAATAAGTGGTTTTTGCTTTTAAGAACATGTTAAAAAATTCTTGTTGCAAGCTACAATAAATGATATAATGTAAAAAACAAAAGAAATATTAAAATGTAGCAATATATGAGGAGGAAATATGTTAAGAGAATTTAAAAAATTTGCAACAAAGGGAAATATAATGGATTTAGCAATAGGAGTAATAATTGGAGGGGCATTTCAAAAAATTGTTAATTCACTAGTAGGAGATATAATTATGCCATGTATATCAATAGTTACAGGAAGAATTGATTTTTCAGATATGGCAATTAAAATAGGAGATGCATCAATAAGTTATGGGAATTTTATAACATCAATAGTTGATTTTCTAGTAATTGCATTTTCTTTATTTTTAGTAATAAGATACTTAAATAAATTAAATTCAATTAAAGATTTAGGAGGAGAAGTTGCTGGTAAATTAGAGAAAAGAGAACTATTTAAAAAAATAAAAGAAAACAAAAAGAAAAAAGAAGAACCAGAGCCAGAAACAAAAATATGTAATTATTGCTTAAGTGAAATAAAATATAAAGCAATCAAATGTCCAAGTTGTACTTCTGATTTAAAAGCAGAAGAAAAAAATATTTAATAAAGAAATACTAAAAATGAAACATTTGGTCACCGTCCCCAATGTTTCATTTTTGTAATACTTGAATTTTTTTAGGATATATTATATAATAACTACCCAGAAGAAGGTGGATAGATAATGTTGATAAATGAAGAGATATATTATGAGCTAAACTCAGATGCAGGAACTACTAGAGCAGAAAAAGCTAGGAAATATAAAAATGCTAAGAGGGTTGAGATTATTAATTTTGAATATGAGGATAAAAATAATTTTGAAATCAGTGGTATTGTTGTTGGTAGTGAAAATTATAAGACATATTTACAAGTGGTAAATGGAGAAATAGAAAATATTACATGTGATTGCCCAGATTATTATAATCATTATGGCGTTTGTAAGCACTCTTTGGCAACTTTAATTGAAGTTATGGAAGAAAATTATGAAAATAAAGAAAAAGATGAAAAACAAGAAAAGATAGAACAAAAAATAGATTTTATTGGTATTGATAAAAATAAGGATTATAGAAATTTTAAGCAAATTGTAAATACATTTTATAATGAAGAAATAGAAGAAATGGAACAAGAGGAAGAATCTATTATAAAAAATAAAGGAACTATAAAACTAGAACCTAAAGTTTCTTACGAAAAATTTTCAGGAGATATGAAAGTTGAATTTAAAATAGGTAATAAAAGAATGTATAAGATAAAAAATTTATCTGAATTTTATACAAGAATGACTGAAAAAGAATATTTTAAATACGGAGAAAAATTAGGATTTGTACATGTAAAAGAAGTTTTTGAAGAAAGTAGTAAAAAAATATTAGAATTTTTATTAAGATATGCAGAAATAATAAAATATGCAAATTCTAATTCAAATAGTAATTACAGATACTATGGAAAAGCTTTGAGTGAAACTAGTATTATATTAGGTAATAGTGGAATTGATGATTTCTTTGAGGTGCTAAAAGGAGAATTGATTAATTTTCAAAAAGATTATAAAAATCAAGAGATTAAATTTGTTGAAGAAAATCCAGAAATTAAATTTACATTAAAAAAAGCAAATGAAACAGAATATACTTTGTCTCCAAGTATTGAAATATATGATGTAACTATAATAAAAGGTAAGAAGTATAAGTATATTTTGCGTGAAGATAAATTATATAGATGTACTAAAGAATTTGAAAATACAACTTTAAAATTATTAGAGTTATTTAGAAAAAATTATATGACTGAAGTAAAGTTTGGAAAATCTGAACTATCACAATTATTTTCAATAATTATACCAAAAGCAAAAGATGCAATTGAAATGGAAGGTATAGATAAAAAAGATATTGAAAAATATAAACCAAAAGAGTTAGAAATAAAAGTATTTTTAGATTTTGATAAAAATGATTATTTAGTAGCAAATGTTAAGTTTGTATATGAATCAGAGGAATTTAATCCATTAGATGAAAATATTAGTCCAGAATTTGCAAGAAATATGATTCAAGAAACAAAAGGATTAAATATATTTAGAAAAACAGGCTTTATGTTAGATGTTAAAAACTTAAGATTTATATTACCAGATAATGATAAGATTTATGAATTTTTAACAGAAGATATAAATTATTATATGCAAAAATTTGATATCCTAGCAACAGAAAAATTCAAAACAAAACAAATTAAACAAACTAAAATAGGTGGATTAGGAGTAAAGGTAGAAAATAATTTGTTATCTATAGATTTGAAAGAATTGGATATAGATGTAAATGAACTAGAAGAAATTATGTCTAAATATACATTGAAAAAGAAATATCACAGACTTAAAGATGGAAGCTTTATAAATTTACAAGATAATAAAGAAATTGAATTTTTAGATAAATTAGTAACTGGTATGGATTTAGAATATAAAGAATTAGAAAATGGGGAAGTAACTTTACCAGTTCATAGAAGCCTATACTTAAACCAATTATTAAAAGAGATAAAAGGAACTAAAGTAGTAAAAAATTCTGAATATAAAGAAATTGTAAATGAACTAAATAAAGACCAATTAGAAGAAGATATAATAGTGCCAGAAAATTTAGATAAAATTTTAAGATATTATCAAAAAACAGGTTTTAAATGGCTTAAAATATTAGACCAATATAAATTTGGAGGAATTCTTGCAGATGATATGGGACTTGGAAAAACTGTTCAAATGTTATCTGTTGTTGTGGATTATATACAAAATACAGAAATTGAAGAAAAAAGAGCATCACTTGTAATATCACCAAGTTCTCTTACATTAAATTGGCAAAATGAATCTAAAAAGTTTGCACAAGATTTAAAAACACTAGTAATTAGAGGGAGTTTATCTGAAAGAAAAAGTCAAATTAAAGAAATTGATAAATATGATTTAGTAATTACTTCATATGATTTATTAAAAAGAGATATTGAATTATATAAAGAAAAAGATTATGAGTTTAGATATATAATAGCAGATGAGGCACAATATTTAAAAAATAGTAATACTCAAAATGCTAAATCAATAAAAAAAATAAAGGCAACTACAAGGTATGCTTTAACTGGTACACCAATTGAGAATTCTTTAGCAGAGTTATGGTCAATTTTTGATTTTATTATGCCAGGATATTTATTTGGTTACAAAAAATTTAAAAATCTATATGAAATGCCTATTATAAAAGAACAAGATGAAACTGCAATGGACAAATTAAGAATGTTGATTGAACCATTTGTACTAAGGAGAATTAAAAAAGAAGTATTAAAAGAGCTTCCAGATAAAACAATAACAATATTAAATAATGAAATGCAAGAAGAACAAAAGAATATATATATGTCTTATTTAACCAAAGCAAAACAAGAATTAAAAGAAAAGATAGATTATGATGGATTTGAAAAAAGCCAGATGCAAATTTTAGCAATTTTAACAAGACTAAGACAAATTTGTTGTCATCCAAGCTTATTTATTGATGACTATAAAGATGGTAGTTCTAAATTAGAACAATGTTTAGAAATAGTTCAAGAAGCTACTAATGGAGGGCATAAAATCCTACTATTTTCAAGTTATACATCTATGTTTGGATTAATGGAAAAAGAGTTAAATAAAAGAAATATAAAATTCTTTAAATTAACTGGTAAAACAAAAGTAGATGAAAGAATAGGTTTAGTTGATGAATTTAATGAAAATCCAGAAATAAAAGTGTTTTTAATTTCTTTAAAAGCAGGAGGTACAGGTCTTAATTTAACTGGTGCTGATATGGTAATTCATTATGACCCATGGTGGAATTTATCAACAGAAAATCAAGCTACAGATAGAGCTTATCGTATTGGTCAAAAAAAGAATGTACAAGTGTATAAAATGATTACAAAAAATTCTATTGAAGAAAAAATTTATGAGTTGCAACAAAAGAAATCAGAGTTAGCAGATAATATGCTGAGTACAAAAACATCTTTTATTAATAAATTATCTAAAGAAGATATTATGAATTTGTTTGAATAATAAAAGTATAAGGATTAATAAATAGATTAATAAAAAAATAAATTTTGGAAAATAAATTTAATAAAGAAAGAGAAGTTATATGAAGGAATATATTACAATAATTGGTGGAGGATTAGCTGGATGTGAAGCGGCATATCAAATAGCTAAAAAAGGAATAAAAGTAAAATTGTATGAAATGAAACCTAAAAAATATTCACCTGCACATACAAATCAGAACTTAGCAGAAGTAGTTTGTAGCAATTCTTTTAAATCAAATTTGGTTACAAATGCTTGTGGGTTATTAAAAGAAGAGTTAAGAAGGCTTGATTCTTTATTAATTAAAATAGCAGATGAAACAAGTGTACCTGCTGGGCAAGCATTGGCTGTAGATAGAGATATTTTTGCTAAAAGAGTTACAGAAGAACTTGAGAAAAATGAATTAATAGAGATTATAAATGAAGAAATAACTGATATATCAAAAATAGCTAAAGAAGGAATTGTAATAATTGCAACAGGACCTCTTACTTCAGAAGGTTTGGCTAAACAAATACAAGATATTACAGGTCAAGATAAATTATATTTTTATGATGCAGCAGCACCAATTGTAACCAAAGATAGTATTGATTTTGATGTTGCTTTTTATGGTGATAGATATAGCCAGGAAAAGAAAAAAGATGAATCTATTGAAGATTGGAAAGAAAGGCAAGAATCAGAGCAAAAAGATTATATTAATTTGCCAATGAATAAAGAAGAATATGAAAGTTTTTGGAAAGAGCTTGTAGAAGCAGAAGTAGTTACATTACATGAATTTGAGAAAAGAGAGATTTTTGAAGGTTGTATGCCAATTGAAATAATGGCTAAAAGGGGATTAGATACATTAAGGTTTGGTCCATTAAAGCCAGTTGGATTTGATGATCCAAGAACAGCTAGAAGGCCATATGCAGTAGTCCAATTAAGGCAAGATGATAAATTGGCTAAAATATATAACCTTGTTGGATTTCAAACAAATTTAAAATTTGGAGAACAAAAAAGAATATTTAGTATGATTCCAGGCCTTCAGAATGCAGAATTTATAAAATATGGAGTAATGCACAGAAACACATATATAAATTCAAGTATTCTTTTAGATGAAACATATAACTTGAAGAGTAATCCTAATATATACTTTGCAGGTCAGATAACAGGTGTAGAAGGGTATGTCGAATCAATTTCTTCAGGATTGGTATCTGCTTTGAATAGTATTGAATTATTAGAAAGTAAGATAAAAAATAAAGAAGAGAAGAAAATAACTTTTTCAGAATTTACAATGATTGGTTCTTTAGCAAAATATATATCATCACCTAATTCTAAGTTTCAACCTATGAATGCTAATTTTGGTATTATTCCAGAATTAGAAGGAAAGAGAATTAGAGATAAAAAAGAAAGATACAAGAAGATTGCTGAAAGAAGTTTAGGTAATTTTAATATATAATTAAATAAAAAATACAAAAAAGATAGTAGTAAAAAAGATTTTACCACTATTTTTTTTGTCAATTATTACAAATGTTACTAAAATATTACATTTTTATTAAAAAACAGTCAAATTTACATAAAACTATTGAAAGGGTTATGTTTATTTGTTATAATATTAGATAAGTGATAAATTTAATTAAAATACAAAAGTGTATTTTGAAAGGGGTAAAAAATGAGGAAATGGGAAGAAGAATATAATAAATATAAAAATGGAACAGTTAATATTGAAGAGGAAAAAAAGGAAATAGAAGAAAAAATAGAAAATAAAACAGCAACTAGAGATGATGTTAAAGAATTGAAAAGATTGGGAAATATGTCAAAAAATATAGACAAAGTAACTAATGTTTTAAAATTAAGGAATAAGTTGGAAAAGGAAAAACAATCAATAAAAGAAAAATTAGATTTACTTGAAAAAGAAAATAAAAAGATAGAAACATTAGAAAAAGCAAATAAAAAAGCAGAAGAAATAGAAAAAGAATTTGCAGAGATAGATAAAAAACGTGCAGAAGTAAAAATTAAATTAAAAAAAGAAGGTTTATCAGAGAAAGATAAAAAGGAACTGCAAGAAGAATCAAAAAATTTAGATATTAAGTTAGAAAAAAATAATTCTAAATACAAAGAAAATCAAAAAGTGTTTAGTGAAAATCAAAATATAGAAACAAGCAACATATCTAAAGAAGAATTAGAGCAAAAAGTTTTTGAAGCAGGAACAAAAATAAGTAAATGTAATATGGTAGCTAATAATTTGATGAAAGGATTAGATTGGGATGCTATTGAAGTGAAATTTGAAAATTGGAAAGATAGAAAAAAATATACTTCAAAAGATAAAATCAAAGAGAAATTAGGTTTGGAAGAAAAAAAACATATAGAAGAAAAAGAAACAAAGAACAAAGAAGAAATAAAACCAATAAAAGAAAACGAAGTAGAGAGTAAAGAAGAAATAAAAAATATAGAAGAAGTTGAAACATCATTAGTAGAACAAACAGAATTTGAAAGGAAACTTCCTAGAATATCAAAAGCATTTAAATTTATAAAAGAAAAAATAGGTAAAGTTTTAAATAAATTTAAAGGTAACAATGAAGAAAGTTTTGAGCATAATTTAGGTAAAGAAGTAAAAGAGATTATGGAAGAAAAAGCAAATGCTAAACAAGAAGAAAAGGCGCCAGAAAAATCAAAAGAAAAAGACGAATTTATAAAATATTTAAAAAATGTTACAGAAAAAGGAACAGAACAAATGAATAAGGAAAGACTGGAAGAAATGAAAAAGCAAGCACATAAAAGAGAATCTGCTAAATTTGGAAAAGAATATGCAGATAATTCAAATAAATTTGAAGATAAAGGAAGATAATAAAAGAATAAGAAATAGAGACTTGGGGAAATAAAATTTTTCCAAGTTTTTTATTGACTTATACCACCAAAAATGGTAAAATATAGACTGTTATTGTAAATTGCACGTAATATGCAATTCCGTAACAGTCTATAATACTTGTAAGAGAAATATCTTAAATTACAAGAATTTATAAAATTAAAAATAGGAGGTGAAATTTAAGTGCCAACAATTAATCAATTAGTAAGAAAAGGAAGAAAAACAGGAGTAACAAAATCAAAATCACCAGCTCTTCAACATGGGTATAACTCTAAAAATAAAAGATTAACAAATAACAGAGCGCCACAAAAAAGAGGAGTATGTACAGTTGTTAAAACTGTTACACCTAAAAAGCCAAACTCAGCATTAAGAAAAGTTGCCAGAGTTAGACTTTCTAATGGTTACGAAGTTACATCTTATATCCCAGGTATAGGACATAACTTACAAGAACACAGTGTTGTATTAATCAGAGGAGGAAGAGTAAAAGACCTTCCAGGGGTTAGATACCATATCATCAGAGGAACATTAGATACAGCAGGTGTTAAAGATAGAATGCAAGCTCGTTCTAAATATGGAGCTAAAAAACCTAAAAAATAAATAGGTTTTAAATGATGTAGTGCTTGTAATTTTATCTAAAATATAAGGTACTTAAATTTTAAGATAAATAAAATAAGTGCTATACGCAAAGAAAAAGTAAATAAAATTTTTCTTTGAGAGTACCTAGATGTTTTTAAAAATAAAACATCAAATAAAAATAAGGAGGGAAGAATAGTGCCAAGAAAAGGATATATAGCAAAAAGAGAAGTATTAGCAGATCCAATCTATAATAGTAAAATAGTTACTAAATTAGTAAATAATATTATGTTAGATGGAAAAAAATCAGTTGCTCAAAAAATCGTATATGATGCATTTGACATCATAAAAGAAAAAGAAGGAAAAAATCCTGTTGAAGTTTTTGAAACAGCTTTAGAAGCAATAATGCCAGTTCTTGAAGTTAAAGCAAGAAGAGTTGGTGGAGCTACATACCAAGTACCATTAGAAATTAGACCAGAAAGAAGACAAACTTTAGGTTTAAGATGGTTAGTATCATATGCTAGAAACAGACATGAAAAAACTATGGCTGAAAAATTAGCAGGAGAATTAATAGATGCTACAAATGGTAATGGTGGAGCATTCAAGAAAAAAGAAGATACTCATAAAATGGCAGAAGCTAATAAAGCATTTGCACATTATAAATGGTAAAATCAAATAAAAGATAAATCGTTTAGTATAAACGAAAGGGGGAAAATATAAAAATGGCAGGAAGACAATACCCATTAGAAAAAACAAGAAATATTGGTATCATGGCACACATTGATGCTGGTAAAACAACAACAACAGAAAGAATACTATTTTATACAGGAAAAACTCATAAAATAGGAGAAGTTCATGATGGTGGAGCTACAATGGACTGGATGGAACAAGAACAAGAAAGAGGAATCACAATTACATCTGCTGCAACAACATGTTTTTGGGAAGATAATAGAATAAATATTATCGACACTCCTGGACACGTTGACTTTACAGTAGAAGTACAAAGATCACTAAGAGTACTTGATGGTTCAGTTACAGTTTTAGCTGCAAAAGGTGGAGTTCAACCACAAACAGAAACAGTTTGGAGACAAGCTGATAAATATAATGTACCAAGAATGGTATATGTAAATAAAATGGATATTACTGGAGCAAACTTTATGCTTTGTGTAGATCAATTAAGAAATAGACTAAAAGCAAATGGTGTTCCAATCCAATTACCAATAGGAGCAGAAGATCAATTTCAAGGAATAGTAGACTTAGTAAGAATGAGAGCATTTATTCATAAAGATGATTTAGGAAAAGAAGTTGAAGAAACTGAAATTCCAGAAGATATGAAAGAATTAGCTGAAGAATATCGTAATAAAATGATTGAATCAGTAGCAGAACAAGATGAAGAATTAATGATGAAATATTTAGAAGGTGAAGAATTAACTATTGAAGAAATTAAAAAAGGAATACGTGCAGGGACAATAAACAATACAATTGTACCAGTAGTATGTGGTTCGTCATATAAAAATAAAGGTGTTCAAGAATTACTAGATGCAGTTATTGATTATATGCCATCACCACTTGATATTGAAGCAATAAAAGGTGTTAGTATGAATGGAGAAGAAATAGAAAGAAAAACTTCTGATGAAGAACCATTCTCAGCATTAGCATTTAAAATTGCAACAGATCCATTTGTTGGTAAACTTTGTTTCTTTAGAGTATATTCTGGAACATTAGAATCAGGATCTACTGTACTAAATGCAAACAAAGATAAAAAAGAAAGAATCGGAAGAATTCTTCAAATGCATTCTAACCATAGAGAAGATATAGATAAAGTATATGCAGGAGATATAGCAGCAGCAGTAGGAATAAAAGAAGTAACAACAGGAGATACTTTATGTGATATACAAAATCCAGTTATCTTAGAATCTATGGAATTCCCAGAACCAGTTATAGATGTAGCTATTGAGCCAAAAGATAAAGTAGCTCAAGAAAAAATGGGATTAGCTTTAGCAAAACTTGCTGAAGAAGATCCAACATTTAAAGCTTATACAAATCATGAAACTGGTCAAACAATCATTGCTGGTATGGGTGAATTACACTTAGATATCATTGTTGATCGTTTAAAAAGAGAATTCAAAGTAGAATGTAATGTAGGTAAACCACAAGTTGCTTACAAAGAAACAATCAAAAATAAAGTTAAAGTACAAGGTAAATTTATACGTCAATCAGGTGGTAAAGGACAATATGGAGATGTATGGTTTGAAATGGAACCAATTGAAGCTGGAAAAGGTGTAGAATTTGAAAGCAAAATAGTTGGTGGATCTGTTCCAAGAGAATACATTAAACCAATTGAACAAGGTATGAGAGAAGCAGCAGAAGCTGGTATCTTAGCTGGATATCAAGTTATTGATTTTAGAGCAACATTAGTAGATGGATCTTACCATGAAGTTGACTCATCTGAAATGGCATTTAAAATTGCAGCATCTATGGCTTTTAAAGAAGGTTGTAAACAAGCTAAATCAGTTATATTAGAGCCAATCATGAAAGTTGAAATAACTGTTCCAGAAGAATATATGGGAGAAGTTATTGGAGATGTAAATTCAAGACGTGGAAAAATGGAAGGTATGGATAATGAAGATGGATTACAAGAAATTCACTCATTTGTACCACTTTCAGAAATGTTTGGATATGCAACAGACCTTCGTTCTAAAACTCAAGGTAGAGGAACATATACAATGGAACCTTCTCATTATGAAGAAGTTCCAAAATCAGTATTAGAGCAAATTGTAACATCAAGAGCTAAAAAGGATTAATTAGTTGCTATGCAATTAAAAATATCTTACACAAATACTTGATTTTTTAGTAAAAGTATTATAAAATATTTTTGCAAAATGAAATTAGTTATTAAATTTAAAATATGAAATAGTAAGGGTTAGACACTTAAAATATGAGTGAACCACTTACAAAAAGGGAGGATTAATAAAAATGGCAAAAGCAAAATTTGAAAGAACAAAACCACATGTTAACATTGGTACAATCGGTCACGTTGACCACGGAAAAACAACAACAACAGCAGCTATTACAAAATATTTATCATTTTTAGGAAAAGCAAAATATGAAGCATATGATCAAATAGACGGTGCTCCAGAAGAAAAAGCAAGAGGAATCACAATTAACACAGCACATGTAGAATATGAAACAGACAACAGACACTATGCTCATGTTGACTGTCCAGGACATGCTGACTATGTTAAAAATATGATTACAGGAGCTGCACAAATGGATGGGGCTGTATTAGTAGTATCAGCTGCTGATGGACCTATGCCACAAACAAGAGAACACATACTATTAGCTAGACAAGTTGGAGTTAAATTCATCGTTGTTTACTTAAATAAATGTGATATGGTTGATGACCCAGAATTATTAGAATTAGTTGAAATGGAAGTTAGAGACTTATTAAGTGAATATGATTTCCCAGGAGATGATATTCCAGTAGTAAAAGGATCATCATTAGATGTATTAGAAAATACATCAACAGATCCAGAAGATGCAAAATATGTACCTATGAAAGAATTAATGGAAGCTGTTGATAGTTACATTCCAACACCAGAAAGACCAATCGACCAACCATTCTTAATGCCAGTTGAAGATGTATTCACAATTACAGGACGTGGAACAGTTGCAACAGGTAGAGTAGAAAGAGGAATAGTTAAAGTTTCTGACGAAATTGAAATCGTTGGTATGACAGAAGAAACTAGAAAAGTTGTTATTACAGGTGTTGAAATGTTTAGAAAATTATTAGATCAAGCTGAAGCTGGAGATAATATTGGAGCATTATTAAGAGGAGTTGACAGAACTGATATCGAAAGAGGTCAAGTTTTATCAAAACCAGGATCAATTAAACAACACACAAAATTTACTTCTGAAGTTTATGTACTGAGCAAAGAAGAAGGTGGAAGACATACTCCATTCTTTAATGGATATAGACCACAATTCTACTTCAGAACAACAGATGTTACAGGAATTATTGAATTACCAGCAGGAACTGAAATGGTTATGCCTGGAGATAATATTGCTATGACAATTGAATTAATTACACCTATCGCTATCGAAAAAGGATTAAGATTCGCTATTCGTGAAGGTGGTAGAACAGTTGGTTCAGGAGTTGTTGCTGATATATTAGCATAATTTTAGTATAAATTAATAAAATATATAGATATAAAGATATAGATCATTTATGGTTTATATCTTTTTTCTAATTTAAAAAGATATTTTTATGTATGAGTATATTTTTAATGTATTGGGAAATAAATTAGCAAAGAGGAAGGTGAATATATTGGTTAAAATTTTAATATATATTACAATTATACTAGTATTATTAATTACTATTATAGGATGGTTTATTGGTGAATATTTCTATAATATAGCATTAAAACCAAATACTGATAAATCACTTATCCTAAATGCTTCCCATAATGTTCGGTAAAAGTGAAAAAGAAATTAATAATATAGTTAGAAATATAAAAAGTGAATATCTGAAATGGTATAACAAAACAAACCATAATAGTGAATATATATTTTCTCATGATAATTTAATATTACATGCCTATAATATAGAAAATAGCAAAGCAAGTAATAAATATGCAATATTATGTCATGGATACTCTGCAGAAGGAATATACATGTTTGGAACAGGACAAAAATTCTATGATGAAGGCTATAATATTCTAATTCCAGATGCAAGAGGACATGGAAGTAGTAGTGGAGAATATATTGGAATGGGTTGGATTGACAGATTAGATATAATTAAATGGATTGATGAGATTGTATCCAAAGATAAAGAAGCTAAAATAGTCTTATATGGAATTTCTATGGGAGGAAGTACTGTTATGAATGTATCAGGAGAAGAACTACCAAGTAATGTAGTAGCTATTATAGAAGATAGTGGATATTCATCTATTTGGGAAGAATTTTCATATCAGTTAGACGAATTATTTAATTTACCTGAATTTCCAGTACTGCATTTTGCAAATGTAGTAACAAAGATAAAAGCCCAATATTTTTTAAAAGAAGCTAAAACAAAAGAACAAGTAGCCAAATCAAAAACTCCAATGATGTTTATTCATGGAGATAGTGATACATTTGTTCCAAGTTATATGTTAGATGAATTGTATGAAATAGCAAATGAACCAAAAGAGAAATTAATTGTTGAAGGAGCAGGTCATGCAGAGGCTTCAAATATACTGGGAGAGGAATATTGGAATAGAATATTTACTTTTATTGATAAATATATTTAAATTTAGAATAATGCTATTTGCTAAACTTTAGAATAAACTTAAATATAATCAAAAATACTTGCTTTTTTTCATAAACAATAATAAAATAGGTATGTTGTAAATATAATTAAAGAGGACAAAACTAGGGGGAATATGAATGAAAATAGTTTTAGATGTAATGGGTGGAGATAAAGCACCTGATGCAAATATAAAAGGAGCAGTAAATGCAATAAATAAAGTAAAAGCAGAAGTTGTATTAGTTGGAAAAGAAGATATTATTAGAAGTAAAATAAAAGAATTTTATGGAAAAGAAATGGAAGAAATATCTAATAGGTTAAAAATACAAAATGCTACAGAAATAATAGAAATGGAAGATACACCAACAGTTGCAATCAAACAAAAGAAAGATTCTTCAATGGTACGAGGATTTAGAATGCTAAAAGAAGATGAAGGTGATGTATTTATATCAGCTGGAAATTCAGGAGCCTTATTAACAGGTGCTACATTAATAGTTGGAAGGATTAAAGGAATTGATAGACCAGCACTAGCTGGAATATTACCAGCATATAAAAGTCAATTACTATTAATTGATGCAGGTTCAAATACAAATTGTAAACCACTTAACCTTTTACAATTTGCACAAATGTCTAGTATATATTTAAAAAACACTTATGATATAGAAAAACCAGCAATAGGATTACTAAACATTGGAACAGAAGAATCAAAAGGAAATGAATTAATTCGTGAGAGTTATAAATTATTAAAAGAAAAATCAGAAGAACTAGATATTAATTTTGTTGGAAATGTTGAAGGAAGAGATGCTTTTTCAGGAAAAATTCATGCAATTGTTGCAGATGGATTTACTGGTAATGTATTTTTAAAAACCACTGAAGGACTAGGGAAATTTGTAAAGAAGACTTTAACAGAAAGCTTAACTCATAATTTAATATCAAAAATAATGGCAATTCCAGCATTACCTGCAATAAAAAGATTCTCTAAAACCATGGATTATAAGTCATATGGAGGTGCATTATTCTTAGGTGTAAAAAAACCAGTTGTAAAGGCACATGGTAGCAGTGATGCTATACTATTTGAATATACAATAATTCAAGCTGAAAAGTTTGTAGAAAATAAAGCAGTAGAGAAAATGATTGAAGAATTTGAAAAGCAAAAAGAAAATAAAAAAGAAATATAGGTAGCAAAAAAAGATAAAACAATATAAGCAAAAATTTGACTTATTAGTACAAAAATAAAAAAAATTATTAATACACTTGACAAACATAAAAACATATAATATAAATGGAATATGAAAAAAGAAAATAGCAAATGAATAAATCATTTGAAAACTTGAGAGGAGGTGAACTCTAGGTTATGAGTTCAGAAGAAGTATTAGATAAAGTTAAAGAAATTATAGTAGAACAATTAGGTGTTGCAGAAGCAGCAGTTAATATGGAAGCATCTTTTATTGATGACTTAGGAGCTGATTCTCTTGATATAGTTGAATTAGTTATGGCATTAGAAGAAGAATTTGATATAGAAATTCCAGATAATGATGCAGAAAAAGTAGCAACAGTAGGAGATGTAGTTGATTACATAAAAGAAAATGTAAAATAAGAAAAAACAAAAAATCCAGTGAAAAATTACTGGATTTTTTGTTTTTGGGGAATTTAATTATAAAAAGTTATATTAACAATAATAAGAATTTTTTAATCCATTACCAAAATATCAGGGTAATTTTTGAATATTTCAAATATATAGTCAAAAGTAGATTTTTTTTCAATGGAATTACTAGATAATATGTCTAGTGAAATAGTATTTGTTTCGTCAATTATGATATTAATATTTCCAATAATGGTATTTTGGACAACAGGGGCTATTAAATTTGTTGTCATAGATATTTGTATTTCTATATTTTGTATAATTTCTTTTGAAAGTGGTATTATAGGTGTTTCTAAATTTTCAATGTTAAATTCAATTTTGTTAGAGGCACCTTTATTAATATTAAAAGGATTTTTCATTTCATTTTCATTTTTCCAGTCTTTTACTTTATCATTAATTAAATTTTGCAAATTAACATATTCAAAATTATTAAAAGTATATTCAATTAATTTTATACTATCTTGTGTTCTAAAGTTTTTTGTGTCAGCTCCTAGTACCACACAAATAATATCCATATCTCCTCTTTTACACGCAGAAACCAGACATCTATTAGCACCATTAGTAAAGCCGGTTTTAACTCCATATACTCCATTTAAGTTTCCAAGTAATTCATTTGTATTTGATATATTTTTAGGATATCCATTTAAAGTAGCTGTATAATTTTTTGTTCCAACTATTTGAGAAAATTCCTTATTTTGCAAAGCATAATTAGAAAGAAGTGCCAGTTCATATGCTGTTGTATAATGGTTTTCTGAATCAAGTCCATGTGGAGATTCAAAATTGGTATTTTGTAGTCCTAATTCTAAGGCTTTTTGATTCATTAATTTAGAAAAGCCATCAATACTTCCTCCAACACTTTCAGCTAGACTAACTGCTGCATCATTTCCAGAACTAAGCATTAAACCATATAGTAAGTCTTTAATTGTTATTTTATCTCCAACTTTTAAACCTAACCTAGAACCACCAGTCCCAGCAGCCTTCCTAGATACTTCCACAGTAGTTGATAAATCAGCATTTTCTATGACAACAATAGCTGTCATTATTTTAGTAGTAGATGCCATTTTAACAATACTTGATTCATTTTTCCCATATAATATTTGCTGACTTAGTCTATCTATTACAACATATGCATGTGAATTTAAATTTAAAGTAGATTCTGAGTTCGAACTTTCAAAAGCAATATTATTTTGAATGCTTGTAAAAACCTCTAAGAAATCTTCTTCAAAGTTCAAATCATCTGAAAATACAGGTTTAGAAGAAAAGAGATATAAAGTAGTTAAAAATATTAATAAAAGTATCATAATTTGTTTTTTTGTATTCATTATTATCACCTATAAAAATATATTAGTAATTAACTAAAATTATTCATGAGAATAATTTGAAAGTGAAATTTTATAAAATAAGAATTACTTAAGTAATTGAAATATCATCACATTATTTAAAACTAAATTAAAATAAAACTAAAATAAAGTTCAAATAGAATTAAAGAAAACCTAGGGAGCAACAATAAAACCAATTAAATTTACGTAATATATTGCTTTTGAACTAAAAATGTAATATAATTGTAATGTAGGTGTATTTTGTCACTTTAAATTCCAGAAACTTGTTTCCGTAATGGTAAGAAAGTGCTTAGAAAAGCTTGGAAAAAAAGGAGAAAAAATACTATTGACTTAAATGAAAAAAAGAGTAAAATAGAATATAAAGGATATGTTAAAAAGGAGAGTAAAGATATGAAATTAAGAAGAATTTTAGTAACTATGATAGTTATGGTATTGTTTGCAATATTAATTAGTGTGCCAAATAAAGTAAGTGCAGCAGTTGCAACAACTCCAAAGTACTTAGGTATTACTGAATTAAGAAGTAGTGGAACAGGATATGCAATAGGAAATCCTGGTGCAAATGGAATAACTCCAACAGCTGCTAAATTGTGGAATATTATAGAATATGCAAGTTCTACATCAGAAAGTGTTATTGCAACTGAAAATATGTATTGTTTAAGAGCAGGAGTTGGTTTTACAGAAGGAATTACTTCAAGAGCAACTTATAATGTGTTTTATGATATGTATACAGAAAGAGAAGCGATTAAAGCACAAAATACTATTTTGCAAGACTTAGTAGAAGCAATAGTTGAAGGTGGAAGTAGATATGATTCTGTGCTTGCTTTATTAGATTTAATGTATTTAAAAGGAGAGTCAACTGTAGCAGATAAAGAAGAATTACTATCAAATGCAGGTATTAATAAAGAAGCATATACATATGACTTACTAGATGATGATATAGCAGCAATTCAACAAGCAGCATTATGGTTTTTTACAAATAGTGATGAATCAATTTATGATAAAAGAGGGAATACAGATTGGTTTAACTATACATTAAATGGTTCTACATATTCTCCATTATCAGGATATAAATTACATGATACTTATGAAGGGGCTATGAGAGATGAACAAGCCCAAAGGTTATATAATTATTTAATAAGTACAGCAATTACAAATAGAGACAACTACTCTAATGGAAATGTATTAAATGTACCAGCAACAGTAAATACAACAGTATTAAATTATACAGAATCAGGGTCAAACTATATTGTTGGACCAATAAATATAACTGAAGCAACAGGAAATACAAAACCATATACAATTGATTTTATTGTTAAAAATGCAGGAAATGCAACTACTGGATATACTTTATTAAATAAAGACCAAAATGCAGTATCAGCAGGTACAGAAGTTAAAGATTTAGTAGGAGATAATTTCTATATTTCAATACCTAAATCATCAGTAGAAACATTAAGTATAAATATAAATATTAATTATAGTAAAACATCAGCAACATTATGGGCATCATCAACTAACAATCAAGAACAACCAATAGTAATACCAGAAAAAGAAAATATATCAGTACCAGTAGAATTAACAGTTACACCAAATGAAGACCCATTTGATTTAGCTTTAAGAAAATATATCACTAAAGTAAATGGAGTAACATTGTCAGGAGTTACATCAAGAGTTCCAGTTATAGATGAAACAACTCTAGCAAGTGGAACAACAGCAACATATAAACACAAAAAAGACCCAGTTGTAGTTAAAACAGGAGATATTGTAACATACAAATTAACAATATATAATGAAGGATTAAAAACAGGTCGTGCAACTAAAGTAGTAGACCAATTACCAACAGGACTTAAATTTACAAATATAGTTTCTGGAAACTTTGAATTAGATTCATATAATGAAACTACAAATGTTTTAAACTTAAAAAGAAAAGCAGCAAATATAGATAATTTAGATGCATATGTTAGTGGTAAATTAGATTCTGAAACAATTGAAATAGAATGTGAAGTAATAGCTGTATCTGATGATACAAATAGAAAAGTTCTAACAAATGTTGCTTGGATAGAAGAAGCATATAATGAAGTAGATAAAGTAACTATTACAAATCAAACAGGAGAAGATAGAGATTCAGAGCCATCAACTAGACCAAATGTAAATAAAGACAATATGTCAAATTACACTGGAAATGGTAATAAATCAGACTTAACAGACTCAAACTACTACTATAAAGGTCAGCAAGATGATGATGATTTTGAAAAATTAGTAATACTTCCAGAAGCATTTGACTTAAAATTAATAAAACATATTACACAAGTAAATAGTCAAAATGTGCCAAATAGAATAATTTCAGTAGATGTAAGTAAATTAAATACTTTAGATTCAGAAGGAAATATGATAACAACAGGAGATTATAACTTAAACAAAGAACCAGTTGCAGTTGCAAAAGGAGATATTGTTACATATACATTTAGAATATATAATGAAGGTATGAGAGATGGATATGCTAAGAAAATTACAGAAGATGTTCCAGAAGGATTAGAATTTATCTGGTCTGAAAAAACAGGAGCAGAATTAAATTCAGATACAACATTAACTGATGAAGAAAAAGAAGCTATCAAATTTAACCAAGACTATTTATGGGGAGACTTTGTATATAGTGATGATGGAGAAAAAATAGTTGAAGTTTCAACAGACTTCTTATCAAAAGAACAAGAAACAACAGTAGGTGGAAATCTGATTAAAGGATTTGGACAAAATGATGGAACAAAAACTGAAGCAGATATTTCATATAAAAAAGTATCAATAAAATTCAAAGTAGTATCTGATAATGTCACAGGAGAAGTAATTAGAAATGAAGCAGCAATTACAGATGATAGTGATAAAGATGGAAATGAAGTAAATGACAGAGATTCAAGTACAGATGAATGGGTAAAATATGAAGATGATGAAGATTTTGACAATATTGTACTTAAATCATTTGACTTAGCTTTAAGAAAATTTATTGTAGCAGTAAGCCAAGATGATACAATTGAAACAAATGAATATTTAAGAAATTCAGATGGTTCATTTATAAGAGCACCAATAGTAGATACTTCAAAATTAAACACTGTAGGTGAAGATGGAAAAGCAATTACAACAGCTATATATAACCACACAAAAGAACCAGTGTCAGTAAAAAGAAATGACTATGTTGTATATTATTTAAGAGTATACAATGAAGGTGATATTGATGGATATGCTAGTGAAATTAAAGACCATTTACCTCCATATTTAGAATTTGTTAATAATGAATTCAATAAAAATTATGGTTGGGAAGTGTCTGGAGATGGAAGAACAGTAACAACTAGGCATTTAGAAAACGAATTAATCACAAGAGCAATTAAAAATATGGAAGGAGAATATGTATTATCATATAAAGAAGTTCCTATTATGGCCAGAGTAGTAGATACTGCAAAAACAGGTGAAAATATCACAAATATAGCAGATATTACTGAGTATTTAGATAAAGACAAAAATGAAATAAATGATAGAGATTCTGAAAAAGATAATGTAAAACTTCCAGATGATAAAGACCTTCCAAACTATAAAGAAGATGAAACAGGGAGTTATGTTCCAGGACAACAAGATGATGATGATTTTGAAAAAGTGATAGTTAAAAAATTCGATTTAGCCTTAAGAAAATTTATAACTAAAGTAAATGACAAAAATGTAGATACAAGGTATCCAAACATAAGTTATGAAAATGGAGAAATCAAATATACACACCCAAAAGATCCAGTTAGAGTTGTAACAGGAGATTTAGTAACATATACAATTAGAGTATATAATGAAGGTGAAATAAATGGATTTGCAAACTTAGTATCTGATGATTTACCAGATGGACTAGAATTTATTCCAGAAAATGATGTAAATAGAGAAATGAGATGGGTAATGTTTGACAGTGAAGGAGAAGAAACACAAGATGTTTCAAAAGCTGTAAGAATTACAACAGATTATTTATCAAAAGAACAAGGTGAAGAAAGAATGGATAAAGAGAATTTAACATCTAATCCAAACTTACTAAAAGCATTTGATTCATCAAAAGGAATTACAGAAGGAAATCCAGATTATAAAGATTTAAAAATTATATTTAAAATAGTAGAACCAAATACTTCAGATAAAATCTTAGTTAACTCTGCACAAATTACAGATGACAGTGATGAAGATGGAAATGAAGTAGAAGATGAAGACTCTATTCCAAATGAATGGAATGAAGGTGAAGATGACCAAGATAAAGAATATGTTGAATTACAATATTTCGATTTAGCATTAAGAAAATGGGTAACACAAGCAATTATTATTGAAGATGGAAAAGAAACAATAATTAATACAGGACATGATGCATGGGATGACCCAGAACCAGCAGTAAAAGTTGAAATACATAAAAATAAATTAAATAAAGTAACAGTAAAATTCAGATATTCAATTAGAATATATAATCAAGGTGATATTGAAGGTTATGCAAATGAAATAACTGACTATATACCAGAAGGATTAAGATTTGATCCAAGTGATAATCCAGGTTGGGTACAAGGTGAAGGAAATAAAGTAACAACAAGATTATTAGAAAATACATTATTAAGACCAGGAGAAAGTGCAGAAGTTGAAATATTATTAACTTGGATAAATAATGCAGATAATATGGGACTTAAAACAAACACAGCAGAAATTTCAGAAGATGAAAATGAGTTTGGAGTACCAGATATTGATTCTACACCAGATAATCAAGTTCCAGGTGAAGATGATATAGATGATGCACCAGTAATATTATCTATAAAAACAGGAGCAATGCAAACATACTTTATGTTAGGAACTATCATATTAGTTACACTAGCAGGAGGAGTTTTATTAATCAAAAAATATGTATTATAAATATAAAACAAAAAGGTATATAGGATAAAAATTCCTATATACCTTTTTAAAATTCCAATTATTACAAAATGTAACAAAAAAGAAATAAAAAAACAATAGTAATTAATAATATATCAGAACTCTTCTTTCCGTATATAATAAGGAAAGATTTAAAACAAATGGAAAAAATTCCTTATATAATACATATATAGAATATGATAAAATAAAAATATAAGAAATATACATAAATGGGGATGAAAAGAGTATGAAGAAGATTTTTTTAGTGAGTATAATAATATTTTTAGCTATAATATTTGTTGGAAATATATCAAATGCAGCAATTGCAGCACCACCCAAATATTTAGGAATTACAGAATTAAGGCAAGGTGGAACAGGGTATGCAATAGGTAATCCTGGTACTAATGGAATAACTCCAACTGCTGCTAAATTATGGAATATAATAGAATATGCAGGACCTTCTTCAAACTCAGTAATAGAGCGTGAAAACATGTATTGTTTAAGAGCAGGAGTTGGTTTTACAAGTGGAGAAAACAAAAGAGGAACATATAATCTTTTTTTTGACATGTATACAGAAAGAGCCGCAATTAGTTCACAAAATACAATTTTAGAAAATTTAGTAAATGCATCAGTTGGAGATGTTAATAGATATAATGCCATACTTGCTTTACTAGATATTATGTATTTTAAAGGTGAATCAAGTGAATCAGATAAAGTAGCATTAATATCAAATGCTGGAATTTTTGATGGAGAATATAGCTATGATTTAACAGATGATGATATAGCAGCTATTCAGCAAGCAGTCATTTGGTATTTAACAAATAGTGATGAAGCTATGTTTGATAAAACAGCAAGTGTAGATTGGTTTAATTACACAACCAATGGAACTACATATTCTCCATTATCAGACTATAAGTTACATGATACTTATGAAGGTATAATGAGAAGTGAACAAGCTGGAAGATTATATAATTATTTAATAAATACAGCCAAAATTAATGCAAGTAGTTATGCAGGAATTACTTCATCTCCAGTACCTGCAACAATAAATACAACAACACTTAATTACACAGAGTCAGGTGCAAATTATATTGTTGGACCAATTAAAATAACTGAAACAACAGGAAATATAATACCATATACAATTGATTTTGTTGTAAAAAATGGAGGAAGTGTAACTACTGGATACACATTACTAGATAAAAACAAAAATACAGTATCAGTAGGAACTACTGTTAAGAATTTGGTTGGAGATGATTTTTATATATCAATTCCTAAATCATCAATAACTACTTTAAGTATAGATATGAAAATTAACTATAGTAAAACATCAGCAACACTATGGGCATCATCTACAAATAACCAAGAGCAACCAGTATTAATTGCAAAAAAAGAAAATGCTAACATATCAAGAACACTAACTGTAACACCTGAATTAAAAGAATTTGATTTAGCCTTAAGAAAATATATAACAAAAGTAAATGAAATAAGCCTTACTGGAACAAATTCAAGAGTACCTAATATAAGTGAAACAACACTTGTAACTGGGACAACAGCAACATATAGGCACAAAAAAGACCCAGTAGTAGTAAAAACAGGAGATAGAGTAACATATAATTTAAGTATATACAATGAAGGAGAAAAAGCAGGAAGAGCAACAAAAATAGTAGACCAATTACCAACAGGATTAAAATTTATAAGTATAGCAAGTGGAAACTTTGAACTAGATTCATATAGTGAATCAAACAATACCTTGAATTTAAAAAGAAAATCAGGAAACACAGAGAATTTAGCAGCATATGTATCAGGTAATTTAAAATCAGAAACAATAGAAATTATATGTGAAGTAGTTGCATATGCAGGAGCAAATGAGATAATACTTACAAATGTTGCATGGATAGAAGAAGAATATGATGCAGAAGATGGAGTAATAATTACAAATCAATCTGGAAGAGACAGAGATTCAGAACCAGCAACTAGACCAAATGTAAATAAAGATAATATGTCAGACGATACAGGAAATGGAAATAAAGCAGATTTAACAGATTCAAATTATTACTATAAAGGTGAGCAAGATGATGATGATTTTGAGAAATTAAAATTAGAAAAAGCAGAAGGAAAATATAATTTAGAAATAACAAAAGTAGATAGTACAAATGTAAATACAAAATTACAAGGAGCAGTGTTTAAAGTAACATTAGCATGTGGAACTGAAGAAATATTAACAACAAATAGTAGTGGAGTAGCAAGTATTTCAGATATTAATATATCAGCAATAGGAACAGATATAATAAAAATAGAAGAGCAAACTGCACCATCAGGATATGAAAAATTAATAAATACAGTAGAAGTAAATGTAACAAAAGCAATAGTTAGTGGAAAATATCAAGCAACAGGGACATCACTAAAAACAAGTACATCACATGTAAGTGTGGCATTAGAAAATGGAACTATTAAAATTACAGTAAAAAATGAAATTAAAATACTAGAAGGAAAATATGATGTAGAAATAACAAAAGTAGATTCTGCAAATACAAATACAAAATTACAAGGAGCAGTATTTAAAGTAACATTAGCAGATGGAACTGAAAAAACATTAACAACAAATAGTAATGGAATAGCCTCTATTTCAGATGTTAATATATCAGCAATAGGAACAGATATAATAAAAATAGAAGAACAAACTGCACCATCAGGATATGAAAAATTAATAGACATGGTAGAAGTAAATGTAGCAAAAGCAATAGTTGGTGGAAAATATCAAGCAACAGGAACATCACTAAAAACAAGTACATCTCATGCAAGTGTGACATTAGATGGTGAAACAATAAAAATTACAATTAAAAATGAGGAAAAAGAATTTGATTTAGCCTTAAGAAAATATATAACAAAAGTAAATGAAATAAACCTTACTGGAGCAAATTCAAGAATACCTAATATAAGTGAAACAACACTTGTGACTGGAACAACAGCGACATATAGGCATAAAAAAGACCCAATAGTTGTAAAAACAGGAGATAGAGTTACATATAATTTAAGTATATACAATGAGGGAGAAAAAGCAGGAAGAGCAACAAAAATAGTAGACCAATTACCAACAGGATTAAAATTTATAAGCATAGCAAGTGGAAACTTTGAACTAGATTCATATAGTGAATCAAACAACACTTTAAATTTAAAAAGAAAATCAGGAAATACAGAGAATTTAGAAGCATATATAGCAGGAAATTTAAAATCAGAAACAATAGAAATTGTATGTGAAGTAGTTGCATATGCAGGAGCAAATGAAATAATTCTTACAAATGTTGCATGGATAGAAGAAGAATATGATGCAGTAACAAATGAAACAATTATAACTCAAGTAGGAAAAGATAGAGATTCAGAACCTGGGACTAGACCAAATGTAAATAAAGACAATATGTCAGACTATACAGGAAATGGAAATAAAGCAGATTTGGCAGATTCAAATTATTACTATAAAGGTGAGCAAGATGATGATGATTTTGAGAAATTAAAATTAGAAAAAGCAGAAGGAAAATATAATTTAGAAATAATAAAAGTAGATAGTACAAATGTAAATACAAAATTACAAGGAGCAGTATTTAAAGTAACATTAGCATGTGGAACTGAAGAAATATTAACAACAAATAATAATGGAATAGCTACAATTTCAGATATTAATATATTATCAGTAGGAACAGAAATAATAAAAATAGAAGAACAAACTGCACCATCTGGATATGAAAAATTAATAAATACAGTAGAAATAAATGTAACTAAAGCAATAGTAGATGGGAAATATGTAGCAACAAATACAGAAATGAGAAATACCCAAACAGCTGTGAGTGTGAAATTAGAAGATGGAGTAATTAAAGTAACAATTCAAAATAAGCCAAAAGTTTTTGACTTAGCATTAAGAAAATATATTACAAAGATAAATGAAACTATCCTTGAAAATTCAGATTCAAGAATACCAAATATTGATGAAACAACACTAGAAAAAGAAGAAACAGCAACATATAAACACAAAAAAGACCCAGTAGTTGTAAAAACAGGAGATAGAGTAACATATAATTTAAGTATATATAATGAAGGCGGAAAAGAAGGAAGAGCTACAAAGGTAGTAGATCAATTACCAACAGGGCTTAAATTTAGTAAGGTAATTAGCGGGAATTTTGAATTAGATTCATATAATGAAGCTAGTAATACATTAAATTTAAAAAGAAAATCAGGAAATACAGAAAATTTAGCAGCATATAAAAAAGGAGAACTTAAATCAGAGACTATTGAAATTGAATGTGAAGTAGTTGCATATGCAGGTGAAAATAACCAAATACTTACAAATGTAGCATGGATTGAAGAAGAATATAACGCAGAAGATGGTATAACTATTACAAATCAATCAGGAGCAGATATAGATTCAGAGCCTGGAACAAAACCTAATGTAGATAAAGACAATATGTCAGATTACACAGGAAGTGGAAATAAAGCAGATTTAACAGATTCAAACTATTACTATAAAGGACAACAAGATGATGATGATTTTGAAAAGTTAATGATAAAAAAAGCTGAAGGAACATATGATATAGAACTTTTAAAAATAGATTCTAAAATAGAAAATAAAAGATTACAAGGAGCAGAATTTAAAGTAACATTAGCATGTGGAACTGTAAAAACTGTAACAACAGGAAATAATGGAATAGTTAAAATATCAGGAATTGAGATTGATAAAACAGGGACAGAAGTGATAAAAATAGAAGAGACAAAAACACCAATAGGATACAAAACCCTTATAAATTCACCAATTAATGTAACTGTTACAAAATCAATTATAGAAGGTGAATTTGTAGTAACAATAGCAAATTTAGAAGATATTAATAATAGTTCAAGTATTTTAGTAGAAAATGGAGCAATAAAAGTAACTATAAAAAATGAACCAAAAGAATTTGATTTAGCCTTAAGAAAATATATAACAAAAGTAAATCAAATAGAATTAACAGGAGACACATCAAGAGTGCCAAACATTAATTTAGAGACATTAGATATTGGAACAACAGCTACATATAATCATAAAAAAGATTCAGTATTAATAAAGACAGGAGATATTATAACATATAATTTAAGTATATATAATGAAGGTGAAAAAGAAGGAAGAGCTACAAAAGTAGTAGACCAATTACCAACAGGGCTTAAATTTAAAGGCATAGTTAGTGGAAATTTTGAATTAGATTCATATGATGAAAGTACAAATATTTTAAGATTAAAAAGAATAGAAGGAAATGTAAATAATTTAGAAGTATATACAAAAGGAGATTTAAAATCAGAAACAATTGAATTTGAATGTGAAGTAATTGCAAAACCAGATAGTCAAAATAGTAAAATATTTACAAATGTGGCATGGATAGAAGAAGCATATGATTCTGAATGGGAAGAAACAATTACAACAGAAGTAGGAAAAGACAGGGATTCAGAACCTGGAACAAAACCAGATGTAAATAAAGACAATATGTCAGAATATACTGGAAATTCTAATAAAGAAGATTTGACAGATTCAAACTATTACTATAAAGGACAGCAAGATGATGATGATTTTGAAAAGCTAGTAATGTTACCAGAAAGTTTTGATTTAAAATTAATTAAGAAAATTATGTCAGTAAACAATAAAGAGGTACCTGAGAGAATAGAAAATGTTGATGTAAGTAAATTAAATAATTTATGCGAAAATGGAAATATAATAATAACAAATGATAATGGTGATGAATTAACAACTGCAATATATGAATTAAATAAAGAACCAATTGAAGTTAAAAAAGGAGATATTGTAACATATACATTTAGAGTATATAATGAAGGAACAATAGATGGATATGCATCAAAAATTGCAGAAAAGATTCCAAAAGGATTAGAGTTTATGTATTTAGATAAAACAAAAGAAGAAATAGAAAAAGATGAAACATTAACTGCTGAAGAAAAAGAAGCAATAATATTTAATAAAGAATATCTATGGACTCCTAGCACTTCTATAAGTGGAACTGATACTGATGGATGGTCATCAGGTATAATAATTACAGAAGTTGAAAGTAATTATTTATCAAAAGAAAATGAAACATTTGAAGGAGAAAATTTGATAAAAGCCTTTGGATTAAATGATGGAACTAAAATTCAAAATGATTTATCATATAAAGAAATATCAATCAAATTAAAAGTCATATCAGATGATATTAGAGGAACAGTTATTAGAAATGAAGCAGCAATTACTAAAAGTACTGATGAAGAAGGAAATGAAACAGAAGATAGAGATTCAAGTACTACTATATGGAAAAAATATGAAGATGATGAAGATTATGATAATATTATTTTAAAAGCTTTTGATTTATCACTTAGAAAATTCATTGTAGCAGTTAGCAAAGATGATAAAATAGAGGAATTAGATTATATAACAAATGAAGATGGAACATTTAAAAGAGAACCTATTGTAGATACATCAAAATTAAATACATTAGATGAAAATGGTAAATTAATCACAACAGCAGAATATATTCATACAAAAGAACCTGTAATAGTTGGACAAAATAATCTTGTTATATATACTTTAAGAATATATAATGAAGGTGATGAGGATGGATATGCAAGTGAAATAAAAGACCATTTACCAAACTATTTAGAATTTGTCAAAGGTGAATTTAATGACCAATATGGTTGGGAAATATCAGAAGACGGAAGAGAAGTAACTACTAGATATTTAGAAAATACAGTAATAGAAAAGGCAAAATTAAATGAAGATGGAGAATATGAATTATCATATGTAGATGTTAAAATCATGTGCAAGGTTAGCCAAAATGCAATAACAGATGAAAATATAACTAATATAGCAGATATAACTGAATATTTAGATGAAGACAAAAGAGAAGTAGAAGATAGAGATTCAGAAAAAAATAATGTAGAGCTTCCAGATGATAAAGATTTACCAGAATATAAAAGTGACGAAAATGGAAATTATATTAAAGGACAACAAGATGATGATGATTTTGAAAAATTAATAATTAAGAAATTTGATTTAGCATTAAGAAAATGGGTAACACAAGCAATTGTTATAGAAAATGGTAACAAAGTAGTAACAAATACTGGACATGATCCATGGGATGACCCAGAAGGAATTGTAAAGGTTGATTTAGATAGAAAAAAGCTAGAACAAGTAACTGTTAAATTTAAGTATTCAATTAGAGTTTACAATCAAGGAGATTTAGAAGGATATGCAAAACAAGTAAAAGATTATATCCCAGAAGGACTTAAATTTATAGCTGAGGAAAATCCAGGTTGGATAGATGAAGGAAATAATGTAATTTCAACTAGATTATTGGAAGAGACATTACTAAAGCCAGGAGAATATGCAGATGTAGAAGTAGTACTTACATGGATTAATAGTGCAAATAATATGGGACTAAAAGTAAATATAGCAGAAATCTCAGAAGATGAAAATGAATATGGAGTACCAGATATTGATTCTGTACCAGACAATGAAAGACTTGGTGAAGATGATATTGATGATGCACCAGTAATGCTTTCAATTAAAACTGGACAAATTAGAATATATTTTACATTAGGATTTACAATATTAATTATATTATCAGGTGGAGTTATATTAATTAAAAAATATGTATTAGTATAAATTAAAAAATCATAATAGGGAGAAATCTTTGTTATGATTTTTTTAAGTTATAGGAAAGTGCAAAAAAAGAAAACATGTTTGCATAAAATGTAAAAATATGGTATAATACTAATGAAAAAGGAGTTGGAAATGAATTATTTGGAAGAATTGGTAAAATATATGTCAGATTTAAGTAAGGAAGTAGAAAGTAAATATAAATCACAAAAAATAAATATGTTAAATGATAAAGAGAAAAATATAAATAGAATATATTCAAAAATTCAAAAAATAGAAAAAGAAAATTATTGGAGAATTGAGTATAATGAAATATTTTACAAACAAGCACAATATTTAGAAGATATTGAATATGAAAATGAAAGTGAAAATGAAAGTAAAGATTTACAATATAGAACTATTTATATTTATTCGAATTTTTCTAATGCAAATTTTAAAGAATATCTTTCATGGAGAACGAAAATTAGAAAAGGCATATTTGAATTAAAAGAGTATCAATATGTAAAAATATATATAAGTGAATTATTAAATAAAATAGGTTGTATAGATGAGATAGAAGCCATAGATAAATTAATATATTTTTGGGAAAATTGGAGAAAATTAGAATCTAAAATAGATAAAACAATTCCAAATGTTATAAAAGACTTCTATATTATAAATTATATAAAAATAAATAAACCATATGGAGAAATCTTAAAAAAATATCCAATAAAAATTGTATCAGAAAGTACAGATATAAAAGAAATAGAAAAAGGAATATATAAAAATAAAATAAATTTTTTAAATGATATATCTAAATATAAAATTGAAAAAAGTAAATTATTAGAAACAGAATATGGATATTTAGTAGAAGAATGCATAGAAAAAGTATTTGAAGAAATTCATAAAAAAAGTGAAGAAAAAAGAATAGATTTAACTGAAATTTTAATCGATAAAGAAAATGGAGAATCATGGTATCAACCACTACGTAATTATTATATAAAAGATTATAAATATTCACACAAAAAAGTTATTATAAATGAAAATGAGCAATACGAATATGTGGGAAATCGTTATTGGGAAAAAACTGGGTATGTAAAGCAAAATCAATATAATTACATAGTAGCATACATATTAAAAACAATAGAATGCCATATTCGAGATTATGTAGGGTACAGAAAATTAAAAATGCCAGAAGAATCAGAAATAGAAAAAGGGTTGGCTGAAAATGGTTATTATTATTCAAGAGAAGAAAAAAATATTGTTTTAAAAATTAATAAAATGAAAATAGGAGAAATAATAGAAAAAGAAATAATAAAATATTTAGAAAAAAGTAGAATTCCAAAATTGGCATTAAGAAAGAAAAAGAAAAAACAAGAAGTAAATGAATTTGATATAGAAGAAAAAATTGAAGTTGTTTTTAATAAAGAACAGTTTTCAAAAATAAGAGAAAAATCTCAAATTACACAAAAATCTTTAATAATAGAGGAGCAAGAAGAAATAATTCCAAAAGAACAAATAAAAGATGAAGTAAAAGAAGAACAAATAAAAGAAATAACTAAAGAGGAAATAAAAGAAGTTGCAAAAAATCAAAAAGAAATTCAAGAAAAAACATCAGAAGAGGTACCATTTGCAACAGAAGATATATTCAAAAAATTTGTATATGATTTAAATAGTGCAGAAAAAGAAATAATACAAATATTATTAAAAAAAGAAGAGCCAGAAAGTAAAATAATAGAAGTAGCACAAAAACAAAATGAAATGATAGAAGTAATGGTTTCAAACATTAATGAAAAAGCACTAGAAACAATAGGTGACAATGTAATAGTGCCAAGTTTAGATTCGATATATGAAGATTATGAAAATGAAATAAAACAGGTAATATAAAGGAGAGAAAAGTAAAGATGAAAGTACCAAAAAGAATATCAACAACATTAATGAACTCACTAAAAGGAGGAGTTGTACCAAGAATAGGATTAGGATATATTGCAGTTGGAAGAGAACAAGAAATAAAGGCTTTATTAAATGATGTAGATATAATAGAAGATGGAGGAGCAACATTTAGATTTTTAGTAGGAAGATATGGAAGTGGTAAAAGTTTTTTACTTCAAACAATAAGAACACATGTTATGGATAGAGGATTTGTTGTAATAGATGCAGACCTTTCACCAGAAAGACGACTAATGGGAACTAAAGGACAGGGGCTTGCTACATATAAAGAATTAATACAAAACATGTCTACTAAAACAAAGCCAGATGGACAAGCATTATCATTAATATTAGAAAAATGGATTTCTGGAATTAAAATGGAAATTATGCAAAAAGAAGGAAATGATAATTTAGTAGAATTTTCTAAAAAAGTCAAAAGAAAAATATTTGAAAATATTAATAGTTTAGAAGGAATGGTACATGGATTTGATTTTGCAAAAGTAATTAATATGTATTATGAAGCATATGAAGAAGCAGATGATGAAAAGAAATCAAAAGTATTAAAATGGTTTAGAGGAGAATATGCAACAAAAACAGAATGTAAAAATGAATTAGGAATTAATATAGTTATTACAGATGACAATTGGTATGAATATATAAAAATATTTGCCGTGTTCTTGGTTAATGCTGGGTATAAAGGTATGCTTATGTTAGTTGACGAGTTAGTGAATTTATATAGAATTCCTACATCAGTAACTAGACAATATAATTATGAAAAAATATTAATGATGTATAATGATACACTTCAAGGAAAAGTAAAGCATCTAGGAATTATAATGGGAGGAACTCCACAAGGAGTTGAAGATACTAGAAAAGGAATATTTAGTTATGATGCACTACGCTCTAGATTAACAGATGGAAAATTTGCTTCAGAAGATACAGTAAATTTGCTATCACCAATAATTAGACTAAAAAGATTGACTCCTGATGAAATATATATTTTAATTGAAAAATTAAAGGAGATACACTCAGAGTTACATGATTATAAAAGTGAACTAACAGATGAAAATTTAATGGATTTTATAAAAATAGAGAATGAAAGAGTTGGAGCAAATACCAATATTACACCAAGAGAAATAATAAGAGACTTTATTGAATTATCAGATATTCTATATCAAAATCCAAATAAAAAATTTGAAGATATTATAGGAAATGAAAAATTTGAATTTGCAAAAGGTGAAAATGTAGAAGCAAATGAGAATAAAGAATTTGAAGATTTTGAGGTTTAAAATAATATGAAAAATATGTTTGAACGACTAGCACCATTTATTCAAGAATATATATATCAAAATAATTGGACAGAAATTAGACAAGTGCAAGTAGCAGCATGTGATATAATACTAAACACACAAAACAATTTATTGCTAGCATCAGGGACAGCATCAGGAAAAACTGAGGCTGCTTTCTTACCTATTTTAACAAATATATATGAAAATCCAAGTGATTCAGTATCTATACTATATATTAGCCCTTTAAAAGCACTAATAAATGATCAATTCATTAGAATAGAAGATATGTTAATAGAAACTGATATTCCAGTAACAAAATGGCATGGAGATGTATCACAAACACAAAAAAATAAAATTATAAAAAAGCCTAAAGGAATTATACAAACAACACCAGAATCTTTAGAGGCAATGTTAATGAGAAATCCTGGAAACATTATAAGACTATTTTCAGACCTAAGATATATTGTAATTGATGAAGTACATTACTTTATGAATAATGACAGAGGAATACAACTTTTATGTATTATAGAAAGAATACAAAAATTGATTGGAAAAGAACCAAGAAGAATAGGATTATCAGCAACACTAGGAGACTATGTTTTAGCAAATAAATGGATAAGTTCAGGAACAAAAAGAAAATGTGAGATACCAGTTATAGAAACTGAAAAAAGAATAATAAGATTAGCTATTAAATATTTTGAGATAGAGGAAAAAGAAGATGAAAAATCAATATTAAATTATTACAGTGAATTATATGATAAAACAGTAAATAAAAAATGTATTATATTTTCTAATTCAAAATCAGAAGTAGAAAATAATATATCACATTTGAAAAAAATTGCCAAAGAAAGAAAAGTAAAAGATGTATATTATGTACATCATGCAAACATTTCAGCAATACTAAGAAAACATGCAGAAGAGCAAATGAAAAGTGAAGATGAACTAGCTACAGTTGGAGCAACTGTTACATTAGAATTAGGTATTGACCTAGGAAAATTAGATAGAATTATACAAACTGGAGGTATTCATACAGTATCAAGTTTTGTACAAAGGCTTCGGAAGAAGTGGGAGAAGAGGAAATGCTGCTGAAATGATATTTTTATTTAAACAGGAAAAGGAAAATAAAGCAAAAGAATTCTATGAGATAATAGACTTTGATTTTATAAAATGTATAGCAATTATTGAATTATATTTAAAAGAACAATGGATAGAGCCTATGGAAGAAAACACATTACCATATTCATTGTTATATCATCAAACAATGAGCTATTTATTTGGAATAGGCTCGTGTACTCCAAAAGAATTAGCAAGTAATATACTTACTCTAACACCTTTTAAAAAAATAGGAAAAGAAGATTACAAGCAATTATTAAAATATTTAATAGAGAAAGAGGAAATAGAAAAAGATGAAGAGGGAAATCTTTTAATTGGAATGCAAGGAGAAAGAAAAGTAAATAGTTTTCAGTTTTTTTCAGTATTTACTACACAAACAGAGTATTCAGTAAAAGAAGGTTCTCAAGAAATTGGAACAATCCAAGAACTGTATATGGTTGGTCAGCAATTTGCACTGGCAGGATTTACTTGGAAAGTTTTAGACATTAATGAAGAAAAAAGACAAATATTTGTAAAAAAAGTAGGTGGAGTTTCAAAAATAGCATGGAATGATAATGGTGATTTTGAAGTACACACAAAAGTTTTGAAGAAAATGAAGCAAATATTAAATGAGGAGGAAGAATATAGATACTTAGACAATAGTAGTAAGCAAAGATTACAAGAAATGAGAATGATAGCTCAAAAAGCTAATATATTAAATGAAAAAATTGTAACTTTTGTAGAAGGAAAATATGGAATATTTTCATGGATTGGAACAAAAGAAATAGTTGCACTTTCATATAGTTTAAAACAAGAAAATATAACAAATAGTATTTGCTATAAAGCAGGCATACCAATTTTTATATTAGTAACAACAAAAATGAAATTAGAAGAACTTAAAAAAATATTTCACAAATTAAAATCTAAGGAAATAAATAAGGAAGAGTTTGAAATACCAGATATGGTAGAAAAAACAGGTAAATATAATTATTTTATTCCAAAAGAATTGTTAAAAAAACAATATATACAAGATTGTATTGATGTTGATAAAATGCAAGAGAATATGTGAAAGAAAAAACAAATGAAAAATTTAAAGGATAATTACAATCAATTTTTAATACTAGATGGAGATTTCGCAGAAAAGCTACTTTAGTTATAGGGTCGCTTTTCTTTTTTGTATAAACTATAACTAATTCTTATTAAATCTGAGTTGTAACATACATAAAAAATACTTACAATATAAAAATCAACGATTCATAAAATTTGTAATTAAATAAATTTTATGGTAAAATTTCAAAAGAAATATGAGAGGATTTGGTAAATATGAAAATAACAAAATACCCACAAAGTTGTTTATTAATTGAAACAAAAGAGAAAAAGATATTAATAGACCCAGGAACATTAAAATATAAAGAAGAATATTTTGAAATATGGAATAAAGTAGATGTAATTTTAATAACTCATAAACATGCAGACCATTGTAATACACAGATACTTAAAGATTTAAATAAAGATATAAAAATATATTCTACAAAAGAAGTAAAACAAGCAAATGAAATGTTAGATATAAATATAGTAAAAGAAAATGACAATATACAGGTAGGAGATATAAAAATAGAAGTAGTACATGCAGTACATGGATATCAACCAATGTTAAAAGGAGACAAAGAAGTACATGAAAATGTAGGATATATATTAGATGATGGAGAAAATATAATATATCATACAAGTGATACAATATGTTTTAAAAATGAATATAAAGCAGACATATTGTGTGTTCCTGTAACAGGATATGGGCTAACAATGTCAGCATTTGAAGCTTCGATGTATTCTAAGGAAGTTGAAGCTAGAATAACATTACCAATCCATATGGATAATCAAGTATTTCCACCAGATTTTAAATTTATAGAAGAAATGTTTGGAAAATATGAGGTCGAATATGAAATATTAGAAAATGGTGAAACTATAGAAATAGAATAAATAATGTAAAAAATCAAAGATTAAATATAATAGGAGTGAAAAAAATAACAAAAATGGAAAATAATATAAAACAAATAAAAGAAAAAGTAGAAAAAGAAATAGAAAAAAAGATAAAAGAAATAGATGATATTTGTAATAAAAATAGTGAAAAAGTATTAAAAGCATTTCAAGAAAGTAGATTACAAGAAAATCATTTAACTTCTTCAACAGGATATGGAATAGATGAATCAGGAAGAAATAAAATAGAAGAAATATATGCTAAAATATTCAAAGCAGAAGATGCACTAGTAAGAGTTCAATTAATATCTGGAACACATGCGCTTTGGATTACTCTATCTGCAATATTAAGACCAGGAGATACTATGCTTAGTATAACAGGAGAGCCATATGACACTCTGCAAACTGTAATAGGAACTGGAAAAGATGTAAGTAATAGTTCTTTAAAATCATATAATATAAGTTATGAACAAATAGATTTAGTAGATAATGAGTTTGATATTTCAAAAATTCAGGAAAGATTAAAAAAAGGAAATATTAAATTAATAGGAATTCAAAGGTCAAGAGGATATTCAACAAGAAAAAGTTTAACTATTGAACAAATAGAAGAGGCAATCAAGCTAATTCGTGAAATTGATAGAGAAGTAATAATTATGGTAGACAATTGTTATGGAGAATTTGCACAAGAAAAAGAACCTATTGAAATAGGTGCAGACATTGCAGTTGGCTCATTAATGAAAAATTTAGGTGCAGGAATTGTCACAACAGGAGCATATATTGTAGGTAATAAAGATTTAATTAAATTATGTGCAGAAAGATTAACTTCACCAGGAATTGGAAAGGAAATTGGACCATCTTTAAATCAAAATACTAATTTTGTAAAAGGATTGTTTTTCGCACCAAGTGTGGTTGCAAGTAGTTTGAAAACTGCAGTTTTTGCAAGTGCAATGCTAGAGGAATTAGGATATGTTGTAGAACCTAGATATAATGAAAAAAGAGCAGATATTGTACAAACTATTCATTTAGGTTCAGAAGAAAGGCTAGTGAAATTTTGCCAAGGAATACAAATAGGTTCACCAATTGATTCAGATGTAGTTCTATACCCAGGAGATATGGGAGGATATGAGGATAAAGTAATTATGGCAGCTGGAACTTTTACACAAGGCTCAACTATAGAACTTAGCTGTGATGGACCAATAAGAGAGCCATTTATTGCATATATGCAAGGTGGGCTTACATATGAATATGGAAAGCTGGGAATATTAAAAGCAATTGAATATATGAATAAATAAGAAAGGAAGATATAAAATGTTAGTTATAGGTATTTTAGTAACTTTAATTATATTAATCATACTAGTATTAATATTTGGAGGAAGAGAACAAAGATTAGATGAAAAAAGAGTTGAAAAAGAAAGAAAAGATGCTATTAAGATTGCAAAAAATGAACTAAAAGAAAAGAAGAAAAATATCAAAAACACAAAGTATGTAGATATATTAAAAGAAGAATGTGAAAAAGAAAAATATGAAGAAGATGAAAAAAAAGTAGAAAATGAAATACAAGAAGATCTTGGAATAACATTTTTATTTGATGAGAATAATGAAGAAATCAAAAATGAAGAGAAATCAGAAGAAGTATTTGAAGAAAAACAAATAGAAGACAGAGATAAAAAAGATATAAAAGAAGGAGCTAAAGAAGAACCAGCAATTACTTTTTTATTTGAAGATATGGAAGAAGAATCTATTAATATAGAAGATGAGCTAGATAGGTATATAAAAGAAGCAAAAGAAAATGATATAGGATATTTAAATGGTGAAGAACCAAAGCCAGAAAAAGAAGTAAAAGAGAAAGCAAAAAAAGAAACTGTCAAAAAAGAAGTTGCAAAAACAAGTAATAAGGCTAAAACTACAACTAAAAAAACTACAGAAAAAGAAGAAACAAAGACCAAAAAAGAACCTACTAAAAAGACAACAACTAAGAAAAGTAGTACTAAAAAAAGTGCAGAAGAAAAAGTAGAAGATTTAGACAAAAAGGAAACAAAAACAAGGAAAACAACCACTAAAAAAGTGGAAAAAGATGTATAATTAATAATATTTAAGAAAGGTAGTATATGAAAGTAATTGTAATAGGTGGAGGTCCTGCAGGAATGATGGCTGCAATTTGTGCCAGCCAAAATGGAAATAGTGTAATATTATTAGAAAAAACAAAAAATTTAGGAAAAAAATTATTAATTACAGGAAAAGGAAGATGTAATATAACTTCTTCTTTAGACATGGAGGAATTTATAAAAAATACCCCAGGTAATGGAAGATTTTTATATAGTTGTTATCAAAATTTTACAAATCAAGATATAATAAAATTTTTGAAAGAACAAGGACTAGAGGTAAAAGAAGAAAGAGGTAATAGAATATTCCCAGTTACAGATAAATCTTTAGATGTATTGTCATGTTTTACTAAAAAGATGAAAGAATTAAAAATTGATATAAGGTATAATATGTGTGTGAAAGAGATTAAAGTAAGTACAAATGAAGGTGAAAAAAATGTAGTAGGAATAGTAACTGAAGATAATGAAGAATTAGAAGCAAATAAAATTATTTTAGCAACAGGAGGTAAAAGCTATCCATTAACCGGTTCAAATGGAGATGGATATCAAATAGCTCAGAAATTAGGCCATAATATAACAAATATAAAACCATCTTTAGTTCCATTTGAGATACATGATAATAAATTAGCTAAAAGATTACAAGGACTTAGTTTGAGAAATGTTGGTATTAAAATGGTTGATAAAGAAAAAAATAAAATAATTTATCAAGATTTTGGAGAGATGCTATTTACCCACTATGGTATATCAGGTCCAACAATACTTAGTTCTTCTGCACATTTAGTTAGATATAAAAAAATTGATGAGAAATTAAAAAATAAGAATATTGTTTTAAAAATAGATTTAAAACCAGCTTTATCAGAAGAAAAGTTAGATGAGAGAATATTAAGAGATTTTCAAGAGGTTAGAAATAAGTTATTTAGAAATAGTTTGGATAAATTATTACCTCAAAAACTAATTCCTATTGTTCTTGAAAAAAGTGGAATAGATTTGGATAAACAAGTTAATGAAATTACTAAAAATGAAAGAAGAAGTATAGTTTCTTTATTAAAAGATTTTGAAGTTTCGATAAAATGTTTTAGACCTATTGAAGAAGCAATTATCACGAGTGGAGGAATTAAGATTAAAGAGATTAATCCAAAAACAATGGAATCTAAATTAATTAATGGTCTATATTTTGCTGGAGAAATTATAGATGTTGATAGTTACACAGGAGGATTTAATTTACAAATTGCATATTCAACAGGTTATACAGCAGGGTTGTTAGAAAGGTAAGTTATGAATGAATTTATTACTATTAAAAATGATATACAAGTTGAAATTAGTGAGAAAAAATCAAAATTTATAGCTCACTTTTTTCATGTTGAAACATTAAAAGAAGCAGAAGATAAGATAAAATTAGTAAAGAAAAAATATTTCGATGCTAGACACAATTGTATTGCATATCGAATAATAGAAAATGGGCAATTAATTGAAAAGTCAAATGATGATGGAGAACCATCAGGAACAGCAGGAGCACCTATGATGAATATTTTACAAAACAATCAGTATGCAAATGTATTAATTGTTGTAACTAGGTATTTTGGTGGAATACTATTAGGTACAGGAGGACTTGTTAGAGCTTATTCAAACAGTTTATTAAAAGCAATTTATGAAAGTGAAAAAATAGAAAAATGTATTGGAGAAGAGCTTGAAGTTGTGCTTGATTATAGTAGTTTCGAGAACTTTAAATATTATTGTAAAATTCAACAAATTAATATAACAAGTGTAGAATATCTTGAAAATATTTTTTGTAAAATAGAGTTAGAAAGCACCAAAAAGCTAAAGTTAATGGAAGATTTTAAGACAAAAAAAGTAATTTTAAGAGATATAAAAGAATTATATAAAAAGTATATTACTAAAAGTATATAAAAAGATTAATCTTGTAAAAAATTGGAAAAATATTCCATAAAAATGTTGCAAATTTCCGAATAAGATACTATAATATCAATTGTAAATATTTTACAATTATTAAATTTTAGGAGGAAAGTTATGAAAGAAAGAATAAATATATTAATAGCAGATGATAATCAAGATTTTAGCCAAACATTGTCTACATATATTAATGGTCAAGAAGACATGGAAGTTATTGCTATGGCGAAAGATGGAAATGAAGCAATTGATATGATTTCAAATACAATGCCAGATATTGTATTATTAGATGTAATTATGCCACATTTAGATGGGTTAGGTGTTTTAGAAAAAATAAATTCAATGAATAATATTGAAAGTAGACCTATTTGTATGATGCTATCAGCAGTTGGTCAAGATAAAATAACACAAAAAGCAATAGAATTAGGTGCTGAATATTATATAATAAAACCTTTTGATATTGAAATGTTAATAAAAAGAATAAGAGAGATAAAATACTTTAAACCTGTCCAAGGAAATAATAATTTTATAAGAAACCAAGTAAAACCTAAATATATTGAATTATCACCAAATGGTAAGAAAGAAGAACATTTAGAAGCTTTAGTTACTAATGTAATTCATGAAGTTGGTGTCCCTGCTCATATAAAAGGATATCAATATTTAAGAGAAGCTATTATGATGGTTATAAATGATATTGATGTTATTAATCAAATAACTAAAAGTTTATATCCTAAAATTGCCTTTAAATTTAATACCACTCCTTCCAGAGTAGAAAGGGCAATCAGACATGCTATTGAAGTAGCTTGGGGAAGAGGTAGACAAGATGTTGTTGAAAATATATTTGGATATACTGTTTCTGCTGCTAAAGGGAAACCAACTAATTCAGAATTTATTGCAATGATAGCAGATAAGCTAAGGCTTGAATTAAAAAGCGCATAAAACAAAAATGGAAATTATTGCAAAACGAATGTAGAGGCGGGTTTTATACCCGATCAAGGTAGGCACAAGACCTACTCATACCCCTATAGACTTTTCAAAAAGTATATAAAATGTATAAAAAAATTCGTTTCATAGCAATAAATTATTTTTGACTAAAGCAATAAACTTCCAAGATTTATTGGTTAATATCTAAAGCAAATCGTTTAGAATTATTTTATGGATTTTGGAGGTTTTTAGTTTGTAAAAATTGAAAAATATTTGACAAATTGAAATAATACAAGTATAATAAAAATAGAAAATGAGAAACCACAAACGTGGTTGCCACATTTAATTTGTTAAAAAACGCATTGAAACAGGCAGTTTACAGATGCGTTTTTTTGTTGTTATTATTCAAAATTACTGCTAATGCAATAATCAGTATAATTGCTATAATAGTTACTCCTACTAATCCGAAGAAGAGTAGATGTATTATCATTAATAATGCTTGTTCTATCATAGCACCACCTCCAGTCTACAGCATATAGCTGTTATGTATGGTGGCAACCACATCTGTTTATTCTCATTTTCTGAAATACATTATATGACAGCTTGTCAAAAAAGTATAGCGAACAAACAAAATAAAATAAATATTTTTACAACATAATTCGACAAATTACACCTCTTCCAAAAATAGACAAAATATGTTATAATTTCATAAATAATTATTAAAAAGAGGGACAATAATGGAGAAAGACCAAATTGAAGAAAGATCAGTATCAGCAATAAAAAATGAAATAGCAAAGTATAATATGTTAAAACCTGGTTTAGAAACAGGAGATAAAAGAATATCTTGGGATGGATATATAACTGTATTTAATAAAAATAGAAACAAAAAGGGATGGTCCTATGATATAAAAGTACAAGTAAAAGGACATGAAGTAAAGAAATTTAAAAAAGGTAATATAACATTTTCAATTGAAATTGAAGATTTGAAAAACTATCAAGAAGATGGTTCAGGAACATTATTTTTTGTTGTTTATATGATAGATTATCAAACTACTAAGATTTACTATGCTAATTTATTACCAGTAGATTTAAATTATATACTATCTAATATTAAACCTAATCAAAAAACTAAATCCATAAAATTTAGACCTGTTTGTGAAGCAACACAATCTTCATTAAAAAATATTTGCCTCAATTTTGTAGAAAATTCAAAAAAGCAAATGGGAACACCAATAATGGATTTGGAAAAATTGAGCAATGTTGCTAGAGTGGGATTTAAGGTAACTGCTGATAAAGACAAGGTATTTGATTATATATTGAATAATGATGTATATTCTTATGCTTATTTAGACGACAATATATCAAAAGTTGCATTACCTAAAGGTGAAATGGTTATGATATCTCATACAGTAAATGCAGATATAAAAGTAGGAGATGAAATTTACTATAATAAATATGAATTTCAAAGAATGAAAAATGGAGAACAAATTAATATTGGAAAAGGAGTTATATTTAATTTAAACACAAAAAAAGCAGACTTTAAATTTAAAGGTAGTTTATCAGATAGAATAGCTGACATAGAGTTTTTTCTGGCATTGGTTAATTCTAAAAAACTATCAATTAATGGTGTTGTCTTAGATTTTCCACCATATAAAAAAGATATCAATGAAACTAAGGTTATAATCAAAGAGTGGGAGGAAAGGTTAACAAATTTAAAATTAATTAAAAAGACATTTGAGAATTTTAATATTAATTTTACATTAGATATAGACAAATTAGAAGAAGAAGATATAAATAATTTATATATGTTTGTAGATATTTTTGGAAAAGATAAAATTGTCAAAAATAAAAATATAACTAAAACTGGATTATATAATATTAAAATTGCCAAATATAAAATTTTAATATGGGCTACTATTTCAAAAGAAGGAATAATTCATTGTTATGATTACTTTGGTGATTTATCAGATATAGTAAATCTAGTGTTAGTTAGAGAAGGAGAACAACCAACACCAGAAGATGCCACTAGCCCATATTTAATGTTTACACCAGAAGATATCTTATCTTCTTCAAATTTGAATGTTGAAAGTATTAAAAAATCCATAGAAGGTATTTCAAGATTAAAAAAACAAAGTCAATATATCAGCAATTTTATGCTTAATATTTTAAATGCCTATGACCAAGATACAAAGAGAAAAGACTTATTGGATTTATCTGAATATATATGTAATAAGTTATTATCATACGATAAAAAAAGTATTTCATATATAATTAACAAAATGCAAATTATTAAGAGAAAAAGAGAATTGGTGGAAGAAGAAAAAGCAGAAATATATAATATTAAAGAAACATTAAAAAAGGATAGCGATTATAATATGTTTCAATGTGGGATAGCTATTGTGCTAGGAAATAAAACTGATTATGAATATTTTTATAATCAGTTGAATAAAACACAAAAAAAAGATTTTGGGAAATTTCCTATTATTAATTTAATTGACAAATAATAATGAAGCTTAAAATCATTACACAAAATACACCAGATAAATTTATAAGAGTTTTCTATTGAGATTTTTGGAAAATTATATTACAATCAATGCTATAAACATTTTGAGGTAAAACCTATAAATATTTATTGGGTTGAACTAGTTTATTGGATACACAAGTTACACTAGAATTCGCAAAAGTTTGGTTGGAGCAATAAGGCATCTCCATTTGTTTGGTCACTAATGTTCAAAATTTTACCCCTAATCTGCTAAATTTATGAGTATTTGTTTAAGTTCTTTCAGATTGTATTTCTTGTTATATTTTTTTATATAATAAGGTTTTCCACTAATCTCATTTACTTTGTATTCAAATATAGTTAATTTAGTGGGATATGTAATAGAGTAAGTAATAGGTATAATAAATTCTAGGTTAGTATCTAAAAGTGTTTTTACTTTGCCATTCATAGTTTTAAATTTATAGTCTTTGATAGCTTCTAGTAATTCCTTATTAGGCTTAAGCTCTTCTGACACCTTAAAATCAAGCATTTAAAAAGTCCTCCTTCCTAGAAAGAGAACTTTAAAGTTTTATATAAAATAAAAACTTACAAACCTTATTGGTTCGTAAGCTGTTTTTCTCTGGAGCGCTAACGTTTGTTATCTGCGAAATTAGTGCTTTATAAGACTTGAATAAATCAACTAATTAAATTATAATATCTGATAATATTATTGCAATAGTTTGAGTTCAAAAAATGAAAATTATAACTCCTTTAATATTTCTTCGAACGAATCATAACCAGATTCGCTATTTAAATGTCCACCATTTGGAATTATAATTTCTTTTGCTTCAACTTTTTCTGAAAAGTCTTTAGAAACTTCTTGTTTAACATAGGGGTCATTATCGCTATATATACAAACAATTTCTCCGACATAATCTTTAACTAATTCTAAATTGTCAGAGTAAAATGTTTTATTAACATAGTCATAATCTCCGCCATCAACAGAATAATTGTTAAATGGAGCAACTAAAAT
>JGI994J12354_10000036_pt1 | contig 109691 bp, 122 predicted proteins | sample IntmicLarv3ML3BL_FD_12354 | JGI IMG/M metagenome (IMG submission 12354) | reverse complement strand
ACCTTACTATTTTACAATAATTAATTGGAAGTATCCATATTTTTATTTTTTTTGAGACATTTTCTCAAGTGATTTATTAAGACATTATCATAAATGAATCAGACATGGAAATTTCATGTTATTTTTCCTATTGTCATAAAAAACAAAAAATGATATACTCTTAAATAGAGAAATATGAGCTAAAAATAAAGAAAAGTAGGGTGATGAATATGAAATATGTTAAATATATAGATAGTCAAGTGGGAAAAATTGTTATAATCGAAGAAGAAGAAAAAATTGTAGAAATAAAAATTAACACAGAAAAATTAAATAAAGAAGAATACTTAGAAAAAGAGACAACTCTTTTAAAAAAAGCTGTAAAACAATTAGAAGAATACTTTACTGGGAAAAGAAAAAAATTTGATTTACCACTAAATCCAAAAGGTACAGAATTTATGAAAAATGTATGGGAAGCTTTGATTAAAATACCATATGGAGAAGTAAAGACATATAAACAAATAGCTGTAGAAGTAAAGCGTCCAAAAGCTGTAAGAGCAGTTGGTATGGCAAATCACAGGAATCCTATTCCAATAATTATACCATGTCATAGAGTGATTCGGAAGTAATGGTAAACTAGTTGGTTATGCACTACGGATTGGATATGAAAGAATACTTATTAAATTTAGAAAATGAGGAATAAAATAATGTTAGATGTAATTATAATAGGTGCAGGACCTGCAGGGATAACTGCAGGAATATATGCAAAAAGATCAAATTTAGAAGTTATATTGTTAGATAAAAAGCAATCAAGTTTAAAAAAAGCAGAAAAAATTGAAAACTATTATGGATTTGAAAAAGGAATATCTGGAGAAAAATTATATAACATAGGTATAAATCAAGCTGAAAATATAGGAATAGATATAAAAAAAGAAGAAGTTATAAAAATTGAAGAAATTGAAAAAGGGTATTTAGTAAAATCTGAAAGTGAAGAATATCTATCAAAAACAGTTATTTTAGCAACAGGAAATAAAAGAAATAGACCTAAAATAGACGGAATTGAAAAGTTTGAAGGAAAGGGAATTAGTTATTGTGCTGTTTGTGATGGATTCTTTTATAGAAATAAAAATATTGGTATATTAGGTAATGGAAGTTATGCAATTTCTGAAACTAATGACTTATTAAATATAGCAAATAATATTATAATATTAACTAATGGAGAAGAAGAACCAAATTTCAGAGCAGATAATGTAAATATTGATACTAGAAAAATAAAGAGTATAAAGGGAAAACAAAAAGTAGAAGAAATTGAATTTGAAGATGGAAGTACTAAAAATATTGAAGGACTCTTTATTGCACAAGGGGTAGCTGGAAGTAGTGATTTTGCTAAAAAACTAGGAATAATACTAAAGGAAGATAAAATTGTAGTTGATGAGGATATGCAAACTAATATAAGAGGGATATATGCTTGTGGAGATTGTACAGGGGGAATTTACCAAATATCAAAAGCTGTATATGAAGGAACAAAGGCAGGATTAGCTGTCATTAAGTATTTAAGACAAGAAAAAATATGAATTATTGAATATTTACAATAAAATTAGGAAAAATATAGAAATGAAAATTAAATAATAATAAATGAGGAGAATGAAAAAATGGAAATTTTAAAAGTAACTAGTGAAAACTATAAAGAAGAAGTATTAGATTCAGATATACCAGTATTGGTTGATTTTTATGCTAACTGGTGTGGTCCATGTAAAATGATGTTACCAGTTATAGAAGAAATAGCAAATGAAAAAGCAGATAATGTTAAGGTTGTTAAAGTAGATGTAGACCAAAGTCAAGATTTAGCTATAGAATATGGAATTATGACTATTCCTACAATGATAGTTATTAAAGAAGGAGAAGTTAAAAATACACTTATAGGATTAAAAGAAAAATCAGAAATATTAGAAATATTAAATTAAAAGAAAAATCTCTAGTTAAAGTTTTCACTTTACTTAGAGATTTTTTGAAATACAATCCTTAATGTCTTTTGGTAAATTGGAAGAAAAACACATTTGTTTTAAAGTAACAGGGTGAATAAATTTTAGTTTGTGACTATGAAGAGCTTGTCTTGAAATAAGAGGAGAGCCATGACCATATAAAGTATCACCAATTAAAGAATGACCAATTGAATCCATATGAACACGAATTTGATGAGTTCTACCTGTTTCTAAAATACATTTTACTAAACTAATATTTTGCTCTTTAAAAGTATCTAATACTTCATAATGAGTAATGGAATTTTGACCATTTTTATCAACACACCTTTCTATAATACTTCCAGGTTTTCTTGCAATAGGTGAATTAATAATACCAACTTCAGGGGTTAAAAATCCATTAATTAAACACAAATATTCTTTGATGAAAGAATTATTTAGCATTTGACTACTTAATTGTTCGTGAATGTATTCACATTTAGCAAAAATAACTAAACCAGAAGTACCAACATCTAGCCTGTTTACTGGCCTGATTTTTTTCTTTAAGTTAATTTTTTCAAAATAGAAACAAACACCATTAGATAAAGAATCTAAAAGATTTGGACTAGATGGGTGGATTAGAATTCCAGTTGGTTTATTTATAACTAAAAACCAATCATCTTCAAAGAGAATATCTAAATCCATTTGATTAGGAATAATATTTGAATTATCTTCTTGTATATCTAAATTAATTGTTACAATATCATTTGATTTAATAGTATTTCTAGTATCACAATTTTTACCATTTAAAAAAACTTTTTGATTTTTTATTAATTTATTTCGGAGTCTTGTGGATATGCTAAAATATGAAATTAACACATTATTTATAGTTTTATAATTATCATTTTTTGTAATTTTATATTCTAATTTCAATAAAAACACTTCCTTTACTGTTTTAATTATAACTAAAAAAAATAGATAAATCAAATTTAAAATTAAAATAGATAAGTAATTTTTATGTATGTAGTTATAAATGACACACTTTGTCACCGTCCCTGATGTGTCATTTGTGATAAATTTGTTGAATAAAATTATAAAATCTGTTAAAATGTGTGAGGTGATAAATAAAGCTTGAAAAGAGAGGTTGTTATATGAGAATTAGATTTAAAAAATGGGCAAGACCAGAACTTGAAAATAGTAAATTTTATAGAGATAATCCAGAGGTGTTAAAATCTAAATGGAAAGAAGAATTTGAAAATTCAAACTTACCTTTACATTTAGAATTGGGTTGTGGAAAAGGTAATTTTATTGCTAATAAAGCGATTAAAAATTTAAACATTAATTTTATTGCAATAGATTTAGTTGATGCAATGCTTGGGCTTGCTAAAAGGAATGTAGAAGAGGTTTATGAAGAAAAGCAACTACTGATAAATAATATATTATTAACTAGATTTGATATTGAAAGAATTTTTTTGATATTTGATAAGAAAGATGATATAGAAAGAATATATATTAATTTTTGTAATCCATGGCCAAGAGGAAAACATAGGAAAAAAAGATTAACACATTCTAGGCAATTAGTAAAGTATAAGGAAATATTAAAACAAAATGGAGAAATATATTTCAAAACAGATGATGATGAGTTATTTGAAGCTAGCTTGATATATTTTGAAGAATCAGGTTTTGAAATAGTTAAAAAAACATATGATTTACAAAATGAACCTATATTTGATGAAAATATAAGGACTGAACATGAGGAAATGTTTTCTATGCAAGGTATAAAAATAAAAGCTTTAATTGCAAGACTTAAATAAATTTTAAAGGAAGTGTTTTTAAATGGAAATACAAGAGGTAATAGAAAATAATAATAATAAGGATTTTATAATAAAAGCTTTAAAACAAAATGCAGAATACTTAGAATTTGTGAGTGATAAATTAAAAGATGATAAAGAAATAGTGATGCTTGCTGTAAAAGAAGCTCCTTGGACTATTTGCTATGTATCTGATAGATTAACTAAAGATAAGGATATTTTAATGAAGGCTAGTGAAAATTATGGGCAAGCCTTATATTATGCTTCTGAGTCATTAAGAGATGATGAAGAATTAGTAAAAGCTGCAGTTAAAAATAAAGGAATAATTTTAAAGTATGCAAGTAAAAGACTAAGGAATAATAAAGAGGTAGTAGCTATTGCTATAAAACAAGACAAACAAGCTTATATGTTTGTATCTGAAGGGTTAAAGCAAGATGAAGAGTTGAAAGAATTAAAAGGATAAAAATACTTGTAATTTTTAAATTTTACTTATATAATATATTAGTGTAAATAAATAAGGAGGAAAAGAAATGCCATTTATAGAAGAACTAAAAGATAGAGCTAGAAGTAATGTTAAAACGATAATACTTCCAGAAGCAGAAGATGTTAGAGTATTAGAAGCAGCACAAGAAATTGTAAAAGAAGGATTTGCAAAAATTATTTTAGTAGGAACAGAGGAAAAAATAAGAGTAAAGGCAGAAGAAAGTAATATAAATATAGAAGGAGCTAAAATTGTAGATCCTGAAAATTCGGAAAAATATGATGAATATGTAAATTTATTATATGAATTAAGACAAAAAAAAGGTATGACAATAGACAAAGCAAAAAAATTAGTAAAAGACCCAGTTTATTATGGAATGCTTATGTTAAAAGATGAAAATAGTGAAGCAAATGGTTTAGTATCAGGAGCTGCACATTCAACATCAGATACATTAAGACCAGCACTTCAAATATTGAAAACACAACCTGGAACAAAATTAGTTTCAGCATTTTTCTTGATGGTAATACCAGAATGTGAATATGGGCATAATGGAACAGTTGTATTTGGAGATTGTGGGTTAAATGAGAATCCTGATGCAGATGCATTATCAGAAATTGCAATTTCTTCTAGTAAAAGTTTTAGACAATTAGTAGGAGAAAAACCAAAAGTTGCAATGTTATCATATTCTACATATGGTAGTGCAAGATCAGAATTGACACAAAAAGTTATTGAGGCAACAGAAAAAGTAAAAGAAAAAGATCCTAGTATATTAGTAGATGGAGAATTGCAATTAGATGCTGCAATTGTTCCAGAAGTTGCAGCTTTTAAAGCACCAGCAAGTTCTTTAAAAGGAAATAGTAATGTACTAATATTCCCAGATTTAAATGCTGGAAATATAGGATATAAGTTAGTTCAGCGTTTTGCTAAAGCTGATGCATATGGACCACTTTGTCAAGGGATTGCAAAACCTGTAAATGATTTATCAAGAGGTTGTAGTAGTAAAGATATTGTGGGAGTAGTAGCAATTACTGCTGTTCAAGCTCAAGAACAATAAAATAGCAATAGTTATTAAGGAGAATAAAAATGGTAAAAGTTGCAGTTGGACAAGATAGCCATAGATTTGAAGAAAATAAAACAAAAAAGGAATTAATTCTAGGAGGTATTACTTTTGAAAATGAAGTAGGATTACAAGGAAATAGTGATGCAGATGTAATTTTACATGCTATTACAAATGCTATTTCTGGAATTACATGTATTAATATTATAGGAAAAGTATCAGATGATATTTGTAAAGCAGGAATTATAGATAGTGAAGTGTATTTGGAAAAAGCATTAACATATTTTACTGGAAAAATTGTACATTTATCAATTTCAATTGAATGTCTAAATCCAAAAATAACTCCTAAAATAAAAGAAATGAGAGAAAATATAGCAAGAATTTTAAATATTAATGAAACTGATATAGGAATTACAGCAACAACAGGAGAAGGTCTAACGGGCATGGGAAAAGGGCAAGGAATAGCATGTTTTGTTATTATTACTGCTGAGGTGTAAAATGGAAAAAAAATATATAAAACCAAAAGCAAAAATAAACTTAACATTAAATATATTAGGAACAAGAGAAGATGGTTATCATGAGTTAGAGTCTATTTTTGAATGTATTTATTTGTATGATGAAATGGAAATTAAGAAATTAAAAGAGGCAAATACAATTAAAATACTATGTAATAATAAAAATTTAGAAAAAAATAATATTTTAATTAAAGCTTATGAAGAATTAAAGAAACGATACAAAAAAATAACAGGAATACACGTGAAATTAAATAAAAAAATACCAGCACAAACAGGACTTGGTGGAGCCAGTGGTGACTGTGCCTACTTTATTTTAGCAATGAATAAATTATTTTCCTTAAATATGAAACAAGAAGAAATGGAAATGATAGGAGCATGTTTAGGAGCAGATGTAGTATCATGCATAAAGAAGAATACAAGTATATGTACAGGAATTGGTGAAAAATCAAAAATTATAGAAAATAATGCGAAATATTATATAATAGTAATAAAGCCAAAAATTTCATTAAGTACAGTAGAGATGTATAGAAAATATGATGAAACAAAAAAGTTAGAAACAATAAATAACAATAAACAAATGATAAAAGCATTAAAAGAAAATAACATTCAAGAAATTTCAAGAAATTTATATAATGATTTTGAAAAAATAGTACAAGATGAAAAAGAAATAACAGAAAGTAAAGAAATATTATTAAAATTAGGAGCTGATGGAGCATTAATGACAGGGTCTGGTTCAGCAGTATTTGGAATATTTAAGGAAAAACAACAAGCTAAAAAAGCATATTATGAATTAAAAAAAGAAAAAGAAGTATATTATTGTATACCATATAGAAAAAGAGGATAATATGGAAAACTGTAAAAAAGTAACAGCAATTTTATTAGCTGCTGGAAAAGGGACAAGGTTTGGTGCAGGATATAACAAAGTGTTTGTGGAAATAAAACAAAAGCCAATTATATATTATTCTATAAAAGCATTCTTAAATCATAAAGATATTGATGAATTAATTATAGTAATAAATGAAGAAGAAAAAGCAAGAATAGAAAAAATAATAAAGGAAATAAAGCATTCAAAAAATATAATATATATACAAGGAGGAGATACTAGACAGCAATCAGTATATAATGGTCTAAAAGAAGCAAAAGGAGAAATTGCAATTATACATGATGGTGCAAGACCAATGATTACAGATAAATATATTAATAGGTGTATAGAAGAGATGAAAACACAAAAAGGAGTGACAATAGGAGTAAAATCAAAAGATACTATAAAAGTTACAGATGATAATGAAATAGTACAGTATTCAACAAAAAGAGAGAATACATGGATTATACAAACACCACAATGCTTTGATAAACAAACATTACTACAATTACATATGAAATATAAAAATAATGAATCAATTACAGATGATTGTATGTTGCTAGAATTAGAAGGAATTGATATAAAATTAATACAAGGTGATTATATAAATATAAAAGTAACAACAAAAGAAGATATTAAGATTATAGAAGAAATAATAAAATAAAAGAAGGAGGTTTTTATGAAAATTTTAGTATTAAATTCAGGGAGTTCATCATTAAAATACCAAGTGATAGATATGCAAACAGAAGGTGTTTTGGCAAAGGGGTACTTTGAAAGGATAGGTCAAAATAATTCATTTTTAACACATGAATCAAAAGGGGAAAAAAATAAATTTGAAAGTCCAGTTGAAAATCATGAAAAAGCAATTGCTGTTGTTTTAGAAAAATTAACAGATGAAAAAGTAGGAATTATAAAAACATTAGATGAGTTAGGTGGAATAGGACATCGTGTTGTACATGGAGGAGAAAAATTTACAGAGTCTGTAGTAATTACACAAGAAGTAATAGAAGAAATAAAAAAATGTGCAGATTTAGCACCATTACATAATCCAGCAGCAATACTTGGAATAGAAGCTTGCAAAAAGATAGTTCCTAATATGAAAATGGTGGCTGTGTTTGATACAGCTTTCCACCAAACAATGTCAGAGGAAAAATATATTTATTCAATACCATATAAATACTATGAAAAATATGGAGTGAGGAAATATGGATTCCATGGAACATCTCACCAATATGTAGCATATAGAGTAGCTGAAATGATGAATAAAGATATAAAAGACATGAAAATTATAAACTGCCATTTAGGTCAAGGTTGTAGTATATGTGCTATTGAAGATGGAAAATCAGTAGAAACTAGTATGGGGTTAACACCTCTTGGTGGAATTACAATGGGAAGTAGATGTGGAGATTTAGATCCTTCAATACTTACATTTTTAATGGAAAAAGAAAATTTATCAGCAGGAGAAATAAATAATATACTAAATAAAGAATCAGGAGTACTTGGAGTATCAGGAGTATCAGTAGATATGAGAGATATTAAAGCAGAAGCTTTAAAAGGAAATAAACAAGCGGAATTATCAGTTGATGTATTTAGATATTCTGCAGCATCATATGTTGCTAAATGTGCAGTTGCTATGGGAGGAGTAGATGTTATTACATTTACAGCTGGAGTTGGAGAAAATGAAAAAGAAGCAAGAAAAGATATTTGTGAGAGATTAGCATTTTTAGGAATAGATGTTGATGATGAAAAAAATGATTCAAGAGGAGAAGAAGTAGAAATTTCATCAAAAGATTCAAAAATTAAAGTATTTGTTGTTCCAACAAATGAAGAAGTTATGATAGCTAGAGAGACAGTTAGATTAGCAAAATAAACATAATTTTAAATGTAAAATATACTTATAATATTTTAAATAACAATAGGGTTCATTTTAAAGCTCTATTGTTATTTTTTAATTTTTAAAAATAAATATAATTTATTATTGACTTAAACTAAAATATATGGTTAAATATTAACTATAGATAATAAGGGCGAAATTAATATAAATATCTTTTTAATTTTTGGGGAAAAGAAGTATATTTAAAAGTTAGGAGGTGTGAAAATGGAATTAGAAAGTAAAATAAATATTCTTTTAACAGAATTAAGAGATTTTAGAGAAGAAAATAATAGAAAATGGCAAGAATTTGAAAGAATAAATGAGAAAAATAGAAGGAAGCTAGTTGATATTATATATGAATCAGAAGAAGATTTAGAAAATAAGATGGATTGGGTAAACTTAAATATTATTAATGAATTTAATATGTTTCTTTTGAAAAATAATAGAAGACATATCAAAAGTTCAGATTTAAAAATAGAATCTAATAAAAATGATAGTATGCAAGAAGTAGCAGAACATATTAAAAATTTAAAAGAAAAATGGGCAATAGAAGAACAAAATCTGGGGATATAAATAATAATATTTATATTAAATTTTAATGGGAAAATTAACATATAAATATAAATTAACAAAAAAGAAAGTAGAGGTATGATTATGGAAATAACAAATAAATTAATATTAGAAGAATTGAGAGAGTTTAGAAAAGAAAATAATGAAAGATGGGATGAAAACGATAAAAGATGGGATGAAAATGATAAAAGATGGGATGAAAATAACAAGAGATGGGAAGATAATGATAAAAAATGGGATGAATATTCACATGTAAGAATAAAAGATAGAAGTGAAATAATGGAAACTTTAGATAGAATGGAAAAATCAATATCAGAACAATTTGAAGACCTTAAGGTAGAAAGGAATGCAAATGACATAAGATATTCTAAAATGGAAAAGACAATAATTCAAAATCACAGAAGATTAGATCGTCAAGGTTTAAGAATAGATAGTTTAGAATCTTGGAAAGAAGGATTAGGGGGAGAATTTGTACTTGCAAATTAATATTTTGAGATTTATCAAATTTAAAGAAACACTTGCAAATTTATATAAATATGATATAATCATATAAATTAATAAAATAAAAACAATAACAAGGACAAGATAAATAGTGCAATATCTTTTAGAGAGCCAAAGAATGGTGTGATTTTGGTAAGTAAAAATTATTTATTATCACCTTAGTTTAGTTGCTAAACTGAAATTATTAATAAGAATAAGTTTAGTCGTAGTTCCTGCGTTAAAGGTAAAATGAGAGAGTAGATTTTTATATTTAATATATATATTTACTAATATAGGTGGTACCACGGAAATTTAAAGCTATTTCGTCCTAATTTTAGGATGAAGTAGCTTTTTTGAAAGTTTAATTAGATATAGATATTAATTGATAAGTAAAATTAAATTAATATCAAAAAGGAGGAAATATGTATAAAAAAGTAGAATTACAAAATGGTTTTGTAGGGATGGAAAAGAATGTTGCAAGAATCTGGAAAGAAAAAGACATTGTAAATAAAAATTTTGCAATGAATGAAGGAAAAGAGTATTTTGCATTTTATGATGGACCACCAACTGCTAATGGTAAACCTCATGTGGGTCACATTGAAACAAGGGTAATGAAAGACATTATACCGAGATATAAAGTAATGAAAGGTTTTAAAGTGATTAGAAAAGCTGGTTGGGATACACACGGACTTCCTGTTGAGCTTGAAATTGAAAAAAAATTAGGTATATCAGGAAAAGAACAAATTGAAGAATATGGTGTAGAAAAGTTTGTAAAAGAATGTAAAGAAAGTGTATTTAGCTATGTTTCAACTTGGGAAGAAATGACTAATAAGGTAGGATTTTGGGTAGATATGGAAAATCCTTATGTAACATACAAAAATGAATACATTGAATCTGTTTGGTGGGCATTAAAACAAGTGTGGGATAAAGGACTTCTATATGAAGGTCATAAAGTAATGCCATATTGTCCAAGATGTGGTACAGCATTGTCATCACATGAAGTAGCACAAGGATATAAAGATGTAAAAGATTTAACATGTGTTGCTAAATTTAAGGTAGTAGGAGAGGAAAATAAATATATATTAGCTTGGACAACAACACCATGGACTTTTCCATCAAATTTAGCTCTTTGTGTAAATAAAGTATATGAATATGCAGAAGTAAAGGTAAATATTGGAACTGAAGAAGATAAAGTTTTTGAAAACTATATATTAGCTAAAGATTTAATAGAATCTGTATTAAAAGGAAAAGAATATGAAGTAGTTAAAACTTTTAAAGGTGAAGAATTACTTCGGAACTAAATATGAAAGATTAATACCATTTGGGGAAGTAGAAGGAAAAGCCTTTGAAGTAATACATGGAGATTTTGTAACATTATCAGATGGTACAGGTATAGTGCATATTGCTCCAGCATTTGGTGAAGATGATAATATAGTTGCAAAACAAAATGGAATAACATTTATTAATTTAGTTGATAAATCAGGTAAATTTGTAGAAGAAGTAACACCATGGGCTGGAAAGATGGTAAGAGATACAAATGAAGATATTTGTAGATGGCTAAAAGAAGAAAATAAATTATTTAGCAAGGAAAAACATTTGCATTCATATCCACATTGCTGGAGATGTGATACAGCACTCCTATATTACCCAAAAGAGAGCTGGTTTGTTGCAATGAGTAAATTAAGAGATGAATTAGTTGAAAATAACAACAAAGTAAATTGGTATCCAGATACAATCAGAACTGGTAGATTTGGAAAATTCTTAGAAAATGTAATTGACTGGGGAATTTCAAGAGACCGTTATTGGGGAACACCACTTCCAGTTTGGAGCTGTGAGGACGAAGAATGTGGGCATAAAGAATGTATTGGTAGTATAGAAGAATTAAAACAAAAAGCTGTAAAATGTCCAGATGATATTGAACTTCATAAACCATATATAGATAATGTACATTTAAATTGTGCTAAATGTGGAAAGAAAATGAATAGAGAAAGAGAAGTAATTGATTGTTGGTTTGATTCAGGTTGTATGCCTTTTGCACAATGGCACTATCCATTTGAAAATAAAGAAATGTTTGATGAAAATTTCCCAGCAGGATTTATATCAGAAGCAGTGGATCAAACAAGAGGATGGTTTTATTCATTAACAGCAATAGGAACAGCACTATTTGGACAAAGTCCATTTAAAAACTGTATTGTTCTTGGTCATGTATTAGATGAAAAAGGACAAAAAATGTCGAAATCAAAGGGTAATGGAGTAGATCCAATGATTCTTTTAGACACAGTAGGAGCAGATGCTACTAGATGGCATTTTTATACAGTAAGTAGCCCATGGTTACCAACAAGATTAGGTCTTGGAAATGTACAAGAAACCCAAAGAGGATTTTTAAGTACTTTGTGGAATGTATATTCATTTTATGTGCTATATGCCGAAATTGATAAATTTAATCCATTAAAATATGAAAATTTTGAATCAACACATATTATGGATAAATGGATTATATCAAAACTAAATACATTAGTTAAAGAAGTAGCAAATAAATTAGATAATTATGATATAACAGGTTCAGCAATTCAAATAGAAAACTTTACAGATGAATTGTCAAACTGGTATGTTAGAAGAAATAGAGAAAGATTCTGGGCTCAAGATTTAACTGATGATAAAATAGGAGCATATTGTACATTATATAAAGTACTTACTACTATAAGTAAATTAATTGCACCATATGTACCATTTATTGCAGAAGAAATTTATCAAAACTTAGTAGTAAATTTAAGTGAAAAAGCACCCCAAAGTGTACACCTATGTTTATGGCCAGAAGTTGAAGAAAAAGTAATTGATGAAAAATTAGAAAAAGAAATGGATTTAGCTTCTAAAATAGTAAAATTGGGACGTAGTAGTAGAAATTCAGCAAATATTAAAAATAGACAACCACTTTCTAAAATGCTTATATCAACTAATTCTGTATCTAATTATTATGCAGATATTATAAAAGATGAATTAAACATTAAAGAAATTGAACTAGGAGCTGAAATGTCTGAATATGTTAATTTTGATATTAAACCAAATCTTCCTATACTTGGAAAAGAATATGGAAAACTAATACCACGAATAAGACAAGAAATAGCTAAAATGAATCAAATGGATTTAGCAAATACAGTTAAAAATGGTAAAATAGAATATATTGAAATAGATGGAGAAACTATAGCTCTAAATCAAGAAAATCTATTAGTTACTATGAATGGAAAAAGTGGATTTGCATTTAGTGGTGAAGGTGAAATTGGTGTTGTTTTAGATACTCATATATCACAAAAATTAAAAGAAGAAGGTATGGTTAGAGAAATTTTATCAAAAGTACAAAATATGAGAAAAGATAAAGGATTTGAAGTATTAGATAATATTACTTTATATATATCTGATAATGAAATGTTAGAATCAATTATTGAGAAAAATAAAGAAACTATTAAACATGATACTTTATCAGTAGATGTTGTATATAACAAAGAAAGAGAAACTTATACAGATTGCAACATAAATGGTGAAAACTTAAAAATTGATGTAGAAGTAGTAGTGAAATAAACAGACAAACATAATGTTTGGAAAATGAAAAGCAAGGTTTCTAGCGGGTAAAAGCAACAAACCTTGCTTTTTTTTCCTGAAAATGGTATAATATTTACATAATGTCTAAAAGGGTGGTAATATTATATGAATTATGAAAATAAAGAAATATTAAAACTAATTGAATTAAATAAGTTAGAAGAAGCATATTCTAAAATTAGAAATAGTAAAGGAAAAGATACTGATTTACTTAAAGTAGAAATCTTAAGAAGACAAGGAATGACAACAGAAGCTAAAGGAATATGTTCTTTAGAGGAGTATAAAAAAGATATAGATTTTAGATGTGAATTAATCAGATGTATGGAAGAAGAAGGAAACATTGAAGGAGCTATAAAGAAATGTAAAAGCTTTATGAAAAGAAGTATTTTTAATAAACCAGATGAATTAGGTAGGATTGAACATAGATATATTGAATTGCTATTAGAAACAGAGTTTTTGACTCCTCAATTAGAAAAAGAAATTTATGATATTTTTAAAGATAAAGCTTTTGAAAAATCTGTTTTGATACAAGAACTTAAGATTGGTATGTTAATAGAGAAAAATAAAATTAAAGATCCTGAAAGAAGAAAAAAAGCAAGATATTTGATAAAAGAAAGTAAAATGGGAAATACTCCTGAGATGGCATTTCAAAAGCTTAAAATAGCAAAAGAAGATTTGAATTTAAAAGAAATTAAAGATATAGCTAATACATCAAATTTTATAAATAATGATAAAATTCAAGAAATGTATATGTCTATATTAGCAGATAATGATTTTTTTGAGAAAATATCTAACGAAAAATATGCAGAATTGGGTGAAGAACTAAAATTAAGATCAAAAGAAGAGTTATTTAGAGACTTTAGAAATGAAATAGGTAGAATTGCTAATAAAGAAGAATTTTTTGATGCAACAAAGATACAAATGATAGCTATGGATATATTAATAGAAAATTATGAGGATTTAAGCAAAGGAAAAGTTGATTTAGAAGTATTAAATAGTATAAAAAATAATATAGAAGAAATAGGAAATAGAGAGTGTTTTTCTAATGTAGAAGGAATTAAAATTAAACTTTTTGAATTTTATAAGAATAATATTTTAGAATCTGCGATAGAAATGTGTAATGATGAAACATTAAAAAAATCACCAGAATTCAGAAAAATTGCGAATGAATATAGAATAAATATGAGAGAAAGACCAGTAATTCAAAAAGCTGAATTTAGTTTACCAATAGAAGAGATAAAAGTGAAAGTATTAACAAAGGATACAAAAAATGTAGAAAAAGAAGAAGATTCAGAATTAGAAGTATTATCAGAAGAAACAATAGCTATTTCAGAGATTAAAGAACCTGCTAAAGGTGATAAAGAAGGAATGAAACAATATATTATTGAATATTGTGAAGCAGGAAATATAGATGATGATAAATTAACTAAATTTTTAAAGCAAACATATGCAAGAAAAGCAATAGTACAAGCTATTAAAGAATCAAAGGAAAATAAAAATTATAAATTGGCACTAATTATTACTAAACATGCATTTAAAAACTTTTCAATAGATGCTATATTAAAAAATTCATTTAAAGGTATTTGTAATTGTATTGAAGAACTTAATTTAGAACAAGAAGAAAAAGAAAAATATGATGAATTAATAAATGAAATATCAAAAATAAAAGATGAAAAAGAAAAACAAAATGTAGCACTAGGAAAAGAAGAATCAAAAGTATTATCAGAAAAAGCAATAGATAAAGAAGGAAATATAAAAGAATTAAAGGAAAAGGGACTAACTATTACTAGGCAAGTATTTAAAAACTTTTCAATAGAATCTACAATTAAAGGTAAAGGTATTGAAAAACTTAAATTAGAAGAATATAATGAAATATATAGTGTTATGATGGAACAAAATGATGCAATAACACCTGACAAAAAAACAGTTGTGATAGATAATGAATATACATTAAAGGGGTTGACTGATAAAATAAAAAGTTTTTCAAAGGAATATAATAAAAGTGAAGATGAAAATGAAAAAGCATTTTTATTAGAACAAATAGAAAGATTTGAACAATATAGAAGAGAAATAGAAGTAACTGGAGAAGATAAAATTACTGTAAAAGAGGAAATATATATAAATGATATATATATAAATGATATATATATTGATGAAACAAAAGTAACTAATGAACAAGTAAAAATAAAACAACAATGTACTGAGCAAGAATTGGCAGATAAAGCAAAACAAAGGTATACACATAAAATATATAAATTAACAAGAACAGAGATAGAAAAGTTAAGAAATGAAGATATGAAAAAAAACGGAAATGATCTTAGTGTAGATGGGAGAACTCTGAATAGATTAATGCTTAATACATTGCAAATTGATGGAACTAAAATAAAATATTTAAAACATGAGAGAACAGTAGATGATGATACTAAAGTATTAAAAAACAAAGATAAGATAGAGGAGCTTGTTAGAGAGATATATAAGTATTGTGAAGATAATAATAGAAAACAAATAAATGAGACTATGAAAAATATTAATAATAATAGTAATAAAGCACTTGTTTTCTATAAAGTTTATTTAGAGGCTATTGAAAAAAAAGATAAAAAATTAGCTCATTATATAGTGGAAGCAATGATAAATATTATACCAGAAAGGGTTGTAATACAAGAAATTTTAGAAAAAAGTGAAATGATAAATTTAGAAGAGCAAAATAAATTTGAACAAATGAGAAATGAGAAAATAATAGGACTAATTGAAATTAAAAATGAAAAGGAAAAAAATAAAAGAACAAGATAAAAAATAAATTTTAAAACTATGATTACAAGAATGTGAATCATAGTTTTTTTCTGTAAATATTAATAAATAATTGTAATTTGCTTTGTTTTATGGTATTAATATAAATATAAGTTTGGTAGAAGATTAGATAAATAAAGAATATGGAATAAAAAAACACAGAATAAAAATGTAAATCAAAATGAGAAAGGAGCATAAAATGAAATTTGAATTTATAGAAAAAATGCAAAATACAATTCAACCATCAATAGATAAAAATATTAATAGTAAAGAATTATTAAATAAAAATATTAGTAGAGAAGAAATAGAACTTGCAGAGAAATTAAATGCAGTTTTAGAATTTACAATAGATAGATTTGAAGGAAATATAGCAGTTTTAGAAAATAGAAAAACAAGAGAAATGATTAGTATAGAAAAAAATAAATTACCAAAAAAAAGTAAAGAAGGTAGTATTTTAAAAGGTATTAATAATAAATATATATTAGATGAGAAAAAAACAAAAGAAGTAGAAGATAGGATTAAAAAGAAAATGAATGATTTATGGAATTAAAATAGAATTATAAAAGGAATAAAGAAAGAAGGACAAAAGATGGAAAATAGAAAAAAAAGTCAAAAGAAAAAACAAATTAATAAAATAATTGCAAGTATTATTTCTCTTATAATACTTGGAATAATTGCACTTGTAGGAACAAATGATGAATTATTAAATGCATTTAGTCAAATAACTAGGTTTGGTTTACAATCTGAAGAACAAGCAACTAATAATACGAATAGTAATAAAGAAAAAATAGAATTTATAGCACAAGATAATTTGAAAATATATTTTATTGATGTAGGACAAGCTGATTGTATTTTAATAATAAACAAAGATGAAACAATGTTAATTGATGCGGGGAGAAATATAGACGGACAAAATGTAGTGAATTTCATAAAAGGAAAAGGAATTACAAAACTAAATTATGTAATTGGAACACATCCTCACGAAGATCATATTGGAGGACTAGATGATGTTATTTATAACTTTGAAATAGAAAATCTTTATATGCCTAAAATAGAGACAACAACAAAGACTTTTGAAGATGTATTAGATGCTATTTCAAATAAAGGCTTAAAAGTAACAGCTCCAAAAAAAGGAGATACATTTAAAATAGGAGATAGTGTATGTGAAGTTATGACAGAATCTATTTTGGATAAGAAAAATTTGAATTTATCATCTATTGTAATACAATTAGAATTTGGAAATAACAGCTTTTTATTTACAGGAGATGCAGAAACTAAAAATGAAAATAGTAGACAATGGGAACAAGTAGATCTTTTAAAAGTTGGACATCATGGTTCAAATACAAGTTCAGGTGAATCTTTTATAAATCAAGTAAAACCAACTTACTCAGTTATAATGGTAGGGGAAAACAATTCTTATGGATTGCCAAGAGACAAAGTATTAGAAAGATTAGAAAACATTAACTCTGTTATATATAGAACTGATAGAAATGGAACAATAGAAGTAACTAGTGATGGAAATGAAATAGCAATAAAAACAGAAAAATAATGGACAAAAACTATAACAAAATTTTAAAAGATTTGTTATAGTTTTTTATATAATTGCTAAAATTAAAGAATAGTAAATGGTTGAAAATTAGAAAAAAGGCTTGAAAAAAAGCCGAAAACAAGTTAAAATAATATTAGTTAGAAATAAATGGAAAAAACAGGAGAAGAGATAATGTATTTAATAGTAGGTCTTGGAAATCCAGAAGAAGAGTATTCTGAAACTAGGCATAATATGGGTTTTTGTACAATTGATAAATTAGCAAAACAATATAATATAGAAATTAATAAAAGTAAGTTTAAAGGATTATATGGAATGGGATTGATAGAAGAAGAAAAAGTAGTACTATTAAAACCTCAAACATATATGAATTTAAGTGGTGAAAGTATAAGAGAAGTTATAGATTTTTATAAAATAGAAAAAGAAAAAATAATTATTATTTTTGATGATATAGATATAGAACCAGGAAGCATAAAAATAAGAAAACAAGGAGGTCCAGGTTCTCATAATGGAATGAAATCAGTAGTTAATCACTTAGCACAAAAAGAGTTTTTTAGAATTAGAATAGGAATAGGAAAACCTGTGAATAAAGATAGAATTATTGAATATGTGATAGGAAAAATCCCAAAAGAAGATAAAGAAAAATTAGAAGAAGGAACAACAATTGCAAAAGATGGAGTAATAGAGATTATAAAAAATGGAATAGATAAAGCAATGAACAAATTTAATTAAAAGGTGAGAAAAAATGACAGAATTAATAGTTAAAGAGAAAAATGAACAAAGAGAGATAGCATTAATAGAAGATGGTAAATTAGTAGAATATTATGAAGAAAATAATAGTATTCAAAGAAAAGAAGGGAACATATATATAGGGATTGTAAAAGATGTAATAAAAGGAATGCAATCAGCTTTTATTGATATAGGAACAGAAAAAAATGGTTTTATACATTTAAAAGATATTATTCAAAAGATAGATGAAACAAAAGAAAAAAATGATGAAAATATAGATATTTCAGATGTGGTAAAATTAGGTCAAAAGTTATTGGTTCAGGTTAAGAAGGATAGTAATGAAAAAAAAGGAGCAAGGGTATCTACACATATAAATTTACCTGGGAAATATATAGCCTTAATGCCAAATACCAATATAGTGACTGTATCACAAAAGATAGAAGATAAAAATGAGCAAAAAAGATTAATTAGGTTGGTAAGAGAAAACTTAAGTGAAGGAAATGGAGCAATTATCAGAACATCAGCTAAAGGTAAAGAAAAAGAAATAATAGAAGATATACAAAAAATAGAAAAAAAATGGAGTGAGATTATAGATATTAATATAGATCCAAAATCAAATAAATCACAAATATTATATAAAAGTGAAGATATATTAGAAAGAATGCTAATAGATTTGGTACATAAAAATATTAAGAAAATAGTAGTTGATAGTAAAAAAATAGAAGAAGAAGTAAGAAGTTTAACAGAAAAAGAAGAAGAATATAAAAAAATGAAAGTAGAGATAAAGACTACTGAAGATGTATTTGAGATTCATGAAATAAATAAACAAATAGAAAAAATGAAAAGTAGAAAAATATGGCTAAAATGTGGAGGTTTTATTACAATTGATAAAACAGAAGCATTAACAGCAATAGATGTAAATACAGGTAAATTTACAGGGAAAAAAGAATTAGAAGAAACTTTATATAAAGTAAATATGGAAGCTAGTATAGAAATTGCAAAACAAATAAGGTTAAGAGATGTTGGTGGAATAATAATAATTGACTATATAGATATGAAAAAACAAGAAAATAAAGATAAAATAGAAAGATTATTAAAAGAAGAGCTAAAAAAAGATAGAACTAAAACTCAAGTGGAAGGTTTTACAAAATTAGATTTAATGGAACTTACAAGGAAACATATTTGCAGTCATAAAGAATAGAATGTAAAATTTATATATCTGATTTTAAAATGAAAGTAGGTAGGTATTTATGGATATAGAAAAAAGAATTGATGAAATGAGAGCTTTGAAAGATTATAGACAAGAACAACTAGATTTAAAAGGAAGACTAGGACAAGTTTTAGATATAAAATATTTAGGAGATATAGTTGATGAAAATGGACTAAATAAAGATATATATCTAGTAATAGAAAAAATTGAAAATAATAAAGGAGAATTAGTGATATTTGAAAAATACTATTCTCAAGATTTTGAGTTTTTAGGTATAAATAATCAAGATAATAAAGTAATAAAAACTTATGATAAAACAGACAATATAGAGGTTCAAAAACAATTAGAAGATTTAGAAATAGAAGGGATTATGAGTTTAGAAGATTTAGAAAAAGATAGATTAGAAGAATTAGCATTATTACTTGGAATTTCAGCAGAAGAAATAGAAAGTATAGATGAAATTGATTTAGAAGTTATGCTTAAAGAAAAAGATGGGAAAACAAATCAAGAATTAGAACAAAAGAGTGAAGAAGAGCAAGAAGAAATAATAAGTAAAGAAGATGTTGCTGGAATAGATATCAAATCTGAAACATCAACTGAAACATGGCTGAAAGGTGAAACCTTAGGAAAAAAATTAAATTTAGAAGAAGGTGCTTGTAAAATAGGAATAGTTTCTTCTAGTAGTATTAATAAACTTACAGGTGATAGAATATCAAATCCATATACTTTTGTAGTTATTTTAAATGATGGAAGTGTTAAAAAACTAGGAGAAGATGTATTAAAATTAAGAAATCAAGGAGAAAATAAACAACAATTGACGATTGAGAGAGATTCAGATGTAGAAAACGAATCTAAAATAGCAAATTTTGAAATAGCAAATAGAAATAATGAATTTTTACAAATTGGGTATGATGGGAAAAATGATGGAATACCTGAAAAAGTAATATCATATGCAATAGGGGAAGAAGATAGTAATGATAAAGTAGCATATGAATTACCAAAAAACAGAACTTACCCAAGTCCAAAAAATAGAGAAACATTAAATGATAGAAGTGATACAAGAGAAGCTGATAGAATGATAGAGAGGAATGATAAAATAAAAAAAGATACAAAAAGAGAAGTTGGAGATATAGATGATATACAAGGAAATGAAAGTGGCAAAAAAATATATATTGATCAAATTGCATTAAGAAGAGCAGCAAGAGAAATTTTAGATAGAGATAATGGTTTATCGAGAATTTATAATGCAAAAGATATAGAGGATGCATTAATGAATAAGCTAATAGAAAGAGATGCTGAATTTATAGATGAAAATATAGTAAATTTACTAGAAGAGGAAATGATAGAAAAAGGAGAAAAAGAGCGTACAAGAGGAGATAATAGAGCATAATAAAAATAAAGAGAGTTCCAATTGTTTTAAAAGGAACTCTCTTTATATGGTTCAACATGAACAACAGTCTTATAAATTTTATCTAAAGCAGATATATTTTTTTCTAAATTATCAGCTAATTCATGATTATCAAAGGTACTCATATTTCCATCAACACAAATAGTTAAAAATACTAAAAATTTATCTCCAACAGGAGAAGAAGAGATATTTCCAATATTTTTAATTTCCTTATAACTATGAGTAATATCTAAAATCAAATCTTTTGTTTTATCATCTACACTAATATCCATTAAAACATTATAACTTTCAATAAAAATACTAATACCTGTATAACAAATCCAAAGAGAAATACCAATACCCACAATACTATCAAACCAATAAATATTAATTAAAGTAAGTAGAGCAGAAATTAATGTAAAAGTAGTTATTAAACAATCATTTCTGTGGTCTTTCATATTAGCTTCTAATAATATATTTTTATATTTTTTATAAACTTTTTTAGTATATATGTATAAGCAAAATTTAGTAACAATAGTAGAAATACAAACACCAACTAAAAACCAAGAGAAATTAAGTTCATTTCCAAAAGTCAAAGACATAATAGAATCATAGAGTAATTTAGCAGAAACAACTATCATAGAAATGCTAATAAACATAGAGAAAATATATTCTGCCTTGCCATGACCTAAATTATGATCTTCATCATTAGGAACACTTGCAATTTTATTACCAATAAAAGTCATTAAAGATGCAAAAATATCACCAGCACTATTAACACTATCTGCAATCATAGATTGGCTATTACTTAAAAAACCAACAAGCCCCTTAATAATTAACAAAAAAATATTACCAATGATACCGTAAATACCAACTTTTTTAGTAATTACATATTTATCTTCCATAAAAATCATCTCCTTTAAACATGAATAATATTATACCATAATTATAAAATAAATCAATACAAAATGACACATTTGGGACGGTGTTAAAATGTGTCATTTAAAATGATTGACAATAGAAAAAGTTTTGGATAAAATGAATAATATAGTAAAGTATTTTGTATTATAGTAGTGGCAAAAAAACGAAAGGGTGAATAGTTATGGAATATCAAATAAAGGAAATTGAAAACAAATATATATTAGTGAAAGTTGGAAATGAAATAGGATATTTGAAATATTCAAAAGATGAATATGATAATTATATTATTGAATCTATATTTATAAGTGAAGAATATAGAGGAAAGAGTTATGCTAAGATAATATTTGATGAATTCATAAATAAAGTGGAAAAAGAAAATAAAAAAGTAATACCAGTATGTTCTTATGCACAAAAGCAATTTGAAAAAAGAGAAGATATAAGACATATTTTAAAATGAATGAAGAGTATATAAATAATTACTGAGACATATTTTGAAATTTTTTGTGGAAATGTAAAATATAAATATAAAACATTGTTAGTTTTGGGCTTTTTTGATATAATAACAAAAAAAGTAAATGGAGAAAGAAATGGAGAAAACAGTAGAAAAACCAGTAGAGAAGAATAAAGAGTATGAGGTTCAAATAATAGATAATGGATTTGAAGGAGAAGGGATTGCTAAAATAGATAATTTTACAATATTTATTCCAAATAGTATAAAAGGAGAAATTGTGAAAATTGTGATTGTAAAGGTGTTATCATCACATGCTTTTGGAAAAATATTAGAAATTATAAAACCGTCTAAAGATAGATGTGAGAGTGATTGTACTACATATAAAAGATGTGGTGGGTGTAGTTTGAGGCATATAGAATATAGCCAAACTTTAAAAATTAAACAAAATGCTGTTCAAAGTTTAGTGAATAAAACTTTAAAAAATAATGTTCAAGTAGAAGATGTTGTTCGGAATGGAGGAGCCATATAATTATAGGAATAAGGCTCAATATCCAGTTGGAATGGATAAAGAAGGAAAACCTGCAATTGGAGTATTTGCAAACAGAAGTCATGAAATTATTAAAATAGATAAATGCTTAATACAACATACAAGATCAGAACAAGTAGCTAAATATATATGGCAGTTTATAAGAAAAAACGATATTAGTATATATGATGAAAAAACAGGGAAAGGTTTGTTAAGATATATTGTAATAAAAATTGGTTTTAAAACAAAAGAAATTATGTGTATATTGGTCATAAATGGAAAAGAAATACCTAAAGAAAAATTTTTAATAGAAGAATTAATAAAACAATTTCCAGAAATAAAGACAATTGTAAAAAATATAAATACTAAAAAAACTAATATTATTTTAGGCAATAAAAATATAACAATATGTGGAGAAGGCTATATACAAGATAAATTAGGTGATTTTACATTTAATATTTCACCATTGTCTTTTTATCAAGTAAATCCTATACAAACTGAAAAGCTATATGAATTGGGAATAAATGGAGCTGGTATTTCAAAAGATGATATTGTATTTGATTTATATTGTGGTATAGGAACTATATCATTGTTTATGTCAAAATATTGTAAAAAGGTATATGGTGTAGAAATAGTAGAAGAAGCAATTAAAATGGCAAATGAAAATGCTAGAATAAATAATATAGAAAATGTAGAATTTATTGCAGGAGATACTGAAAAAATATTAGATAATTTAATAAATGAAAAGAAAATAAAGCCAGATGTTGTTATGGTAGATCCTCCAAGAAAAGGACTGGATAATAAATCGATTAATAATTTACTTGAAATAAAGCCTAATAAAATAGTATATATTAGTTGTAATCCTGCAACATTAGTTAGAGATTTATCTAAGTTCGAAGAGGTTTATGATATAAAAAGTATAAAACCTGTTGATTTATTTCCATTTACTTATCATGTTGAAACAGTTTCGTTGCTAGAAAGGAAAACACTATAAATTAAGGATTGGCTGAAAGTAAAAAGTTTGAAATAATTAAACAAACTCACGATTTACTTGAATTAGAAAAGAATGGAATTGGATCTATAAGTTATGATACTATGGTACATAAAGTTAAGTGTAAAGAGTGTAATGAGTTATTCGAACTTTGGTGTTGTAAATATAATGGGAGAGGCAGTTTTAAAAGAGATAAAAAAATATTGGACCTGTTAATAGGTGTATACTATGTAAATAATATCAGTATTTTAGAAAAATATAGTTAATAATAAATATATGACAAAAGAGGTGAGTTTTTGGATACAAAAGAATTTCGAAAAATATTAGAAGAAGCAACAGATAAATTTAGCATGTTTACTAATAGAGAAATGCTATTACAATGGAATTTTACAAATAATGAGTTTTTAGGTGTGATTAGTGATTTTTTAAGTGATGGTGAAAAATTAAAATTATTTGAATTACCTAACTTTGCAAAATTAGAGGGACATTTAAAATGTAGAATGATTGACACTGTTTCGGATAATACAGTAAAGTTACAAATGTTACTTGATGATAATATTGTTATAGGTATAGAAAAATATAGAATTGTAAGCCTTATAAGTAGTTTAGATAATAACAGTAAAAGATCAATATTATATAATCAGGAATTTATTGAAAAACATGGATTTCAAGAAGATGAAACTAAAAAAATTCTTTTATCATTAGATGAAGATGCAAAAAGAGATTTATTATTAAATAGCAATTATGTTGAAAATCAACTACATTTGAAAAAATCGACGATTATAGAAGTGGCAAAAAGTTTACAAAGTGAAGAATCAAAGTTAAATATAATTGACATGTATGAATTAGAATCTAGTTTGATTAAAGATATTGTTAATACATTTAGTGATGAAAGTAAATGTAGGATTATAGTAGAAGATAAATTTAGTTTTTTAAAATATGATATGGAACAACTAATTGTTTCTTTGGATATTGAACATGTAAGTGACTTTTTACTGCAAAACAAAGAGTTTATGGCTCAAAAAAATATATTCCCTTATGAAATAATTAGAAAATTAGATAGTGAAAAGCAATTGAAGTTTTTAGATAGATTAGAAGATTGCAAAATGACAACAAGTGAAAAAAGGCAGATATTAGTAACATTAAAACCTGAAGTAAAAGAAAAAGTTGATATTACTAATTTTTCTGAAGAATATAAAAGTGCAATTAGTATGGAAACTGTAGAATTTGGTAGAATAATTGATTTGGATTTTAGTAGAGATTTAGGAGATTATAAAGGCTTAGATAATTTGTTATTTATAAATCCAATGAAATTTGATGATAATCAGAGGGTAAAATTTTATAACTTATGTAGTATTTGTCCTGATTTAACAGTGGTAAATACTCTTAAGGAAACAAATCCAATAGAAGTATATTCAACAGCAAGAGAATATCAAATAGGAGAGGATTGGATATCATCTATTATTGAAAATTTGAATCCTGATTGGACTAATGCACAAAAATTAGCAGTAATAGATAATGAAATTGGTAAGACAATAAGTTATAGCCCTGATTTTGGCACGGAAGTTTTTAACAGTGGTGATTGCAGGGCTTTATGGAAGATTATAGGTAGTGGATATGGTGTATGTAATGGTTTAGCAAGATTAGAAAATTATATGCTTGATAGAATAGGAATAGAAAGTGAATGTATTGGTAGTAGAAAACATGCATTTTTAAAAGTAAAAGATATAGAATTACCACTTGTAAATGGTGAAAAGGTAAAAGGTAATACAATATTAGATCCAACTTGGAATTTGACAAGTCATAGATTTGGTGGGCGACCTAATAATTTTTGCAGGAGTTATGAAGAAATTAGAAAGAATGACATTGATAGTGATGGTAAAGATCACTGTTCTCATAAAAATGATGAAGAGTTAGCAGATTGCACAATAAATTTAGATGAGCAAAGTGTAAGGCAACTATTTTCAAGTGTGGGTCTTGCAGATAGAGAAGGTAACTTCCCTATAAAATCTTTAATAGATGAATCAAAATATATAGATGAATTTTTTGCAAGTTCGCTTGACTTGAGTATTCAAAAACAATTCTTATTACTTGAAAAAACTTGTCCTGAATTTGCTACTTGTCAAAATTCAAGTATGAGTATATTAAGTGATATATTATTAAATAATGAGAACTTACAATTTAATAAATGTGTTACAAATAGAGTATATGACAGAAGTGACAGTGATAAAAGACCTATTTTATATGTATATATAGATTCAGATGAATTAGGCAAAAGATTTTATTTCGCAGATAAAGATAAAGGCAATATGAGAGAACTATCACAAGAAGAATTTATTTTAAGATTTGAATGTTATGAAAGAGATATTGAAAAAGCAAATGGACATAGACCATGGGAAGTTGTTGGAAAAGAAAAAGAAGATACTGACTTAAATAGAAATTCTGGAAGAGTTGTAGTACAGGAGGGTGAAGAAAGATGAATTTTATAGAAAATATATTTACATTTTTAAAAAGAATATTTAACAAAAAAGATACTATAAAAATGCTCGAAGCTCCAGTAGAAAAATCACCAAGACAAAATAAAGCTAGTTTTATAGATTCTCTAAGAATAAATAGTATAGAAAAAAAGAAGAAAAAGAAAGTAGAAACATTAACTTGTGCAGGTGATGGACTTGGAATACAGCCTAAAATAACATATTAGAATAAAAACAATAGAATTAAAAATAAGAAAACAGAATTGATAATATAAAATAAAAGAAATAATTAATGAATTTAAATACTATAATGGAAAATTGCTAAAAGAAGCTATTACAATGATTCAGAAAAATTTATTAAAGTATTAACTTTGGCTTTGAGAGAAATTACCAGAAGATAGTTATGAAAAGTATTTTAAATGGTGTTTAAAAGAAATAGAAGATAGAGTAAAAGCAATTTTAGGAGGAACATATAGGAATAGTTATAATAAAATTTCTTCACTTATTATAGCAATTGCAGAAGTTTTGAAAATTAAAAATGATGAAACAAATGCGATACAATATATAAGGAATTACAAAAAAGTATCCAAGACACACAGTTTTCTGCGGTTGTTTAAAGGATGATATTATATCAAGTGGATTTTTAAATATAGACATATAAATCATATAATAAATAAGGAGAAAAATAAATATGGAATTATTAGAATTGATGAAAGAAAGATATTCTGTTAGAAAATTTAAAGAAAGGGAAATAGAAAAAGAAAAATTAGAAAAAATACTAGAAGCAGGAAGAGTAGCACCAACTGCATGTAATAATCAACCACAAAGAATATTAGTATTAAGAGAAAAAGAAAGTATGGAAAAAATGAAAAAGTGTACTCCATTTACATTTGATGCACCAGTTATTTTGTTAATTTGTGCAGATAAAGATAAAGGTTGGATTAGAAAATATGATGGTGAAAATCATGCTAAAATAGATGTGAGTATAGTAACAACTCAAATGATGTTAGAAGCATATAATAATGGAATTGGTAGTACATGGGTATGTCATTTTGATCCGAAAAAAATAAAAGAAGAATTTAATATACCACATAATTTTGAACCAATAAATATTCTTCCAATAGGATATCCAAACAAAGATAGTATGCCAAATCCAATGCATCAAAAAAGATTAGATTTATCAGAAATAGTATTTTATGAAAAATATTAAATTCATACTTTAAATTATATAATGTTTTATAAACAATTATTTAAATTGAATAATAAAAAATTAAATCACTATAATTTTGTAGTGATTTTTTTAAATTTATATTTCCATTTCTTTGAAAATTGTGATAATATATATATTAAGAAATAAAGTATATAAATTTGGTAAATTTCAAGGGGAAACTATGAATGTGTAGGAATTAAAAAACTATATAATATAAATTGATGAGAATAACTAAATATATGGAGAAAATAAAAGTAACTATGAAGCTTATGAAGAGGAAGAAATTAAGTGAAGAATAAAAAACGTATATCAAAGGCAAAAAAAGAAATTTCTAAACTGAAGGAATTGTTAAAAAAAGAAAAAAATGAATATGAAATAAAGAAATATATAAGAAGTATAAAAATAAGAGAAAAATATATAAGTAAAATAAGAAAAAGGAGGTTGATAGGAGTAACGGCAGCAATGGCTGTTTCACTAGGAGTAACACTTATTTATACAAACCAGACAAAAGGAAAACCAAATGAATTACTGGTAAGTGATAATAAAGAAAATCCTAAATTTATAAATAAGTTTAGAGTTGAACCAAGAATTATAGACAAAATGAGACAAGAAGAATATATAAGAAAATTTGAAATAGGTTCAGAAGAAGAAATAGAAGAAATGCTTATAGTTAAGAATCTAGGTGATGGAGTATTAACCATGGGGCTTGGTCATACAGAGCCAATAGGAGGGATATATCAAGAAGGTGACAAAATTACAATTAAACAGGTATATGAATTTTACCATCAGGACTTGAAAAATTCTTATGATGAATTAGAAAAAGTAGAAATAAAACTAGGTATAACAAATTTAAAATCACATCAAAGATTTGCATTGGCAAGTCATATATATAATTCTGGAACACAAAATATTGATGGAATAGAAAGATATTTGATTGAATATCAAAATGGAAATGAAGAAGCTATGTGGGATAATATAAAAGATGTAGTTTTTATAAATGACAGAACAGCTTTTTTGGAAGGGTTACCAATAAGAAGAACAGCAGAACATTTACTATTCAACGCAAAAACAGAAGAAGAAATAATTAGAGCATATAAAATAAGCAAAGAAGAAATTGCTACAAAATATATTAGTTATTATTATACAAAAGAAGATTATGATAGATACAGTGAGATAATAAAAAATAATAATAAAAAGATAGAAGATGATGAAATACCTAAAGAAAAAGAAATAAAAGGTGAGAATATAGATAGTGAGTTTGAACTTGAATTATTTAGAAATAAAATAGAAGGACAAGATACTAAATTAGGAGAAGAAATAATAAATGAAGAGAGGGAAAGGTAAGAGCTAACTATATTTTAGTCATTGTGTGCAAAAAAATAAAAGGAGGATTAAATTAATGGAGAAAATAAAAGGATTTTTAAAAAATAAAGGTGAGAGTATAAAACAGTTATTAAAAACATACCCAGTAACATTAGTTTTAACAATTATTATTACTATTTGTGGAATAGTATTGGTAGAAAATTATTCAGATGAATTTATTAAAAATAATATAGGAACAATGTTAATAGCAGTATTTGGTATATTTTTTGTTGAAACCTATTTCAAAAAAATAAGTATAAAAGTAATTGGATTTATTGTATTTGGTGTTATAGCTTTTTTTATAAATAATTTTTTAATGTTATCAGAAAAATTGACAAATTTACAAAAAGAATTACAAGAAGATGTAATTAGAATATTGATAGGGTATTTAGTTATTTTAGTATTACTTAGTATATATAAATTATATAAGAAATCAGGATTGAAATTTGAAAAATATATGTTAGAAATAGCTAAAAATGTAATTGCAAATGGAATTATATATATAATATTAAATATAGGACTTATGCTAATTGTTGGGTTATTTACAATGCTTATTTTAGATGTTAATATAATATTTCATTGTCAAATATTGCTTTTAGGGTTATTTTTAGTTCCATCAATGTTGCAAGCTATATCAGATACTAAAAAAGAAAAGGATAATAATTTTATAAAAAATTTAATTATATATGTACTAGTACCATTAGTGACAATTGCTATGTTAATTATATATGCATATATTGCAAAAATATTTATAAATAATGAAGTGCCTTCTAATGTGATATTTAGTTTACTTACCACATTGTTTATAATAGCTTTTCCAATTTGGTTACTTGCTTCGAATTATGAGGAAGAAAATAAAATAATTGGAAGAATTATTAAATTATTACCTATAGCATTTATCCCATTTATATTCCTAGAAATTTATTCAATATGGGCAAGAGTGAGTGAATTTGGAATAACACCTAGTAGATATTTTGGAATAGCATTTATTATTTTTCAAATTGTAGTTTTATTTTTTAATATTTACAAAAAAAGAGAAAAATTAAAATATATTTTATTTGCTGGAATAGGTATATTAATAGTTACCAACATATTACCAATTACTAATTATGAGAATGTATCAAAAATGAGCCAAAAAAATAGATTAGTCAAATATTTTGAGGAAGGAAAAGAATTTATAAATCTTACAGAAGAAGAGAAAAATAATATAAGAGGACCTTATAGATATTTAATTAATAAACCAGACGAAGAAAAATATATTCCGCAATATATATTAAATCAAAAAGAAGATATAAACTTTAATAATTCTTTATCAGATAGTAAAGCTAGGAACTATATTTCATATACTGACAAAAACAAAGTTATAGATGTAAGTGAATATAAATCTTTTTTAGAAGTAAGAACTAATTATTATAAAATAACAAATACTAATCCTAAAGAATTTGTTATTAAGTATTTTGATGAAGAAATAATTTTAGATATGGAAGAACTTTTTAATATATTAATAAATAAAGAAGATGAAAATTTAATAAATGAATATTTAGATAATAACAATAAAATAATAATTGATGAAAATAAAGATTTATATATTACATCTTTAAACTTTAGTTATACAGTTGAAAGTAAATTAATAAATCGTATTAATTTAAATGGATATATATTAGAAAAATAATTAGGAAAAATGTTAAAAAAATTTAAAAACAACTTATAAATAAAAAAATAAGTTGTTTTTTAATGGTATAAACCTAGAGAAATAAAGGGTTTATGAGTATTGTAGAAAAAAACAAAAAAAAATGAAAAAATGCTTGACAATGATAAGAAAAGTTAGTATAATAAATATCGTCGAAAGGACATGGTCGCATAGCTCAGCTGGGAGAGCACCTGCCTTACAAGCAGGGGGTCATAGGTTCGAGCCCTATTGCGACCACCATATTTGGCCCGGTAGTTCAGTTGGTTAGAACGCTAGCCTGTCACGCTAGAGGTCGACGGTTCGAGTCCGTTCCGGGTCGCCATTTTTTTTATTTAGAATGGCGATTTATTGTATTAATTAATATTTGCCTCGATAGCTCAGTTGGTAGAGCAAGGGACTGAAAATCCCTGTGTCACTGGTTCGATTCCAGTTCGAGGCACCAACTTTAAGACTTTCAATGTTAAAAATTCTAATGAAAGTTCCAAAAAAATGTACTTGTTAACTTTAGGTGGTAGCAAGTATATTTTTTGTTTTAAAACAGTTTGTATTACATTTGTACTTTCATTCATACTGCTAATATCAGGGCTTTCATGAGCTAATATACTTTTCATGTCTAAATTTGAAACAATCGAGTAGAGAATAAATAATTATTTTATTTATTCCCTCTCACACCACCACGCATGCCGTTCGGCACGTGGCGGTTCAATTTATACTTTAATATGAACCTTTTGATATTGGTCTAGTGCAAATACTAGACCTCTTTTATTTAACCTTGCATTACTTAGTGCTGTTTGTAATATATGTGAATGTTCTATGAACTGATAACTTTTCCTACACCACACTAAACCTTTTGCATCTCCTTCTTTTATTCCCAGTCGCACCAGTGACTTAATTTGTTTTGCACATACTTTCCATTGTTTCCATATGATTACTCGTATTCTTGCTCTTATTTTGCTGTCTATTCTTTCTAATACTTTCTTCATATCTGCTATTCTAAAGTAATTTACCCAACCTACTATCAGACATGCCTGTCGTACCAAAAATAAACACTCCATAATGAAGTGTTTATAATAAATTTTAAAATTTAATTTTCTTCTTGTTCTCCTTTTAATTTTTCTCTTTGTTCTAATTGTATTTTTGCATTTTCTATACTATTCATAAATTTTTGTTGCAATAATTCTTTTGGAACATATTCTGTTAGATATTGTGCAACATGAATACCACAATTATCTAATTCCATTAACTCTGCTACCATATCGTTTTTATCAGCACATAATATAATTGCTACTGGAGATTTTTCTCCGTTCAGTTCTTTCATATTTATCAAGCCATTTTAAGTATAATTCAACTTGTCCTTTATGCTCTGGCTTAAATTTCTCTAGCTTTAATTCTATAACAACAAGTCTTTTTAACTTTCTATGGTAGAACAATAAATCTATATAAAAGTCTTGTCCATCAATAGTTATACGTTTTTGTCTACTTAAAAATCCGAAATCTGTTCCCATTTCTAATACAAACTTTTCAATTTCAACAATAATGGCACTTTCCAAATCTTTTTCACTATATGTATCTTTTAAATTTAAAAAGTCTAAATTATATGGATCTCTGAAAAATAAATCAGTAGTCATTTTGCCTTTATTTCTTAATAGCTCCAAGTCATTTATAATTGTTTGTTCTGGCTTTTTAGATATAGCTGTCCTTTCAAACATAGCAGAGCCAATTCTTTCCCTTAAAGTTCTTACATCCCAATTTTCATTTATAGTCATTGTTACATAGAAATCTCTTTTTACATCTTCTTTAAGTTGTAACAACTCCACAAAATGAGACCAGCTTAATCTGTTCGACAGAGTCGAACAAATTGAAAAATCTTCATAAAGGGTATAAAATCTAATCATTCTACTAACATTTGGGCGACTATAACCTCTGCCATATTGTAGAGATAATCTTCTACTAATTTCTTCTAAAACAGCTTTTCCATATTCTGGTTTATCATTTTTTAAAGTATCTAATTTGATTTTTTTACCAATATTCCAATATAATGCAATAATTCCAGTATTAACTTGTGTTTGAACAACATATTTAGTTTCTTCTATTAGAGAAACAATTTCATTATATAAATTATCTATATTGTTTAACTCTAGTTTTTTCAAGAGTTTCAACTCCTTTCAAATTTGTTCGACACTGTCGAACATTTTCAAATTAGTCAGTCGACTGACCAATTTATTATAGCACAAAAACTGCTAATTTGTTCTAATTTTTTAAAAAAATATCAATAAGTGGGTAGCCATTATTCGCCACTAGTTCTAAAAAAGTTCTAAAAAATTTACATTAGAATTGTAAATTTCAAGAATATACATATATCAATATTTCTATTGATTAAGTGTCAAAAAGTCTGATGTTAGGACAGTAAAAAGGAAATAAATGGTAGATAGGATATAGGAAATAAAAATCATAATAAAATAAATTAAAAGGATTAAAAAAAGTATTTTATATTTTGCCATATGTAAAACACTTTTTTAGTACATATTTTACTTGAAAAAGAAAAGAATAGGGTATTTTTTCTATGTTTAATATACAATTAAATTTTGTGTTCCAATTCTATTTTTCTTAAATTAATAAAATATTATTAAAAAAACTAATAAAAATTGTTCTGAGAAACTTAATCTAAAAATATCCTAATTAAATCTGTAAAAGATGTAATTAGTATTGTTATTTAAAGTAATATTACCATCATAAATTGATTTGTCATGAGTACTTAAAGGTATATCAATATGTATAGTTGATTTAAATTCTTGATTTAGGTTATTTGTTATATAAATATCAAAAGACAAATTACAACCAATTGACTCCAAAGAAACATTACATCTTTTTAAAAGTGAACCATCATAAGTAATTGGAATATTTGTATTTGTTATAGTGTAATCAGATTTTATATTGCTATTTATATAACTAAGAGTAATTGGATTTGCTAGGTTATTATATAAAATAGGAGTATTAAGGTCTGCAGTTTCTTCAGATGTAATAATAAATTCTAAATAATCAGGAATTAAATTATCTTCATTTAATTCACTTTTTGCAAATTGATTAAAGCCTTTAAAATATAAATTAGGAATACCAACTTCTGGCTCAGTATTATATCTTATATTTTTAATTTCAACTTTTTTTAAAGTATTTTCAAAAGTTTTTTCTTCTTCGACACTGCTCAAAAAAATAGCTATATCTGTGTATTGAAATAGATTTTGTATTGTAAAATGATTAGCAGAACTAGTCTTATTTTTAGAATCACTACTACTAAATAATATTATTTTTTCAATTTTAAAAATTTCTTTTTCATTCATAGTTGAGAATGGAATAAATGAATTTTCAAAATTATTTTTTAGTATTAATTTATTAAATGATAAAAGAGTAAAGGCAATCATTATTATGACTAAAATGAAAGTGATGGCTGTAATTATAAAAAGTTTCTTATTCATGTATTTCCTCCTTTGTAATATGTATTATCTTATTATATAAATAGATAAAAATCAACAATTATATAAAAGTAAAAATTTTTCCATAATTTAAAATTGACAAAAAATAGCCAAAAGGGTAAAATTGTATTAGGTGATTAGATGAAAACAAAAGAAAAGACAAAAAAACATATAAAATTCACACTAAAAAGTATAGTCACATTTTTTAGTAGTGGTATTATTATATTAAATATTATCATTTTTTATAACTTATATTTTTCGGGAAATGTAGTATATGCTGAAGAAGTTATTGCAAAAGAAGAACAAAATATTATAATAAGTAATGCAGAAAAAATAGATATAGAATATGTGATGCAAAAAAATATACAAATAGGTTTAAAAGAAGAATTTGTGAAAGAAGAAATAGATTTAGAATATATGACAAATTATAAGAAAAATTCAGACTTGGCAAAAGGAACTATTCAAGTAATTCAAGAAGGTAGAAATGGAAAACAAGAAATAACAGTTAAAAAAACATTTGAAAATGATGAATTAGTTGAGGAACAACAAATTGCAAATAAAATTATAAAAGCAGCTATTAATAAAATAGTAGAAATAGGAACAGGTGATTTTATAAATAACTACAAGGCTAAAGTAGGAGATTTAGTAGTAGTTACATCAGATAGATTATCTGTTAGAGTAGAATCTAATGAGGAATCGCAAAAAATTGGAACTTTAGTGAATGGAAATGAATTAAAAATATTAGAAATTCAAGGACAATGGTATAAAATATCAAATGCTAGTACAACTCGGATATGTTAAATCTGAGAGTACAAAAAGTATTAAAAATGTTAATAAAAATGAAGAAAAAGCTATTAATGAAGGTGAGAAAAGTAAATCACAATTACTTAGTAATTTAAGTCTTGATATTAGACTAAATAAGCCAAGTGGATTATCATTAGAACAATTTAAAAAAGTGTTATCAGATAATAAAGATAAAAGTGAAATATTTGAAAATAATGCACAGTATTTTTACTATATAGAAAAACAATACAATATAAATGGAATATTTGTAGCAGCAGTTGGGATACATGAGAGTAACTGGGGATTATCTAATATTTCAAAAGACAAAAACAACTTATTTGGATATGGTGCTTATGACTCTAATCCATATAATGGGGCATATAGTTTTAAAAGTTACTCAGAAGGAATTGACTTGTTAGCTAGAGTTTTTATAAAGTACTATTTGAACCCAAAAGGAACTAAAATATATAATGATGAAATAGCATTAGGTACATACTATAATGGACATACTTTAAATGCTGTCAATACAAGATATGCAACAGATAAAAACTGGTCAAATGCAGTATATAATCATATGAAATATTTATATGATAAATTATAAAAAAATCTTGCTATTTTCTGCAATTTATTGTATGATATAAAAGGAATTTAAACATAAGGAATATTTTGCCAAAATAAGCACTTAAGAAAGGGGCATTATCAGAAAATGAAAAAAAGTGTAGTAATAGTTGCAATAATAGTACTAATTATGGGGATATTTTTGATAGGAAATAATAGTTATGCTAATAATAAAGCAATAGATGAAGCAACTGAGAGTAAGATAGTTGAATTAAAAGAAAATGCAACTAATTCATTAGAAGATTATAAAGAAAGATATGGTTCAGATGTATATGGTCTAGTAGCATATATTTTGAATTTAGTTAGAATCTATAGTATACCATTATGTTTTGTAGGAATTGTAATTGGAGCAATTCATCAATATGTAATAGGTATTAGAAAATTGGATACACTAGAAAAAGGTTTGGGATTAATAGTAATGTTTATTACAATATTAATCATATGTCAAATACTACCACTTGCATTTGCAGTGTTTGTAAAATTTGGGAGGGGATAACAAATGAAAGTATTGTTTGCAGTAAGTAATGAAGAGATTTCGGAGTCAGTTGTTAAAAAATATCAAAAAGAATATAAACAAATTATATCTTATAAAAATGTCTACTACTTTAATGCAATATTGAAAGAATTACAAAAAGATAAAAGTTATGATAGAATAGTTATTAGTGAGGATTTAGAAGCATTTACACATACTCAATATGATCAAATTGATAAATTTATATTTGATAAATTAGATAATATTAGTGATGAAGCATCTGATATGAAAGGAAATGACATACCAATTATTGTAGTTTCTTCTGATAGGAGAGCAAAATCAGAACAAATACTAGTTAAATTTTTTGGTATTGGTATATATAATGTAATAATTGGAAATGACAGAAGTGTGGATGAAGTTTGTAAATTAATTAATAGACCACGTGTAAAAAAAGAAGCTAAAATTTATTATAAAATTGATTCAGAAGAAGTAAATTATCAATCAGAGAGTGAAAATGATGTAAGTGAGATGGAAATACAAAATATTTTAGCTCATTATAAGAGGTTGGGAAAAAGCGAAGAAAGATATATAGATAGTTTTAATAATATAGCAGCACAATATAATGATACTCAATTAAGAATTATTTCAAAGTTTTTACCTTTAAATGTACGAGCAGTATTGGAAGAGAAATCTACAAAATATCAACAAATAATGTCTTTCAATAATACAGTTTCAGATTTGTTAAGAGCAAAAGAGAAAAAAGAAAATACTCAAGGTCCAAGCGAAACTTTATTAAAACCCAAAGATAAAGATGTGATTTTATCAAAACCAGTTGTTATTCCATCAGCAGTTAATATGGGAGGTACTAAGAAACTGTCAAAATCAAAGCCAGTAGAACCTAAAATAGTAGAGCCAGAACATATGGAAATAGATGAAATGTTTGAAGATTTAAATGAAATATCAACTAATAATAAAATAATTGAACAAGAAGAGGTAATAGAAGAAATAGAAACAGTGGTTCAACAAGCCTCTAAAAGAGGTAGAGGAAGACCTAGAAAAAATAGTGTACAAGAAACTGAAGCATTGCAAGCAGTAAAAAAACGAGGAAGACCTAGAAAAAATGTTGAAGAAAATGAAGAAGAAACACTTCTACCAGGATTTGAAGATGAACAAGAAGAAGCAATATTACCAGGAGTAGAAGAAGATTTTATTAAAAATGAACAAGAAGATTATACTAATATGAATATGTTACCAGGACTTGAAGAAGAAAATGAAGAAGAAACATTTTTGCCAGGATTTGAAATGGAAGAAGATGTTACAAATAGGAATGAAACAGAACAAGAAAATTATAATAAATTTGATAATATTAGTAATAATCAAAATAATTATATAAATACAAAAATTGAAAATTATGAACAAACTATTGATTTATCAAGTTTACTAACACCTGATAAAAAAATAGCAAGTTTTGTAGGAACTAGTAAAAATGGAACTTCATTTATTATTAATAATATAGCAGAATTAATATCTTCTTTAGGTGTAAAAACAGCTATTTTAGATACAACTCAAAATAGAAATTCTTATTACATTTATACAAAAAATGAAGAACAATTAAGAAATATAGCATCAAAAAGTATAAAAGAATTAACACTTGGAATGGCAAATGGAATACAAGTAAATCAAAATCTAGCTGTATATACTTCATTACCTGATGAGAGTGAAGAAATATATGAAGTAGATAAAATATTAGAAACATTGGTTAAAAATTATTCATTAGTTTTAATTGATACAGATTTTAGTACACCAATAGGATATTTTAAACAGTCACAAGAAACATATTTAGTGCAAACAATGGATGTTTTAACAATACAACCTCTTACAGCATTTTTAAGAGAATTGAAAGCAAAAAATATTTTAGATGAGAAAAAATTAAAAGTGGTATTAAATAAAGTTGTAAAAATAAGAGGGGTAAAAGACGAAACTATTATAGGTGGAATGGCTTATTATAATGATCCAGCAATGTCTTTTATGACTGAGTTATTCGATAGAGATAGAATAAAATATGTATCAATACCATTTGAAGAAGAAACATATATTAAATATTTAGAAAGTGTTATTCAATGCGAGATATCACTAAAAGGATATTCTAAAGGATTTATGCAAACATTAAATGAATTAGGAAATATAGTGTATCCTACAAAAATACAGGGGAAAAATAATGTGGCATACAAACCACCATCAGTTGAAAATAATATAAGTAACAGTTTTTCTTCGGATATGAATAATACATTAAATAGAATGAAAAAGAATTATTAAAAGCAAAAAGAGGAGGGAAATAGGTTGTGATAATAGCAGTAGTAATAGTATTAATAATAGTGATATTTGGACTGGTAATGTACAATTTAACAATACATAAAAAAATACAAAAATTCAAAAATATGAACCAAAAAGTTACAAATTTATATGTAGTTCAAGATTTTATGAATGCAATTGGAGAAACTTCAACAGTAGAACAAAAAATCAAGAAAATTAATGAAATATTAATCGAAAGATATGAAATAAAATATTCTACAATTGTTGTGTTTGATGGAGCAGAATATCAAATTAAAGCATCAAATGTTGATAAAAAACACTGGGGAGCACTTAAGAATTTACAAAATTTAGATATGTTTAAAGATAGTATTAATTCTGCAACACCTAAATATGTTACAGTAAATGATGAAAGTGAAAAATTGCCATATCAAGAAATGGAATTTGGAAGAGCCAAATCTGCAATCTTTTTTCCTCTATATATTGATAATGTGTATATTGGTTATTGGATAATGGAAAGTGGAACACCACGAGATTTTGATAATGTAGATACAGCAGTATTAGAAGTAATTAAAGAAAATATAGTTTCAGTATTAAAAACAACAATACATCAAAAAACATTAGAATCTATAGTAAGAACAGATTTATTTACAGGTCTTTATTCGGAAGAATATTTATATGGTGAAGGTAAAAAAATAATAGATCAATATACAATATCTACTATTTGTATGTTTAAAATTATTAATATTCAAGATATTAATAAACAATATTGTAGAGAATTAGGAAATAAGGTAATCACATTAATTAGTGAATATGTTGAAAATAATATATCAAAAGAATATGTTTTTGTAAGGTATATGGGACCTAAGTTTGTAATAGCCTTTTCAGGAGCAGAAATAAGTGGAGTGGCAGACTTTTTAAATGATATAAAAGAAAAGTTAGAAGTAATGCAAATAGCATTGACAGAGCAAGAAATAAAAGAACTTGAGTTAGAAGTAAAGCAAAAAGATAAGAAAACATTAGAAAGTTACAAAGAAGTAGCAATACCAAAATTGAATTTTGTAATATCTTCATATTATAAAGGAACAGGATTAGAAGAAGTTCTTAAAAAATTAGAAGAATATTTAGATAATGCAAATACTAGTGAAAGTGATATAACAAGTATATAATATTTAGAAGGAGGAAATGTTATGGAATTTGATAAAACAATGCATTTTAGCGTGGAAAGAGAAGATGATATTAAATGCAAAGAAATATTGAAGGTAGTTCATGAAGCTTTAGTAGAAAAAGGATATAATCCAATAAATCAAATTGTAGGATATATATTATCTGGTGATCCGACATATATAACAAGTCATAATGATGCAAGAAACAAAATAAGAACTATTGAAAGAGACGAGTTGTTAGAAAAAATAGTAAAAAATTATATAGGGTTAGATGAAAAATAATATGAGAATAATTGGAATTGATTATGGAGAAAGTAGAGTTGGAGTAGCAATAACAGATGCTTTAAATATAACAGCACAAGGATTAGAAACAATTCAAAGAAATAATTCAGATAAAGTTGTTTTAAAAAGATTAGATGAAATATTAGAACAATATGAAGTAAAAACAATTGTGGTTGGAATGCCTCTTAATATGAATGGAAGTATTTCTGAAAGGGCTAATAAAACAGAGGAATTTATCCATAAACTGAAATGTAAATATAATAAAATTGAAATAGACTCAATGGATGAGAGACTAACAACTGTGGAAGCTCATAAAACAATGAATTTTTTAGATGTAAATAAGTATAAAAAGAAGAATATAGTAGATACTATATCAGCTGTATATATTTTAGAAACATATTTAAATAAATCAAAAAACTTATTGCAAAATAACTACAAATAAGTTATGATAAGAGCAAGTTATTATTTAAAACAAATAAATAAAATAAAAATTTGAGAGGAGAAAGATATGGAAGAAAATTTTGGAGGAGAAGAATTAGATAATATAGTAATATTAAATGATGAAGAAGGAAATGAAGTGAAATTCGAATTCTTAGATTTAGTAGAATTAGATGAAGAAGAATATGTAGTATTATTACCTATGTCATCAGAAGGTGATGAAGAAGAAGGGGAAGTAGTAATATTAAAAGTAGAAGATACTGATAATGAAGAAGCAGAAGAAGAATCTTATGTTAGTATTGAAGATGAAGATATACTAAACAGAGTATTTGAAATGTTTAAAGAAAAATTTAAAGATGATTTTGATTTTGTAGATTAATCGACTGTCAAAAGCTCACTTTGTAAAAGTTTTAAGGCGGAATTTATCCGTCTTTCACTATTTATATAAAACATTAAAATAAAAAGAATTGTTAAAAATAGGAGGAAAAGCAAATGAAAAAATTATCTACATGGATGTTAGTTATGTTTATGACTATGTTTTGGTTATTTAGAATAGTAGTTGCAGTAACAGGAGAAATGAAAATTGATTTTGGTGGTATTGTGCCATTAAATACTCAGATGGAAATAGTACTATTATTTGTAGTATTATTATGTATGATATTAATAGTTAAGAGAAAAATGGTAGGAGCATTAATTTATTTACTAGCATATGGTATGTATTTTGGGATAGATTTGGTAACTGGAATAAATAAGATTATGTCATTAGAAGAAGGAATAATGCCAATTAGTATATATTTAAATATGTTTATATCATTAATAGCTATGATAATACCTATAGCTGTGTTGTTTGATTTGTTAATGGATAAAAATAGGAAAGCAAATCCAAAAGATAAAAAAACAGATTGGTTTTATAAAAATGAAGAATTTGATAGAAAAATGGATGAAAGAGCAGATAAAAATAATTATAGAACTATGTAGTAAAATTATTATGTGTGCAATTACACTAAATTGTTTAACTAATAGGAGGTAATTGAATGGTAATAAAAGAAATAGACACACCTGATTATTTAACTAAATCAAAACTACCAGCAAGTGACTATGTAATTAACCCATATATTGGTTGTCCTCATGCTTGCAGATATTGTTATGCTTGTTTTATGAAAAGATTTACAGGTCATAATGAAGATTGGGGTACTTTTGTAGATGTAAAAAAATGCAATAAAAAAATAAATTTAAAAAAGATAGAAAATAAAAATGTATTTTTATCATCAGTTACAGATTGCTATAATCAGTTAGAAGAAAAATATGAAATAACTAGAAATATTTTAAATCAATTAATAAATGCTAATTGTGAGCTTGGTATATCAACCAAATCAAAATTAATTTTAAGAGATATAGATTTGTTAAAGCAGATGAAAAATTTAGTGGTATCAATGTCAATAAATACTTTAGATGAGAATTTTAAAAATGATATGGACAAGGCATCATCTATAAATGAAAGATTAGAAACTCTTAAAACAGTGGTATTTATGTCACCAATATTTCCTTATATAACTGATTTTAAAAGTATAATTGAAAAATCAAAAAAGTATATTGATGAGTATTGGTTTGAAAACTTGAATTTAAGAGGAGATTATAAGAAAAGAATACTTGAATATATAAAAGATAAGTACCCACAATATTATGAAAAATATATTGATATTTATATCAAAAAAAATAAAACTTATTGGAAAGATTTAAGTATGGAAATTGAAAAATATTGTGCTGAAAATAATATTAAATATGTTAATTACTTTTATCATGAAGAATTAGTTGAAAAAAAGAAAACAAAAAAAGAATAACTAAAAACAAGTATAATATAAGGGAGATAAAAGAGATTTATTGGAAATAAATATAATACTTTAATTTCAAAAGACATATTGAATGATAAAATTGTTTTTTGGGATGTAGATGAGAACACTTGCACCATATCGATTTAATGATCATGTGACAGCATCTGATGATACTAATAATGGTATGTCAATAAAAGAAATAGATGAAGATATTTTTTAAAATAGAATGCCATCTAAACTTATGCAAAATGTAATTAGAAATACAAATATATCTAAAAATGTTATAATGGAACATTGTATTAATGAAAAAGAGATTAGTGATAAGCATAAGTGATTGGATATGTATTTTCCAATGATTAAAGATAGAATTTTTGTATATGTAAGTGCTTCTAAAGCAGATTGTATTATAAATTATTGTGAAAAAAATGGTATTAATTTAAAAAATATAATTTTTGATGATGATGTTATAAAGTATTTAAGAGAAGCTGAAATAAAAGGAATAAATTCTTGGTTGTTGAGTTCAACCCTAAAAGATATGCTAGGTAATGATTCAAATATAATTAGATTTCAAACATTATTCGATATAGAAAATGGGAATTCTTGTATAAGTGATATAATAAATTAAGTGAAAAGAGTAATTTACAAAAAAAATAAAGCACCATTTGTTACAAGGGAATGACATAAAGATAGGAACAAGAAAATTAAAAGAAATGAGCAGAGAAGGAAGTGAAAATAATGCAAAAAAATGATAATTCAGATAATTCGACAAAAACCAATATCAACTGGTATCCACGGTCATATGGCAAAAACAAAAAGATTAATACAAGAAGAATTGAAGTTGATAGATATAGTAATCGAATTATTAGATGCTAGAATACCAATAGCTAGTCAAAATCCAGATATACCAAGTATAATAGCAGGGAAAAAGAAAATAATTGTACTTAACAAATGTGATTTATCAGATGATAAACAAAATAAAGCATGGATTGAATATTTTAAAGAACAAGGAATAACAGCGGTGCTGACTGATTCGAATTCTGGAAAAGGGATAGATAATTGTATTAAAAAAGTAGAAGAAATGATGAATGAGAATTTACAATTACAAGCTGAAAAAGGTAGAATTGGAAGAAAAATAAGAGCAATGATACTTCGGAATACCCAATGTTGGAAAATCATCTTTTATTAATAGAATATCAAAAAGAACAACAGCAGGAGTGGGAAATAAACCAGGAGTGACAAGACAAAAACAATGGATTAGAATTAATGATAAAATAGAATTACTAGATACTCCAGGTGTATTATGGCCAAAATTTGAAAGCGAAAAAGTAGCACTAAATTTAGCTTTTACTGGAACTATTAAAGAAGATATTTTAGATAAAACAGAAATAGCATATCATTTAACTAAATTTTTGTTAGAATATTATAGACAAAATTTATGTGAAAGATATAAAATAGAGTTAGAATTAGTAGAACAGATATTAAATCAAGAGCAATCTGAAAATATTAATATATATGAAGTTTTTCTGGAAATAGGTAAAAAAAGAGGTTGCATTATGTCTGGTGGAAATATAGATGAAGAAAAAACAGCTAGAATTTTATTGGATGAATTTAAAAATGGAAGACTAGGAAAAGTAACAATCGAAACTACTAATTTTATTAAAAAAAAGAAATAAAGGAAGTGGATAAATGGAAGGATTTATAGAATTAAATAGACCAGAAGAAGAAGTTAATTTATTATCACCATTAACATGGGCATATGTTGGAGATTGTGTGTATGAGCTATATATTAGATCGAATTTAGTAAATACTACCAATTTAAAACCACATAGCCTACATAATGAAACAATTAAATATGTAAAAGCTAAAAGTCAAGCAGAGCTTTTAAGTAAAATATATGATAATTTGACTGATGAAGAAAAAGATATAGTAAGAAGAGGAAGAAATACACAAAATTATCATATACCTAAAAATTCAAATGTACAAGAATATATGCATGCAACAGCATTTGAGGCTTTAATTGGATATTTATATTTGAGTAAGAAATTTAAGAGATTGAAAGAAATTTTAGAGATGAATTAATTATTAAGTATATTATTAAAAGATGGAAAGAAAAAATGTAGTATATTTAATTGAAGGAACTAGATTATACTAGGAGGAAAAAAATTAGATGGAAGAGGATGTATTTGCAAGGATAAGTTCGGAAGAAGAATTAGATGCTGTTGCAGAACAAATTGTAGAAATTCAAAAAAGTAAACAAAAAGTAAGTTCAGAAATTGAAAAAGCATCTTTATATTTGGTTAAAACAATAATATATATTATGATTGCAAAAGAAGAAGATGAAGAATTAAATATTGAAACATATGTAGAAATGTTAATAGAAGAAATGGAAAATAAAGGTTGGATTAAAAGTTTAATGGAAAATTTCCCAGAAAATCATTTAGTATTACAAAAATATGAAAAAATAAAAGATTTATCAGTAGAAGAATTTCATGATATATTACTATTTTTAACATATTCGGATAAAAATGATATAGAGAGTAATGAAATAATTAAAAATATTGATGAGATTGAGCTAAGAGTGTTAAAATTCATGATTGTTTCCAATGTATTTTCTTGGTATAAAAATAAAAATGGAAAAAAATATTTTAAGATTACAAAATTTTGTAATATAGCTAATGATGAATTAAATTCTTTACATAAATATTTTTTGAAATATATGAAATTTAATTTAGAAGAATACAATTGGTATTATAGGCAAAGTATGTTGTCTGATTTAAAAGGCTATTGTAAAAATTGTAAAATGGAAAAAATAAATTGCACTAATAGATTATTAGGATATGTAGAAAAAATTGCAAAAGAAAATAAAATCGAATCAATAGATATAGTAAATAACCTTTTGCCAAAGAAACTCAAAAATATTTTTTGTGAAAAAAGTATAAAAAAAATGGCGGATAAAATATTAGAAGTATGTGATGATTTAATTACTATAAAGGGAGCAGAGTTTTTATTAGATATAGATGGGGTGAAAATAAATAATATTAATGAATCTAGTATATCATATACATCTATTGATTTTGATAAAAATACATATCATTTTTTTGAAAATTTAAATAATTATTTTGATAAAAATGTGGGAATAAACGGAACTATTGATATTGAAAATCCAGAAATAAAGGGAAATTCAACATGGTTATTTAAAGAAGATCCATATAAATTAGCAGTATATATAAAATATTTGTGTGAAAAAGAAGATATGGACTATAAAGAGGTAATAGAAGGAATTAATATAAATACAAAAAGGATAAAATCTGATATTTATTACAAATTGCAAAAATATAAAATAGATTCTTTGGAATGTGATGAAATAGAAAAAGAACATTTAAAAAAAGCTATAAAATATATAAAAAATTATCATTATGATAATAAAAATATTCCATATATACCATTTAGAATATTATTATATACAGAGGATAAATACATTGTAGAAAGTATTGCAAATATTATTAGTGATACTATGTACTATTTTGATTATATTAAAGAGTCTGATAAAATATGTTCAGTAGATATAGATACAGATGTAATAAAAACATCATATGAAAAAGAGATATATGCAGATACTAATAAATTATTAAAAAACAAAATGGAGAAAGACAATATAGGAATTTTAATATTAAAAGGTATTACTAATATAAAAAATGAAGAATCAATAAAATGAGAAATAGTTTATTAGCATTAAAAAATACAATTGATTTATACCAAGATAGAGTATTTATAATTCATGGAGAAAAAAATGCATTAGAGAATGTAATTAAAAGGAATATGGATTTATACAATACTTTTAATATAAAAATGGATATACCTAATTATAGTGGTAACTATATAAAAGAAAAAGTAATAAATAAATTAAAAAACAAATATAATTTAGAAAATTCTTTTGTTACGAAATTAAATGAATATATTGATTATACATATGAAAATAGTGAACTTAAGAATATAGATTATATTGATAATTTATATAAAACAATAGCATATAACAATTATACAAAAGAAGGCGATTTTAATACTATAACAGAAAATGAAATACCAAAATATGTTAGAAAAAGAGATATAAATGAAATTTTGAAAGATTTGGAAAAATTGGTTGGATTAGAAGATGTCAAAGTAAAAACAAATGAATTTATAGATTTAATACAATTTAGTAATAAAATTGGACAAAAGCTAAATATAAATTTGCATATGATATTTACAGGTAATTCAGGGACAGGTAAAACAACAGTGGCAAGAGTAATTGCAGAAATATTATATAATTTAGGATATGTCAAAGAAAATAAATTAATTGAAGTTAGTGCAAAAGATTTAATTGCAGGATATATTGGACAAACAGCAATAAAAACACAAACAGTAGTAGATTCTGCCATAGATGGAGTGTTATTTATCGATGAAGCATATTCGATTATAGGAATTGAAGGAAATAAATCTAATTTTAGTGGAGATTGTATATCTACATTAATAAAAGCAATGGAAGATAATAGAGATAACTTATTAATTATATTTGCAGGATATAAAGAAGAAATGGAAGAGTTTATTGAATTTAATCCAGGAATATTTTCAAGAATAGGATATAATATATTTTTTGAAGATTACACAACAGAACAGCTATTAGATATATTTATGTTTATGTTAGAAAAAAATAAATTCACAATGACAAATGAAGCAAAAGAAAAAGTAACAGAGCTTATAGAAAAAGCTATAAAAGTTAAAAATTTTGGAAATGCAAGATTTATTAGAAATTTAATTCAAAAGGTAATTTTGAAACATGTTACTAATAGTAAAGATATTGTAGATTTAAAAAAACTTATGATAATAACTGATAAAGATGTATCAGAAGAGATGTTAAAAGATTTAAAACAAGATAAGAAAATAGGTTTTTAAAATAAGTGAATATATTATAAATGAAACATTTGGACACTGTCCCCAATGTTTCATTTAATAGTTGACTAAATTAAATAAAAGTGATATAAATATAAAGAGTTTAAAGAGGCTCTTTGGTCAATCGGTTAAGACGCCACCCTCTCAAGGTGGAATGATGAGTTCGATTCTCATAGGAGTCACCAAAAAAGACTTTCTAAATAAGAGATTAAGAAAAAAATATATAAATTAAAAGGGAGTAGCTTTTTGTTACTAATCAACAGTCGCGATATTGAGAGATATCTGGTTAGTAAGCTAGTTAAATAGTAAGCAAGACTTTTAAAAGAAATATAAAATATGTATATTTCTTTTAGGAGTTTTTTTGAGGTAAATTTTATAAAATGAAAAAAAGAAAAGGAGTTGGTTTAGTTTGGAAAATAACAAATGGTTTAATCAAGAAATTAATGAAACAGAAAAAGTCTTAGAAACAAATTTAGAAAAAGGACTTACATTAGAAGAAGTTGCAAAAAGACAAGAAAAATATGGGTTTAATGAATTAAAGGCTGGAAAAAAGAAAAGTTTATTAAAAAAACTTATTGACCAATTTAAAGATTTTTCAATAATTATTTTAATTATTGCAGCAATAGTATCAGGTGTAGTAGGTGTTCTTGAAGGAGAAGGTTTAACAGATACTATAATTATTTTATTAGTAGTATTTGTAAATGCAATTATTGGAGTAACACAAGAAGCAAAAGCAGAAAAGTCATTAGAGGCACTTCAAAAACTAACAGATCATGCATCAAAAGTAATTAGAGATGGAAACTTAGTAGTAATATCTGCTAAAGAATTAGTGCCAGGAGATATAGTTGTGTTAGATACAGGTGACTATATACCAGCAGATTTGAGATTAATTGAAGCTGTTAATTTAAAATCACAAGAATCATCTTTAACAGGAGAATCTGTACCAGTAGAAAAAAATATAGATAAAATTGAAGATACGCAAATAGGTATTGGAGATAGATTTAATATGCTATTTTCTTCTAGTTTAATAACATATGGAAGAGGTAAAGGTATTGTAGTAGAAACAGGGATGACAACTGAAGTTGGAAAAATCGCAGGAATGATAAATGAGGTTGAAGAACAAGAAACACCATTACAACAAAAATTAAATAAATTAGGAAAAACACTAGGAATAGCTGCATTATCAGTTTGTGCAATTATATTTGTAATAGGGTTATTTCAAGGAAAAGAACCAATTCACATGTTTATGACAGCTGTATCACTTGCAGTTGCAGCTATACCTGAAGGGTTGGTTGCAGTATCTACAATTGTATTAGCAATTGGAGTTCAAAAAATGGTTAAAAGAAATGCTATTGTTAAAAGACTTCCAGCTGTTGAAACATTGGGAAGTGCAACAGTTATTTGTTCTGATAAAACAGGAACATTAACACAAAATAAGATGACAGTAGAGAAAATATTTATAAATTCAGCTATAAGAGATATAAAAGAAATTAAAGAACAAGGAATAGAAGAAGATCTTAAAAAACTTGTATATGCTAATATGCTTTGTAATGATACAAAAATAGGAAATGATGGGACTTTAACAGGTGATCCAACAGAAACAGCTTTAGTAGACATGGCATTTAAATTAGATTTTGATCCAAGTATATATGACAAAATAGCACGTGTGGAAGAAATACCATTTGATTCAGACAGAAAACTAATGACAACAGTAAATAAAGTGGATGATAAATATATTGTATATACAAAAGGTGGAGTAGATGAATTATTAAATAGATGTAGTGCATATTTATTAAATGGAGAAATAAAAAATAATTTAGATGATTATACAAAAACAATTAGACAAAAAAATGAAGATATGGCAAAAGATGCATTAAGAGTACTTGCTTGTGCATATAAAGAAATGGATCACAAACCATCAAAACAGGAAATAGATTCTTTAGAAGGAAATTTAATATTTGTTGGATTAGTTGGAATGATAGATCCAGCAAGAGAAGAAGCAGAACTTGCAGTAAAAAAATGTAAAACAGCAGGAATTAAGACTGTAATGATTACAGGTGATCATAAAATTACAGCAACAGCAATTGCTAGAAAATTAGGAATATTAGAAAGTGAAGATGAGGCAATTACTGGTTTAGATTTAGAAAAAATGAGTGATGAAGATTTAGAAAGAGATGTTAAAAAATATTCAGTTTATGCTAGAGTATCACCAGAACATAAAGTAAGAATTGTAAAAGCATGGCAAAAAAATGGAGAAGTTGTTGCAATGACAGGTGATGGTGTAAATGATAGTCCAGCTTTAAAACAATCAGATATTGGTTGTGCTATGGGAGTTGTTGGAACAGATGTTGCAAAAGAAGCTGCAGATGTTATATTGACTGATGACAATTTTGCAACAATAGTTTCAGCAGTAGAAGAAGGTAGAAGAATATATGATAATATATTAAAAGTTATCCTATTCTTATTATCTAGTAATGTAGGAGAAGTAATAGTATTATTTATGGCAACATTATTAGCACCTTTAATCGCTAAGTGGTTTGGAATATCAGATATTAGTCATTTAGAAATATTATTACCAATTCATATACTATGGGTTAATTTGGTAACAGATTCTCTTCCAGCATTAGCATTATCTTTTGATCCTGCAAATGAAGATATTATGGAAAGAAAACCAATAAAACCAGGAAAAGGTGTATTTACTAGAGGGATGGCATGGAGAGTAATATATCAAGGAACTATGGTTGGAATAATAACACTTGCAGCATTTATGATAGGTCTTGGTACAACACATGAAGCAATTGATGGATTAACATTAGAACAAACTAAAATTGAGGTTGGTCAAACAATGGCATTTTTAACACTTGCATTATCACAATTGACACATGTATTTAATGTTAGAAATAATAAGAAGTCAATATTTAAAACTAAAATGTTTAATAACAAATTATTGATTTGGGCAATAATTGCATCTGCATCTTTGATGGGAATTATTGTAGCAATACCATATTTAAGAGAAGTATTTAGTATACCAGTTTTACCTGTAGAAAATATTTTAGAAATAATAGGGTTAGTAATATCTCCAGTTATTATTGTTGAATTATTTAAGCTATTTAAAGCAAATACAGCAAAAGATGAATAAAACTAAAAAAAGGATTAGAAGTTCTAATTCTTTTTTTACTTGAAAATTATGTTAAAGTGTAATATAATGGTGATAGTAACTTGTAAATAAGCACACCAACATAAGGAGGTGCGAATATATGAAAAGAGTAAATTGGTTTTTTTCTTTTTTCATTGTCATATTAATATCATTTATAAATCTGATGATTAGTATGACAAATAATATTGTTATTGGTATTGCTATAGGAGTGACTATTGGTCCTATAGTGGGGATATTTTTTGGAGCAGTATTAGAGAAACTGCTAAAAAAAATATTAGAACCGATAATTGGTTTTTTTGTGGGCTTATTATTAGGTCAAGCAATTGGCTTAATAATGGGAGATACAATAAAATTAACAATCCTATTAGCAGTTATAGGATTGCTAGTAGGTACAATTTTACTAGTAATAGTAAAATTGGCAAATAAAAACAGTACAAATTAGTTTTTGTACTGTTTTTTCTAGTGAAATTTGTGTATTAATAATGAAAGATATAGATGTATTTTAAATAAATTAAAAATATAAATTTACAAAGTTTAGTAATATATGTAAAAAATAACAACTGTTACATAAATGATAATTAAGATATTATAATATAATCAAAGTAATATATTGACACCTAAAAAGCCTCTTGATAAAATAAATGTGATTTTTTGTAAAAAAAGGAGTATATAATGTCAAGAGTAATAAAAAAAATAATTAAGAGGAACAAAAGAAGTGAAGAAAGACATAACAGGTTATATTTTAAATCTATAAGTACCACAAGAGAATCAAAAGAATATATAGCTAATGAAATAAGAATAGAGTGTATTAGAAAAGGGATAAAAGAACATACTAATACACCAGATGAACTAATTGATATATTAATAGAAACTGTTGAAGAAAATGTAGCTTTAGAATATGAATCAATAAATAAATATATAGTAGATTATACAAAAAAGAAATAGCAGTTAAAATAAAATTAAAATTGTTATTTTTATATTTATAAATCCCTGTAACATATTAAAATAAGCTGTTTGTCTATTGATATTTTTCTATGATTATGGTAATATATTCTATAGAAATTAAAAAGAATAAAAAATAGGAGATGAATAAATTGGAACAAAAATTTTATTTAACAACACCAATATATTATCCAAGTGGAAAATTTCATATAGGAACTGCATATACAACAGTATTAGCAGATAGTATAAAAAGATATAATACTTTAAAAGGTAAAGATACATATATGTTAACAGGAATAGATGAACATGGACAAAAAATAGAAGAAAAATCAAAAGAAGCAGGAAAAGAACCTAAAAAATATGTGGATGAAATGGCAAAAATGGCAAAAGAATTATGGGCAAAAATGGATATACAATTTGATGATTTTATTCAAACAACAGAAGAAAGACATAAAAAAATAGTTCAAAAAATATTTGATTTATTCATGGAACAAGGAGACATATATAAAGGTGAATATGAAGGTTGGTATTGTGTACCATGTGAGACATATTTTACTAAAACACAATTAATAGATGGAAAGTGTCCTGATTGTAATAGAGAAGTTAGATTAATGAAAGAAGAAACATATTTTTTTAATATGAAAAAATATGCTAACAGATTATTAAAATATTATGAAGAACATTCAGATTTTATAAAACCTGATTACAGGAAAAATGAAATGATAAATAATTTCATAAAACCAGGTTTAGAAGATTTGTGTGTAACAAGAACTTCTTTTGAATGGGGAATACCAGTATTAAAAGATCCAAAACATATAGTATATGTATGGTTAGATGCTTTGACAAACTATATCTCAGCATTAGGATATTTATCAGAAGATGATACATTATTTAAAAAATACTGGCCAGCAGATTTACAAATAGTAGGAAAAGATATTGCAAGATTTCATTTAATTTATTGGCCAATATTTTTAATGGCATTAAATTTACCACTTCCAAAAACAATACTAGTGCATAATTGGATTATGATGAAAAACGGGAAAATGTCAAAATCAGTAGGAAATGTAGTTTATCCAGAAACACTAATAGATAGATATGGATTAGATAGTGTTAAATACTATTTACTAAGAGAAATGCCTGTTAATCAAGATGGAATATTTACTCCTGAGAGCTTTGTAGAGAGATACAATTTTGATTTATGTAATGATTTGAGTAATTTATTAAATAGAACAGTATCAATGGTAAATAAATATTTTGAAGGTAACTTACCTAAATATAATGGAACACCAAATGAAGTAGATAAAGAATTTGAAGAATTTACATTAGGACAAATAGAAAAATTTGATATAAAATGGAATAACTATGAAATTGCAAATAGCATTCAAGAAATATGGACATTAGTAGCAAGAACTAATAAATATATAGATGAAACAATGCCATGGCAATTAGCAAAAGAAGAAGAAACTGAGAAACTTTCATCTAGTATGTATCATTTAATAGAAAATTTAAGAAAAATTGCTATTTTAATTAGACCTTTCATGGAAGAAACTTCAAATAATATATTTAGACAAATAGGAATAGACAAAGAGGAATTTAAAAATTGGAATACATTAAAAGAATATGAAAAATTAGAAAATTTAAAAGTAATTAACAAAGGTGAACCAATTTTTATGAGACTAAATATAGATGAAGAAGTTGAATATTTGAAATCTATTATGAATAAATAAGAAATTTATATAAATTTAAGTAAAAGTAGTATATGAGATATTATTATCATATACTACTTTCTAGTTAATTGACCATATAGCACATATAGGTTTCCGTGTAGTATATATACCATGAACTAGAAAAATAAAAAAGACAAAAATTTGAAATTATATAAAAATAGGTAATAGTTATAATTTTTATAACCATTACCTATTTTATCACTATATAACTAATTATGAAACTGATTTTAAACTATATAAGTGCCGTATTATTAGTGATTTTTGTACTTTTTTTAATAATATACTACTAAAAAAACGAAAAATAGTATATAATAGGAGAAAGAAAATATAAAGGATGTAAATAGTATGAATGATAATCATGAAAAGTTTAATATTTATGAAATAAATACGAAACCACAATATCATAAAAAAAGAATTGTGATTGTACTTTCAATAATAGTAATAATAATTGGAACAATTGGGATATACATACATTCTATTAAAATTATAAAAAATTATAAAATATATAAAGGTTATGAAGCACAATTGATAAAAATTCAAAAAGAAGAGGAAGAAAAAATAAGATTAGCTGAAATAGAGCAAGAAAGATTAAGGCAAGAAAAGATACCTAAATTAACAGAAATCGGAAAGCAAAACATAGAAGAAATATATAAATCAGAAACTAAAAGAGTTTTTTTAACATTTGATGATGGACCATCTGGCATAACACCAGAAATTTTAGATATCTTGAAACAAGAAGATGTAAAAGCAACTTTTTTTGTACTTGGGTCTCAAGTTGAAATAAGACCAGATATTGTTAAAAGAGCATATGAAGAAGGTCATTATATAGCAAATCATGGATATTCACATAAATATTCAGAAATATATGCATCACCAGAGTCAGTTTTAAATGAAATTAATAAGTGTAATGAAATAATAAGGTTAGCAATAGGAGTACCAGAATATAATTCATATCTATTTCGATATCCTGGAGGATTTGTACGGTGGAAGATATGCCAGCATAAAAAAAGAGGCAGAAATATTATTAAAAGAAAATAATATTGTACATGTAGATTGGAATGCATTAAATGGAGATTCAGAAATAAGCAATTTGACTGTTGAAATGGCAGTACAAAGAGTAAAAGAAACTGTAGGGCAAAAGAATAGTATAGTATTATTAATGCATGATTCACAGACAAAATTAGTAACATTAGAAGCTTTGTCACATATTATTTCATATTTAAAAGAACAAGAATATGAGTTTAAGAACTTTTATGAAATTATAAAATAGGATAGTAAAAATAAAGGGGGAGAAAATTTTGCAAGGAAATGAAGTTGATAAAAATCAAAATATAGAAAAAAATTTAGAATATATAGGTTTAAATTTAGATAAAATACCAAAGTCCTTAAAAAAATTTGAAGACTTAGAATTTAGAGTGCCAAAATTTTATGATGAAAAGCAATATAGGCAATATAAGTATATTGCATTAAAAGACATACAAATCTTATTATCACCAACAAATAGATTAGATGAAATAGAAGAAAAATATAAAAAAGCTAGTCCTATTGCAGTATATTTAGATAGTAAAAATGAAGAAAATATTTTGAAATATACAACATTTTTAAATATGCTACAAGAAGTAAGGATAGAAGAAATAGAAAAAATAGAACAAGAACAAGAAAATTTAAATAAAAATATACCATTTAAAGTGAAATTTGATGGGAATTATTTATGGCAAATATATTATTCTGAAAATACAGATAAGTATTTTATGTTAGTTCCAACAAAAGATGCAAACTATTCTACATTTTTTTATCTATTAAAAAAACAATTAGAAAAGAAGAAAACAAGTAAAATATTTGTGCCAATAAGAAATGTTGGATATAGTAATGCATTTTTAAAAAAGTCGCAATTTGAAGATATTGAAAATTATTTATGGTTATTTACAAAAGATTGGCCTCTTGTTTATGAAGTATATGATAAAAAGGGAAATCTAAGTATTCAAATAGTTGGAGAAACAGAAGTATATGGAAAAATAAAAAGTTCATATAAGATAGTATTAAATAGTGAAGAAGAGTCAATCTATTTTTATAAACTATTGAAAGCTATGTTTATTTTACAAACAGAATTACCAAACTATTTTAATTTTAAAACAGATATAGAAAAATCTGGAGAAATAAGATTTAATATAGGGAATATACAAATACAATATGAAGATTTACCAAAATGGGTTAATGAAGAATTTGGTAAAGGGGAAATAAGAATAGATGAAGCATTAGAGTTGATAGAAGAAAATATAAAAAAGTTAGAGAAATTAAAAGAAGAAGTAAGTATGCAAGAAATTGAGTATTTGGCAAAAGAAAAACAAATATCAACATTTTTAGAATGTAAAAAATCCTTTTTTGGAAAATTTAAATATTATTTCAAATATAGTAAAAAGAGAAATAATAAAATAAAGGAAGAAAAAGAAGAACAACCTAATGAAGATAGTAAAAAGAAAAAAAGAAGAAAAAAAGTATTGGTTAAAAGAAAAAAAGCAAATTATACAATAGAAGAATTAATTGAATTATATAAAGAATTTGAAATAAAAGAAACAGAACTTAAAAATATAGTTATGGATATAAATTCACTAAAATTAAAAAATAAAAATATGAAGAAAAAGATAGAAAATGCAAGCTTATTTATTCAAGAAATAGACAACCATAAAAAAAGTATTTTTGAATTTTGGAAATATAGTAATAAAGATGAAATAGCAACACTAACAGAAGGAGAAATAGAAGAAGTAAATATTGTACAAAAAATAGAAAAAATATTTGATTATGAAGAAGACTTAGAAAAATTTGGTAAAATGATGGACAAAATCCAAAGAAAAAACCTAAGTAAAGAAGAAAAAGATAGTATATTTATTGCAACTACAAATGTTTTAGGAATATTAAACAAAGTTAGAAATAATGAGATACAACCAAAAGAAATAGAAGCAAATCTAAAAGAAATAAAAAAAGAAGCTAGTAAAGAAAAAGTTTTAATGAGGCAAGAAGAATTTGATATTTTTGGAGGAATTGCACAAGACAGTACAAAAGTATCAGAAATAAATAATAAAAGGCATAGAGAATTACCTAAAGATAAATATAATATTTTAGATATTAGTAGAACTACAAATCAAATAGGATATAAACTTTCATTGGAAAATATTATAGAAAACATTAAGTCAGCAATTCAAAAAGTAGTAATAACAGAAGATATGCCAGTATATAAAGTGCTAGTTGGAGAAGAATTAGAAAGTGAAAATATAAACTTATTTAATATAAATCCAGAAAAAGAAATACAAGAAATTATAAAAAATAATAATGAAGAAAATATAACTTTTTATAAAATTAATATTAAAAGAGGAACTAATGCAATTAGTTATACAAACTGTATATTTTATGATAATCTAAATAGAACTTTGCCAGTTGGACAAGATTTATCTAGTAAAATAATAGTTGATTTATCAAAAGTTGAATTAGAATTAAAACAAGAAACTACTTTTAAAGTAACTCAATTTGAAGAAAATGAAAATGATTTTTCAAAAATAAAAATAAAAACAATTAATGTAGTGGAATATGATATAAAATAAAAAAATATATAGACAATTGAAAAGATATATGCTAATATATTAAAAGTATATATCTTTTATGCCGATGTGGCGGAATTGGTAGACGCACTGGATTCAAAATCCAGCGGGAAACCTTGTGGGTTCGACTCCCACCATCGGTACCACAAATGCAGTGCCGAACTCATTTAGGTACTAGAAATAGAAACTCACCGTTTCCATTAGAGAGGCGGTGAGTTTTTATATGCGAAGAATTGTGAAAAGAATAGGTCCATCTACCAAATTATTAACACAAATAGATAAGTACATAAGACCTAAAACAAAGGATATAACTGTGTTTGATGGTAGTATAGCAATACCTACATCCTAGCAATATGAGGGTTATTAATCCTGATGTTAGGACAGTAAAAAGGAAATAAATGTAGATAGGATATAGTAAATAAAAATCGCTTTTAGCATCTCTACATAATATTATGTTTACTTTTATTGTAAAGCATGATATAATCATGCCATCTCAAAATACAATATTTGCATATGGTACATACCAATGCAAGAGAAGGAGGTAACTGTTATGAAACAGAACTGTACGTTAATTGCGACATTACCCAACTTGAGTAATGTTGAGAGAGTGCGGAAAGTTCTAAGCTGTCCGGAAATTTCGGAAGCAAGGTTTAATACAGGGGTATCTACTCTGATGGATGTAAATGAAGTTGTTCCTTTACTAAAGGAATTGTCTGCCCAATATTCCAAAAGAATTTGGTTAGATATTAAAGGAAGGCAACTTCGTATCATTCGTTGGGCGGATCCGCAGTATGAAGCCATCGAACTGAATCACCAGATTAGTGTGGTTTACCCAGCACAGATTCACTTCAGAAATGGAGGTATTAGGAATCTGACACGTGTAAAAGGCAACAAGGTCATAGTAGACCATCCACCTCAAGAGGCAGTGGGTGCAGGACAATCTGTAAACATCATTGCCAAAGATTTGGAAATTGAAGGCTGCTACTTGACAGAGCTCGACAAACAGTATCTTGAAGCTGCGGCTCAGCAGGGGATGAATGGTGTATATGCATCCTTTGTAGAAAAGTTTGAGGATTTGAGTGAAATTGCAAGTATTCTGCCCAAAGCAGAAATAGTTTCAAAAATTGAATCCTTGAAAGGTGTAGAGCTTGTTACCAAGAGCAAAATCGGCAATCTAATGGCAGCAAGGGATGATTTGTATCTGCAGACTGGACAGAACTATAGTATGATGAAACATCTTGAAACTATTTTAAGAAGTGACAGCAATGCTATCTGTGCATCGAGGATTTTCTCATCACTTGAAAAAAACAAGGCGGTTGATTTCGCTGACTTTTCCGACTTAACCCTTATGTATAATTTAGGGTATAGAAGGTTTATGTTATGTGATAACATCTGCAACTATCATTTCGACGAGGCAATTTCTGCATGGAAGGAGTTTTGTTATGGGTAATATCTACATTTTGACAGGGATGTTGTTCGGAGATGAGGGCAAAGGAACTTTTGTTGATTATCTTGCTCATAAGCATGGTATACAGCAAATTGTCCGTTATAATGGAGGTTCTCAAGCATCTCATACAGTAATAGCACCAGAAGGTACTGTCCACAAATTTAGCCAAATGGGATCGGGCATGTTTTTAGAAGATTGCAATACTTATATTTCAAGTAATATGGTAATCAATCCAGCAAACTTGATTGAAGAAGTGGCACAGTTTTCAAAAAAGACAGGCTATGATCCAAAAGAAGTCTTAGGAAAAATCATCATCGATGAGAAGTGTTACATTGTGACACCATACCATAAGTTGATGAATAGACTGCGTGAGTTAAGCAAATACAGCGAACGGAGAGGAAGCGTTGGAACAGGAGTTAGTGAAGTGAGGCAACTTCTCAAAGTGAAAAATATTTGGGGAGAAGGTCTTGGAGTCCAAATGAAGGACTTGTACAATAGGAATACCCTTCATGCAAAACTGGAGGATTTGCACTATTGTATATGGGAGTTTTATAAGGACAACAAGGATATCATTTCACAGAATATTCCGGATGACATTAGTGAGAAGTTGGAGAGGGAGATTTATTTCCTAACTCGTCGTGAAAGCATTAATCATGTTTGGAGCGATTATTTACAGCTCTTGCAATGGAACAAGTTTAATGTTTGCCCAGAGGTTACTTCCATACTTCAAGCAGAAGAAGGTATAATATTTGAAGCCGCACAAGGTTTGCTCCTTGATGAAGTCTATGGAATTAAGCCAAACACCACAATTCTTGATACTACTATCAAAAATGCTGTACAGATGGTCGAAGTAATGAAAGGAAAACAAGCTTATAGTTTGTGTTTCCAAATGAGTCTCAATGGAGCAGTAGGAGTAGTTCAAGAAACAATTGACAGCCAGGTAGTAAAAGTTGGAATAACGAAAGCATTTGCAAGTCGTCATGGACCAGGAGTATTCCCCACAGAGGAAGCCGAGATAAATGCAAGTATTTGTGATATTAACCAAGAAGAATCTTTTTGGAATGGTCAAATAAGATTTGGATGGTTTGATGCAGTACTAATGCGATATGCACAGGCGATTAACAATGTGGATGAATTATTTTTGTCCTCGATTGACAGGCTAAGCTCATTTCAGACAATAAAAGTCTGTAACGAATATGTTTACACTGGAAGTGTAGACGATGAATTTCAGACAATGTTTGAATATGAGCAAGCAGCCAGCGTAATCGTGTGCAACATTAAGAACAATCAAGGCAACATTTCAAAATATCTAATGCAGTGTAAACCTGTTTACATTGAATTGGATGGTTGGAATGAAGATGTATCAAGAGCGAAAAGCAAGGATGAATTTCCTGTTAACTGCTTGAAATACATTTCGCAAATTGAATGGCTGACTGGAATTAAGGTTTCTGTTGTTTCAGTAGGACCAACGAGAACTGGAAAGGTCGTGATGTGATGGACATTGTAGACCAAACAAGACAAAAAGCAATGCAGAATGGGGTGGTAAATATCATAATTGCAGGTGCGACATGTTCTGGGAAAACTACTTTGGCAGACAAGTTGAAAGCTGAACTTTCTGGAGAATTTACAGTATCTATTATAAGGCAAGATAATTACTTTAAAGATATTGCAGATATTCCGAGAGTGCGGCAAGGTTACCTAACTGATTCGATAAACGCTTTTCACACACATGAGTTTAAGCAGGATGTAGAAGTCCTGTTCTCGTGTGGGAAAACTTTCATTCCAAGATACGATGTATCTTGGAACAAAAGGGTAGCAAAAGATGTATGTGTTACATCCAGTCAGATTAACATATTTGAGGGATTACATGTTATTTCATTGCTAGGTGGACTTGAAAATAGTCTAACTGTATTTTTAGATACTCCTTTGGAAGTTTGCATGGAAAGGCGTATTGCCAGAGATACCAAGTTATATGGAATACCAGAACAGCGGATCAGGGAAAATTTTTCTGACTGCATACTGCCCATGTATCGTTCGTACATTGTTCCACAAAAGGAGCAAGCGGAAATAACAACAGAAGGGAGTGGTTTTCTATGACTGTAAGAGAGGTATACCAAAAGCTTGTGAAAGCAAGACGGCCCATCGATTTCTTTGGAGATGTCAATCCGGATGAAGTAAAGAAACTATATCGTAAATACGGAAAAATAGTTCATCCAGACATAGCCAGAGGAGATGAGAAGTATATTGCCGAACAAGCAATGTCCATCTTAAACAAGCTATACAGCGAGGCACAAAAAGAGTATGAGTCTGGTATTTATACCATTACTGATACAGTAGACTTGTACGATATGAGTACACCACTGTTTGAGTTTGAGATAGATGGTACGGCTCACAAATTCTACGAGCATTTCTTTAGGGGAGAAGTAGCAGACCTTTATAAAGGAACTAATGGCGAGTACATTATTTTCTTAAAAGTAGCTACTGATCCTGCAGACAACGACTTGATTGATGCAGAGTTTAAAACATTGGAAACTTTGACACATCAATCGCTTCCAATAGTTGAAAAGCAGATAATGGTAAATGATACCTCTGCCATTATAATGAGAGAGGTAGAAGGAACACCACTGCCCAGACTAATGGAAGAATATCCAAAAGGTGTACCAGCAGAACATGTAATGTGGATGCTCGAACGACTTTTTAGTATTGTTGGGTATTTGCATTATAACAAGGTGGTGCATGGGAACATTAAGGCAGAACACATAATCATCAACAAGAAGAATCATAATGTGTCGCTGCTTGGATTTTCACTGTGTATTACCAAAGCGGACAAACCTACGGCTAAATACAAGGTGGTAAATGATATCTATACACCGCCAGAAGTTAATAGTAAAGCAAAAGTATTGCCAAGTGCAGATATATATTCTGTAGGCAAACTCGCAGTGCTACTTTTGGGAGGAGATGCCAACACTAACGGAATGCCCATAAGCATTGATGCGAAAGTAAGGACTTTTATAAGGAAATTGGTTAATCCAAATCTTTCAGAAAGACCGAGCGATGCATGGATGTTGTGGGATGAAGTCATCAAATTACGCACTGATGTGTTTGGAGCGGATCGCTTCAGAACATTAGAATAAATTAAAACAGGAGGAATATTATGGGTGGATCAAGTTATGACAGGGATGTTTACAGCAGTTCTTCAAGTTCAAGCAGTTGGGGTTCGTCCTCATCTTTCAGCAACTGGGGAGCAAGTACAACATCTCAATCAAAGCTGTCAAGCAGCACAATGGATTCTTCAATGAATCCGAAGGGTAAGACATTGCGGAGTACGACAAAGAATCCAATCATCATCATGTTGGATGTCACAGGCTCGAATATCAATTTCGCAAGGCTTGTGTACGATAAGCTTCCAATGCTTTACGGACAAATCGAGCAGAAAGGGTATTTCACAGATTTTGATATTTCCCTTTGTGCAGTCGGCGATGCATATTGCGATGACTATCCATTACAGGTTTCAGATTTCGCAAAAGGCATTGAACTTGATTCTTGGATGGAAAAAATTGTCCTTGAATCAGGCGGCGGTGGAAATGGCGGAGAATCCTACGAGTTAGCAGCATATTATTTGACGGAGAGGGCGGAATTTGTACAGGATGCAAATCCAATCGTTTTCTTTATCGGAGATGAGCCGTATCACTCACAGGTAAACCGCTCACAAGCAGAGGACCTTGACTTGCCGTTTACAGAGCCGATTGATCCTTTCCCAGGATTGCGTAAGAAGTTCAAAGATAATGTCTACATGCTTTTAAATAAGTATGGCAGCCGTGACAGCTTTGACTCAACCGCTCTCCCACAATGGACAAGGGCATTAGCTCTGGAACACGTTATTAAAATCAATGAAGAAAAAGCGGTAGTTGATTTGATACTTGGCGTGTTGGCACTTCTCGGCAAGAGGAACCTTAAGAACTACGCTCTGGACATGAAGGACCGCGGACAAACTGTTGCAAGAATTGAAGGGGTTACAAGGGCTCTGGAAGGACTTTCGACAGCCCTTGTTACGACGGAACAGTTTAAGACCAATTTGCCGTCGGCAATCAGTACTGGAACTGGAAGAGATTCCAAAAAGGGTAAAAGAATTTAAAACGCACTGCCTCGAGGGCGGCCAGTTGGCTGCCCTCAAACTTTTTCTAATATTTCTACTTTAAGGCATTAAATGACAGAGCAATAAAGGGTTCTTTCATTTCTACTTTTTAACATACTGAAAATCAGATAGTAGAATTAAGAAATAAATTTAGAAAATAATAGTTTTAGCAACAGGAATACATATAAAAATTACAAAAAATATAGACAAAAATTAAAAGAAAGATTATAATAGATTTTACAAATACTTGATATAAATAAACAATAAATCGTATATTTTTTTACTGAGATTATGCACCAAATTGCTAGACTTAACATAAAAAATGTGGTAGTCTTGTGCTAATGGAATGGCAAGAAAGGTTTGTCGTATCTAGGGTTTCCGTACCAAATGAAAAGATAATTGACAATTTGAAAAACATAATCTAACCATTAATAAAAAGGAGCTATCAAAAATATATAAAGAAAGAAGTGTAAATTATGGAAATTAGGATAAAAGGAATATACAAACACTTTAAAGGAGATTACTACATAGTTGAAGATATAGCTATTCATAGTGAAGAAAGAGAAAAATTAGTAATATATAGACAACTATATGGGAATAATGAATTATATGCTAGGCCATATGAGATGTTTAAAGAAAAAGTTGATAAACTTAAATATCCTGATATAGAACAAGAATATAGATTTGAATTGCAAAATATAAAAAGCATAGTAAGATAAAAATATAATAAGGAAAAGCTTGGTAATGGTATTTATAAAGCTTTTTTTTATTTGATATTATAAATAAAATATATTATAATACCTTTATAAACATAAACATGATTGGAAAAGAAATATAGAACTTTATGCAAAAGAAAAAAAGCAATACCTTTTGCATCAAAAGTAATAAAAAAATTAAAAGAGCAAGGACATGAAATATATAGTAAAATAGATAAAATGAAAACTCTATTAGTATAAAATTACTAGTAGAGTTTTTAAAATTTTTCTTGATTTAAAAGTGACTATCTATCATAAAATATAAGTTGATTGAATATACATATATACAGTAGACAAAAGATACAAGGAGAAAAAATATATGTTTAATGTTACAGTATTGAAGATGAAGGATTTAGTGAAATATTTTACAGGAATAATAATAACTCTATTAATAATTATGCTTATTAGTAATAATTTAAAAAAAGAAACAAAAGAAGAAAAAATTGTAAGAGAAGTAAAAACGGGAATTAATTTATTATTTGAAAATATATTAACACAAAGTTTAGATAAAATAATACCTACAATGGCAATTATGAAAGAGAATGAATATGAATTGAAAGAAAATGAAAAATTTGAAGAACAAGATTTATTAAAACTAGTATTAGGAACTCAAATAAGTAGTATAAAAGGACTAGAAATAGCAGAAGAAATAGATGATATTGTAAAATCAAGTGGAATAAGTGAGAATGAAGAAAATCAGATAGAAGAAACTATGGAAATAAGTCTTGCGCGGAGCAGGAATGAAAACAGAGATAATAACACAAAATCCTTTAAAAGATAGTTTTAATGCACAATATGGAAATGTTAAAATAAGAAATCAAACAGATTATCAATTAACAGAGGAAATGTTAAGACCAGATATAAATATAGAAAATAAAAATATATTAGTATTTCATACTCACAGTTGTGAAAGCTATACCCCAAGTGAATTGTATCCATATACTGCAACAGGAAATTTTAGGTCAATAGACTTAGATTTGACAGTAACAAGACTTGGAAAAGAACTGAAAAAATATATGAATGAATATAACTATAATGTTATACATGATACTAGTTATCATGATTATCCAGCATATAATGGCTCATATACAAGATCACTTGCGACAGTTCAGAAGATTTTAGAAACAGAGTCTAGTGATATTATCATAGATATACATAGAGATGCAATAGGAAGCAGAAGTGATTATGCACCAACAGTAAAAATAGGAGATACAGATGAAGCAGCTCAGATAATGTTTGTAATAGGAACAAACAATGGAGGTTTGTGGCATCCAAATTGGAATCAAAATTTAAAATTTGCAATAAAAGTTCAAGAAAAAGCAGAAGAACTATATCCTGGTTTATTTAAGCCAATTATGCTAACACAATCCAGGTACAATCAACATACAGGAAAATATGCATCTATTATAGAAGTTGGAGCAACAGGAAATACATTAGAACAATCTATTACTAGTATGAAATATTTATCTAAGGTATTAGATGAAGTTATGAAATAATATAAAATAAGTATTTGAGAATATTTCAAATACTTATTTTATTTTTATTATATATTTGAAAATTAACAAAGTAAAAAGTAAAAGTGTAAATTATTAATATTTAATTAATTTTCTTAAAATTTGCTAAAATCTCTTATTATATGTTAAAATAAATGTAGAATAAAAATGAAAATAGGGATGTATAGAAATATGGAAGAGAAACAATTAAGCATTATTAAGCCTATGAAGGAAAAAGAAAAAATGATTATATACTTTTTTATTTATGCCTTTTTAGGTTGGATTTTAGAAACAATATATTGTATAGCAACTTTGCATACATTTAATAATAGAGGGTTTTTGTATGGACCAATATGTCCTATGTATGGAATAGGAGCTGTTATTTTAATTATTAGCCTTAAGTCTTTTGAAGGAAATAAAGTGAAAAAATTCTTTGTAGGGATGATAATATTTACAATATTTGAATATATAGTGTCTTATTTATTAGAGACAATTTTTGGACTAAGATGGTGGGACTATACAGATGATTTGCTTAATTTGCAAGGAAGAGTAAGTTTAATATTTTCTATTGCATGGGGAGTTATGGCTGTAGTATTTGTGGAAAAAATACATCCATTTATAAGTAAGCAATTAGAAAAGCTTTTTAATAAAACATCAAGAAAAATACAAATTATAGTATTTAGTATGTTAGGTATAGGTATATTAGTTGATCTTATTTTATCAGTTATGAAATATGTTAATATGTAATATATATTTATAAATGTATGTTATTTATTACAAGTATAATTCAAGTAAGAAAAAAATAGAATATATATATGAAAATAGATAAAAATATTAGATAGAGTATATAAAAATAATTGAAGGAGTGTTTTGGATATGAGAAATAAATTTATAGCAGAAACAACAAATGTGGATTTTAAAATCAGCCTTGAAAAAACAAAGCCAAAAAGTTGGTTGAAATCTATATCAGCATTTGCGAATCGGAATAGGTGGTAACTTATATTTTGGAATTGATGACAAAACACATGAAATAATTGGAATAGAAAATCTACAAGAAACAATAGATAAAATTAGTGAACTAATAAAAACTAAAATTACACCAATGATTAATTTTGTAGTAAGCATAAATCAAGAGGAGAATAAAAATATAATAAAAGTATCTGTTGATAGTGGTTCAGAAACACCATATTATTATATAAATGAAGGAACAAGAATAGCTTTTATTCGTATGGGAAATGAAAGTGTCCAAGTAGCAAATCATATGTTAAATGAATTAATATTAAAAGGTAAAAGAGAAACTTTTGATGCGATGGCTACAAATAAAGATATAAAAGATGTAAGTTTTTCAATACTAAGAGCAACATTCAAAAAAGAAACAGGAAAAGATTTTAATGAAGAGAAAGATTTGATTTCTTTTGGATTGTTAAGTAATATAGGTAAACTCACTCATGCAGGGATATTATTTTCAGACCAATGTGAAATATATCAGTCAAAAGTGGTTTGTACAAGGTGGAATGGATTAAACAAAGCTTCTGGTATAGTAGATGCAATAGATGATGCAAAATATAGTGGTAATATTATTAATTTAAGACAAAATGCTATTGATTTTGTAAAGAAACATAGTAAAAAAGCATGGAGAAAAACACCAAATGGAAGAATTAATTATCCAGAGTATGATGAATATGCTATATTAGAAGCTATAACAAATCGGATTAATTCACAGACAATATAATATAGTTGGTTCAGAAGTTCATATTGATATATTTGATGACAGACTAGAAATATATTCTCCAGGAGGGATGTTTGATGGTTCTTTAATACAAGAAAGAGATTTATATAAAGTGCCATCTGTTAGAAGGAATCCTGTACTTGCTGATATGTTTGAAAGATTGGATTATATGGAACAAAGAGGAAGCGGTTTTCAAAAAATGTTATATAGTGTAAAAGATGTAAAAAATCTCAGAGTTTATTCAGATCCAACAACTTTTATAGTTATTTTTAAAAACATGAATTATAATAATGAAGAATTGAAGAAATTAGTGGAAATAAAAAATGATATAGAGAGTATTGAGGAAGAAAACTTAACAGAAAACTTAACAGAAAACTTAACAGAAAACTTAACAGAAAACTTAAAGTTAAAATACCCTCATTTAAAGAAAATATATTTAGATGTATTGGTTTTAATAGAAAAATATAATAACATTACACAAGAAGAACTGGCTAAAAAATTAGGAAAAAGTAGAACCGCAGTTGTTATGAATATAAAATATCTAAAAGAACAAAAAATTTTAGAAAGAGAAGGTAGTGATGTCAAAGGATATTGGAAAATTGTAAAATAATGATTATTATGTTAAAGTTGTTAAAAAGTAAAAAATATAGATAGGTTAAGTTGAAATATCTCCCTAATATAAATGGGGAGGTATTTTTAGTTTTAAAATATAAAAAATTATATATACTTATTATAGGATATTATAGATATTGCAACTTCCTTGAATAAGTGGTAAAAATTCTTAATAAAACATATAAAAACCTTGAATTCTAATATAATCTTGTATATAATGAAACATATAAAATCAAAAGAAAAGAGGTATAAGGAATGAAAAATATTAGTTTGGATTTAAAAAACATAAAAATTACAAAAAAAAATATCTTAGAATATAAAGAGCAAGTAGAAAATATCCACAAAGATTTACATAGAAGAGCAAATGATGAAAAAGATTTTGTGGGATGGCTTGAATTACCAAGTAATTATAATAAAGAAGAATTTGAAAAAATAAAGAAAGTGGCTAAAAAAATAGGAGAAGAATCAGATGTTTTAGTAGTAATAGGAATTGGTGGTTCATACTTAGGAGCAAGAGCTATAATTGAATCATTAACTAGTTCTTTTAATACTATGTTGTCTGGTAGTGAAAGGAAATATCCACAAGTTGTATATGTAGGAAATAATTTGAGTCCAAATTATATAAATGAATTAATTGAATATATAGGAGATAAAGATTTTTCTGTAAATGTAATTTCTAAATCTGGAACTACAACAGAACCTGCGATTGCATTTAGAATATTTAGAGAAATATTAGAAAATAAATACGGGATAGATGAAGCAAGAAGTAGAATTTATGTGGCAACTGATAAGGAAAAAGGAGCATTGAAAACATTATCTGAAAATGAGGGATATGAAAAATTTGTAGTTCCAAATAATATAGGAGGTAGGTTTTCTGTATTAACAGCTGTAGGATTACTACCAATTGCAGTGGCAGGAATTGATATAGATAAATTAATGGAAGGTGCAAGAATTGGTCAAGATAGGTATAATGATTCTGATTTAAAATATAATGAATGTTATCAATATGCAGTAGTTAGAAATATTTTATACAATTTAGAAAAAAACATAGAAATATTAGTAAATTATGAACCTAAAATGCATTTTTTCACAGAATGGTGGAAACAACTATATGGAGAAAGTGAAGGAAAAGATAAAAAAGGAATATTCCCAGCAGGAGTTGATTTTACAACAGACCTTCATTCTATGGGACAATATATACAAGATGGAAGAAGAAATTTATTTGAAACAGTTTTGGTTGTAAAAAATTCAAATTCAGATATTACAATTAATCCAGATGATGATAATTTAGATGGTTTAAACTATTTAGCAGGAAAAGGATTAGACTATGTTAATAAAAAAGCAATGGAAGGAACAATAAATGCTCATTTATCAGGAGATGTTCCAAATATTATGATAAAAATGGATAAATTGGATGAATTAAATATTGGAGAATTAATATATTTCTTTGAAAAAGCCTGTAGTATGTCAGGTATGATACTTGGTGTAGATCCATTTAATCAACCAGGAGTTGAGGAATATAAGAAAAATATGTTTAAATTATTAAAAAAACCAGGATATTAATTGAAATATAATATTAAATTGGTAAAATTTAAACTAAAATATACATTCTGATTTATGTTTTAGAAAGAAGGAAAAATGATTTATAAAGAAGAATTTAAAATAGGACTAAAAGATGTTGGGATTGAAAATGAATTAAAAAATAAATCAATACTAGAATATTTAGAAAATATTGCAGCATATCATTCTGATTTAGTTGGATATGGTGTTCACACAACTAATGAAACAAATGTTACTTGGATATTACTAGCTTGGAAGATTAAAGTAATAAAAAGACCTAAATATGGGCAAACTTTAAATATTCATACTTGGTCAAAACATATTGTAAAATGTTATGCTTATCGTGATTTTAAAATTTATGATGAAAATGATGATTTATGTGTGATTGCTACTTCAAAATGGTTGTTAATAGATATAAAAAGTGGAAGAATTGCTAAAATAGAAAAAGAAATGATTGATAAATATAAATCAGAAATAGATAAATCTGTATTTTTAGAAAAAGAGATTGATAAATTGAGTATACCAGATGATTATACGAAAAGTATAAAATATAAAGTACAAAGAAGAGATATTGATGTAATTCGGTCATATGCACAACTTATATTATTTAGATTTGGCTTATGAGGCTCTACCAGAAGAAGTATATAATACGAAAAGACCTTTTAACAATATTCAGATAATGTATAAAAGAGAGGTTAAGTTAGAAGATACTATTATATGTAAATATGTTTATAAAAATAACAAACACATAGTAGTAATTCAAAGTGAAGATGAAAAAGTAGTACATACTATTATAGAATTACAATAAAATACAAAAAATGCCAAGAAAATGTTGAATTATATAAATGCTTTGTGATATAATACTAAATAGTTGTTAAATTTAAGGGAGGAATAATAAAAAATGAAAACAAAATTAAGAAAAACAAAAATCGTAGGAACAATAGGACCTGCAAGTCAACAAGAGGATATGTTTAGAAAATTAGTAGAAGCAGGATTAAATGTTACAAGACTTAACTTTTCTCATGGAGGATATGAAGAAAATGGAGTAAAAATTGAAACAATTAAAAAAGTAAGAAAAGAACTAAATAAGCCAATTGCATTACTTTTAGACACAAAAGGACCAGAAATTAGAACTGGTGTATTAGAAACAGGAAATGAAAAAGTTATGTTAGAAGAAGGACAAACATTTACTTTTGTAAATGAAGACATTGTAGGAAATAACACAAGAACAACTGTTACTTATAAAGAATTATATAAAGATGTTTCAGTAGGAGGAACATTATTAGTAGATGATGGAGCTTTAGAATTTGAAATAACAGAAATTAATGGAAAAGATATTATTTGTAAAGTATTAAATACAGCAAAACTTGGAAGCAAAAAAACAATGAATGTACCAGGAGTAAAAGTTGATTTACCAGCATTAACACAAAAAGATATTGAAGATATCACAGAAGGTATTACAAGAGGATTTGACTATGTAGCAGCATCTTTTGTAAGAAAAGCATCAGATGTAATAGCTCTTAGAACTTTGCTTAATTCAAATGGTGGAGAAAATGTAAAAATTATCTCTAAAATAGAAAATCAAGAAGGAATTGATAATTTTGAAGAAATATTAGAATTATCAGATGGTATAATGGTAGCACGTGGAGATATGGGTGTTGAAATACCTATGGAACAAGTTCCAATAGTTCAAAAACACTTTATTAAAAGATGTAATGCTGTTGGTAAACCAGTTATCACTGCAACACAAATGCTTGAATCAATGATATCTAACCCAAGACCTACAAGAGCTGAGGTAAGTGATGTTGCAAATGCAGTATATGATACAACAGGAGCTATTATGCTATCTGGAGAATGTGCAATGGGGAAATATCCAGTGGAATGTATAGAAGCAATGGATAAAATTTCAAACACTATTGAAAATGAAGTTAGTTACTGGAAAAGATTTAATGAAAAAAATATAGAACACAATGTAGAAGATTTAGAAGGAAATATTGCTTATACAACATGTGTAACAGCAGAACACATAAAAGCAGATGCAATAGTTGCTTATACTAAAAAAGGTGATTCAATCAGAAAATTAGCAGGTTTAGGAGCAGAATGTCCAATATTTGCAATAACTGATGATGAAAAAACTTATCACCAATTATCAGCATCTTTCAATGTTTATCCTGTATTATATACAGAAGGAAAAACAATTGAAGATACAATATCATCTGGAATTAAAATGCTAAAAGAAGAAGGTATATTAGAAAAAGGTGATACTGTTGTTATATCAGGTGGAGCTAAAATATTAAATGATGAAACTGAGAATAAAGTAATTGGTGGAGTTGTAAAATTATAAAATTTAAATAAAATAGAAGAGTCTAAGTAATTTAGGCTCTTTTATTGTTAATAATAATCATTACAAGAATAATTTTAATTTTTATGACAAAAAAACAAAAAATAGAAACAATAAAAAAATGCTGAATAAGAAAATGAAGATAGAGGATATCGAGGAAATAACAGGAATTTCAAAAGAAGAAATGAGAAATATGGGGATAATAAATTAAAGTAGAATATCTGTTAGTTAAAAATTGAAAAATAAAATAATCCAAAAATAGAGTAGAGAATTTAAAAGTGTTCTACTCTATTTTTAAATTTATAGGAGAGAATATATTAAATAGATATTAATTGTAAAATGCCATATTGCTTGCATTTGAATTCAATACAGTTAGAGAATTTTGAATAGTTTTGAAATTTTAAAAAACAATGCAAGAACTTGATAAATAATGTAAAATAATGTATTATTATGATAGAAAAAATAATAGAAAAGATGTTGAGTTAGAAAATCATATAATCAAGATATTTAAAGAAAGTAGAAATAATTAGTGAAAATGATTATGCTAAATTAAGTAAGGAAGAATGTATATAAATTATAAGATGGGTTTAGGTAATAATAACAAGAGTTTTTAAAAATATAGAAGAAAATAAAGATGGGGTAGAAATGAAAAAATTAAAAATATTAAGAGAAATTTTAAAATTTAAATATAGTTGTATAATAGGTTTAATATATGGTGTTATAGTGAGCTTATTAGGTATACCTATAACAGTAGTAACAATTAGCTTATTTTTTTTAACATTCTTTTTAATATACTTTCCTATAAGTATTTATTTAGTATTGTTACTTACAAAAGAGGTTCAAAGAGCTGAAAACGAATTAGATAATAAATGTGATCCATATGAATTTATAGAAATAATTGAAAATTTAGCTATAACATTTAAAAATTCAAAAGCTTTTAATCAAAGTTTGTTGCTGAACAAAATTGATGGACTTGTTGCAATAGGAAATATTGATGATGCTTTAGCTATACTGGAAAAAACAAATGTCAATAGATTAAATTGTAATTTTAAAGCATTATATTACAATAATATTATAAGTTGTTATATAGAAAAATTAGAATTACAAAAAGCTGAGGAAAATCTTGGTAAATTATTAGAGTTAATTAACAAAAAAGTAATTAGTAAAAAATTTATAGAAGATTTTAAAACTGGTTACAATTTAAATTTAATATACATTAATATGTATAATTGTAATTTTGATAATTGTATAGAACAATTAGAAGAAATATTTTCTGAAACTGAAAAAAACAAAATAAAGGTTAATTGTAACTTTTGTATTGGATATTGCTATTATATGAATAATGAAAAAGTGAGGTCAAAAGAATATTTTGAATATGTAATAGCTAATGGAAATAGATTATATGATGTAAAAAAAGCACAAGAATATATAGAAAAAATAAATTAAATTATAGATTAACCAGAATTTATTAGAGTACTATATTATATATTAAATAGCAAATATAAAAGGAAAAGTTAAATCAAGACAAATAAACATTTTTTCAAGTGTATGTCTTGATTTTTTTATTTATTAAAACATCAAAGAAAATTTTCATATCTTTACATATGGATTATTTAATATTTATATCTGAATTGTTTAATATTTTCTTGTTATTTACTACCTTAGTATGATATACTATGTGTGGACATACTGAATAAATAATATGAAAAATAAATTTAAATATAAATAACAAAGATAGGAGAAAGCAAAATGGCAAAACCAATAGTAGCAATTATAGGGAAACCAAATGTAGGAAAATCAACTTTTTTTAACTACTTAGTTGGAAGTAGAATTTCAATAGTTGAAGATACACCAGGAGTTACAAGAGATAGAGTATATGCAGAAACAAACTGGAGAGGAAGAGATTTTACTTTAATAGACACAGGTGGAATTGAACCTGAATCAGAAGATGTTATATTATCACAAATGAGAGAACAAGCAAATTTAGCAATAGCAATGGCAGATGTTATAATATTTTTAACAGATATCAGACAAGGTGTAACAGCTGTAGATAAAGAAATAGCAATAATGCTTAAAAAATCTAAAAAGCCGATAATACTTACTTGTAATAAAGCAGACAATTTCCAAAAAGATAAAGATGAAGCATATGAATTTTATAACTTAGGAATTGGTGAACCACACCCAATATCTGCAACAAATGCAGTAGGAATTGGTGATTTGCTAGATGTTATATATGATAAATTCCCGCCAAAAACAGATAAAGAAGAAGAAGATAATATTATTAAAGTAGCAGTGATTGGAAAACCGAATGTAGGAAAATCATCTTTAATTAATAAAATCTTAGGAGAAAATAGAGCAATAGTAAGTGATATTGCAGGAACAACACGTGATGCAATAGATACTGAATTTGAAAATGAAAATGGAAAATATGTATTAATAGATACTGCTGGAGTTAGAAGAAAAAGTAAAATAAAAGAATCAATTGAAAAATTTAGTATTATGAGAACATTACTTGCAATTGAGAGAGCAGATGTGTGTTTATTATTAATTGATGCACTTGAGCGGGGTAACAGACCAAGATGCAAAAATTGCAGGAGAAGCACATGAAGCTGGAAAAGGTGTTATTATAGTTGTTAATAAATGGGATACAATAGAAAAAGAAACAGGAACATTAGAACAATATAAAAAGGAAGTATATGCTAAATTAAAATACTTATCATATGCACCAATTATGTTCATATCAGCAAAAACAGGACAAAGAGTAAATAAATTGTTTGATGTAATTAATCATGTATCTGAACAAAACAGTATGAGAATATCAACATCTATATTAAATCAAGTTATAAATGAAGCAATAGCAATAGTACAACCACCAACAGATAGAGGAAAAAGATTAAAAATATTTTATGGAACACAAGCTGCAACAAAACCACCAACATTTGTTATATTTGTAAACCGTAAAGATTTATTCCATTTTTCTTATGAAAGATACTTGGTAAATCAAATAAGAAAAGAATTTGGACTAGAAGGAACACCTGTAAGAATTATTACAAGGGAAAAAAGCGAGAAAAGTATGAAAAACTAGTTAGGAGAGAAAAAGTATGATTATTTATATTGTAATGTTATTAGTTGCCTATGCAATAGGTAGTGTTAATTTTTCTGTTATTTTAAGTAAAAAAATGGCAGGATTTGATGTAAGAGAAAAAGGAAGTGGAAATGCAGGAACTACAAACATGCTAAGGTCAGTTGGAAAAGGAGCAGCAGCATTAACTCTAGTTTGTGATATATTAAAAGGAGTAGTTGCAGTAGTAATTGCAATTATTATTGGAAAAGTAGCAAAAGAATTAAATAAAGAACTACTAGTTCAAATTGCAGGAATAGCAGTAGTACTAGGACACACTTTTCCAGTATTTTTTGGATTTAAAGGTGGAAAAGGAATAGCGACAGCATTAGGAATAATATTAATTAGTAATTGGCAAATAGGTCTAATTTGTTTAGTATTTGCACTTGTATTAATGGCTTTGACTAGAATGGTATCATTGGGGTCATGTGCAGCAGCAGTACTGTTTCCAATACTTACATTATTCATTAATAGTAATTATACAATATTATCAGAAGGAAAAATGGGAACTACATATTTAATTTATAGTATTATTTTAGCAGTTATTGTTCTATACAATCACAGAAGTAATATTAAAAGAATTATGGAAGGAAAAGAAAATAAGATAGGTCAGAAAAAATAAAAAACAAATTGATATTAAAATATTGTAAATAAAGCAGTAATTTTAATATCAATTTTAAATTATACAATATAAGTTTAATAAATTAATTAAAAGAACAAAGGAGATAAAATATGAGAAAAATTGCAATAATAGGAAGTGGAAGTTGGGGAGTAGCACTAGCTGTTCATCTGGCGAGATGTGGAAATAAAGTAAAAATATGGTCTTTTTCAGAAGAAGAAAAAAATCTAATAAATGAAGAAAGAAAATGTAAGTTTTTGCCAAACCTAACAATTCCAGAAAATATTGAATGTTCTAATGATTTTGAAGAAGTAATAAAAAATACAGAATTCATTCTTCATGTTACACCTTCTAAATTTACAAGAGAAATATTTAGACAATATAGGCAATATGTTGGAAGTAAACCAGTAATTATGTGTGGTAAAGGTTTTGAAAAAGAGAGTTTAAAAACATTAGATGATGTTGTAAATGAAGAATTACCAGGAGTAAATATTGGAGTCTTATCAGGACCTAGCCATGCAGAAGAAGTTTCAATGGGGGTTCCAACTGTTTTAGTAGTTGCATCAAAAAAAGATGAAATTTTAGAAATGATTCAAAGTGTATTTATGAGCGAAACTATGAGAATATATACTTCTAAAGATGTTAAAGGTGTGGAATTAGGAGGAGCATTGAAAAATATTATTGCATTTTGTGCAGGAGTAGCAGCAGGAATGGGATTAGGAGATAATACTTTTGCAGCACTAATTACAAGAGGCTTATCAGAACTTGCAAGACTTGGAGTAGAACTAGGTGGAAAACAAGAAACATTTTACGGTTTAAGTGGACTTCGGAGATTTGATTGTAACTTGTCTTAGTGAACATAGTAGAAATAGAAAAGCTGGAATGTTAATTAGTCAGGGAAAAACATTAGAAGAAACACAAAAAGAAGTTGGTATGGTAATTGAAAGTATTGATAATATAGAAGTTGCATATGAGCTTTGCAAAAAACATAACATATATATGCCAATTGTAGAAAATGTATATGAAGTAATTTATGGTAATTTAAATCCTAAAGAAGCTGTTAAAAAATTAATGACTGGAAATAAAAAAAGTGAATAATATTTTCATTTATTCAAATAATATAAATATAAGTAAATGAAAGGAAGAGATTTAAATGGAATTTTTCGATAAATTGGGTGAAAAAGCAAGTAAAGCATATAAAATAACTGCTGATAAAACGGGTAAAATAGCAAAAGAAACAAAGATAAAAATAAAAATTAATAATCTAAAAAATGAAGTAAATGATTTATATAAAGAAATAGGTAAAAAAATATATGAAAAACATATATTACAAGAGGAAATATTAATAAAAAAAGATTTGGAAGAACAATTAGCTAAAATAGATATGTTATCAGATGAGATAGAAGTTTTATTAAAAGAATGCTTAGAACTAAAAGATAAAAAAGAATGTAGTAATTGCTATAAACAAATAGAAAAAGAATTTAAATTTTGTCATAACTGTGGTGAAAAGCAAGAAGATGTGGAAAAAGAAGATAGTACAAGTGAAGAAGATATTCAAATAGAAAATCAAATTATAATGGAAGAAATAGAAATAGAAAAAGAAATAGAAGAACAAGAAGAAAATTAATAATATATAATTAAAATAATTTGATTTGTTTTTTTGAAAAATTAGATTGAATTATTTTTTTTAGTCAAGGAGTAAAAATGAGAGTAGTAATTCAAAGAGTAAAAAATGCACAAATAAAAGTAGAAAACAAAGTTGTTGGAAAAATTGAAAAAGGTTTTGTTGTATTATTAGGAGTAACACACGAAGATACTAAAGAAAAAGCAGATTATTTAGTTAAAAAAGTATGTAATCTAAGAGTATTTTCAGATGAAAATGATAAGATGAATTTAAGTATAAAAGATATAGAAGGACAGTTATTAATAATATCACAATTTACTTTATATTCAGATTGTACCCAAGGTAATAGACCATCTTTTATGGAAGCTGCAAAACCTGAATTTGCAAATGAATTATATGAATATTTTTGTAAACAATGTGAAGAAAAATATAAAGTAACAACACAAAAAGGAATATTTGGAGCTGATATGAAAGTTGATTTGTTAAATGATGGTCCTGTGACAATAGTAATTGAGAAATAAAATAGTAATTTTGCTATTTTTAACTTTTATAATCTAAATATACATAACTTTGCTTTAAACTATTGTATAAGTGCAATGATTAATCATATAATACAACTAAAAGTAATATACTTAGGAGGAAAATAGAAATGAGAAAAGACAAAGGAATAACACTAATAGCGTTAGTTATAACTATAATAGTACTTTTGATATTAGCAGGAGTATCAATTGCAACATTAACAGGAGAAAATGGAATATTAGTAAGTGCGAGTAAGTCAAGAGAGAAGATGAATATAGAACAAGAAAGAGAAGCTATAATGTTAAGTGTAAATGAAGCATATATAGATATTAGTGGGAAAATTGGGAAAGAACTGTATGATAAAAATATACAAAATAGTAATAGATGGCATATTTTTATAAATAGTGAGGAAAATGAAATATATGGAACTGGCTGGAACTATATAGAAAAAGGTATACAAATAGGAAGCTATGGAGAAACACGGAAGAGAATGGCTAGTGAATTATGAGACTGGAAAAATAATTTCTTTAGAAGATGGTAAATATGTCGAATTGTCATTTGGAGAGGGGTTAGCAGTAACAGATGGATTAATATTTAGTATAGATCCATATATAATAGATGGTATAGACCAAAATGAATTAGAAAATTTATTAGGAGCAGATGTTGAACTTATTAATTTTAATGGAACACAAGATAGTGGACTTACATCAGAATCATTTAATTTTGATGGAGTAAATGATTATATAAAAGTTAGGTATGATAATGAAACAGAAAAACAAGAATTAGCTCAAAATGGATTTACATTTGAATATTATGGAACATTAAATCAAGGACAATCATATAATGAATCAGGAAATCCTATAAATAATACCTTTAGTGGAATATTTTGCTATTGGAGTGGAAATGAGGCAAGACAGGCTAAATATAGATTTGGATTTTACAATAATAGGACAATATCTTGGAATGCAGGGTTTGGAAACTTTATATCAGATTTTAGTGAACAATATAATCCATGGAATATTTTATATGAAGTAAATATTCAAAATGGAGAAGAAGTATATTATACAATAACATTAGATACAAGTAATAGCTATGAAAAAAATGGTCAGCAGTATTATAAACAAACAATGTATGCAAATGGTATGAAGTTATATGAAGGAGACTATAGTAAGTTAACATGGGATAATTTTATAGAAAATGATTTATTGGAGCTGAAGTATTTTTGTGTGGGTAGATCATCAAAGCATAATGAAGGATGGTGGCATTATACAAAAATGAATGCATATACTTTAAGGTTATATAATAAGGCATTAACTCAATCAGAAGTAAAAGAAAATTATAGTAAATCTATAGCATATAGAGAAATGTTAAATAATTAAAATGAAAAATAATTTTTAAAAAATATATCAATATATTGTGAGAAAAACATGATAATTTTAACACAATATATTGATTATTTTAGTATGGGAATCTTTCGTATAAATATTGTATAATGTCATTGGCATTATCAAGAGTAATTTGAATAAAAACATCTTTATCTACTGAAATCCATAAATTTAAGGAAAAGTCCTCAAAATTATCAATAAATGTTCCAATTAATTCTGTTATTTCAATTGGATTATCATATTCTTTTTCCCATTTCAAATTTTCTTCTAATTCTAAATTAGTATCATAAAAAAGACTTAAAAATTTATTTAATTCACCCTTTTTATTACTGTATAAATTAATTTTAGCTCTCATATATTTTATCTCCTAATATTAATATTATAGAAAGAAAAATTAAATTTATTCATAGAATAAATTAGAAAAAAATGCAAATACTATTAAAAAGAAAAATAGGAGGATATATTTTGAAAAATTTTAGAAGAATTGCATATGTAGTAGTAATTATAATTATTGTAATATTATCTTATCTAATTTATTCTAATGCTAATAGTGGAGAGGAAGATTTAAAAGATAAAGCAGTTTCAGAATTTAGATATTTTGAATCTAAATTAGTTGATTTACTTAATACTATGAATAATATAGAATTTAGAAATTATAAGATATTTACAGATGAACTTTCTAAAGAAACAACAGAAAAAGTAGCAGAAGGAACATCATCTGAAACACCAAGTGAAAAAGGACAATCAGAAGGTGGGAAAACAGAAAGTTCTGCTGAAGAAACAGAAGATTCTAAAAAATATGAATTAGAACTAAAAGGAGTATTAACTAGTAAAGAAGAAATAGATTGGGACAATATTAAAAGTCAAGTAGAAATACTGTATGCATCAATTCCCGCAATGACAATAGATTTGTACCAATTAAATGTAAATCAGGAATATATTTTAGAATTCAATAGAAGTTATGATCAATTAGCAATAGCTGTAAAAAATGAAGATAAAGAAAAAACATTAGAAAATTTAACAAATGTATATAGTAATTTACAAAAAATATTAACAAGTTTTAATATAGATAATTTATATAATACATTAGTAGAAACAAAAGTAGAAATATTTAGAGCTTACTCAAAATTAGATGGAGGAAATTGGGAAGAAATTGGAAATGATGTAAAAAGAGCAATTGAAGTTTATTCGAAATTATTAACAGATACAAGTATTAATGAAAATAACCAATATGTGGTTAGTAAATGTTATATTATGCTAAATGAATTACAAAGTGCAGTAGAGATTGAAGATATAGAAATATTTTTGATAAAATACAAAAACTTACTAGAGGAAATACAAAATGTTTGATATATACCTTATAAGGTAATTTTGAATGTCAAATATTATTATATTTTTAAGATTGCAAAAAAAAGATTGTTAAAAATAAATCTCCTATGATAAAATATTATAGGAGGTTTTAATTGTGGAAAATAAAATAGAGAACAAAAAGGAAATAAAAAGTTTAGTATTATTTTGATGTAACCCCATCTTTAGCCAGCACTGAATTTGTACTCCAACAAATTCTATTATGGGGAAAATCCCTAATCCCCTTATAATTATGATATGAAAAAATAGATGTAAGTTTTATAATGAAGAAAATAAAAATACCATTAAAAAAGTTACTTTAATTAAATTTAAAAAGTATAATTTAAAAATATTTGAAGAATAATATAATTAGACAATAAATCTAAAAAAATACTTTGAAAAATGAGGTTACAAATATCTAATCGGGAGAATGCGGGAGAATGATAAATGCGAAAACCTTGTTTTTAAAGGCATTGCATAGGAAATGATATAAATTGAGAAAATAAAAACGGGAGAATGCGGGAGAAAGTATTGAAGTTTTATTTTTAAAATGATAAAATAATTTAGGGTGATAGTAGATATGAAACAAGAAAATGAAAAGCTAGAATTTAAAAGAGAAGTTAATGATGGTTTGATAAAAGAAATAATCGCTTTTTGCAATACAAAAGGTGGGACAATAGTAATTGGCTATGAAGATGATGGAACTATATGTGGAGTAACTGATACACGAAAAGAACTTGATAGAATAAGCAATATGATTCACGATAGTATTGAACCAGATATAAGCTTTTTAATTTCACAAAGAATTGAAAAAGAAGAGTCAAAAGAAATAATAATTATTGAAGTATTGCAAGGTACAAGCAAACCATATTATTTAAAATCAAAAGGTATGACTCCATCTGGTGTATATATTAGATTAGGGGTAACATCTCAGCCTGCTACCAAAGAATTAATTAGAGAAATGCTAATGGAAACTTCTGGAGTTAGTTTTGAAAAAAATTTAAGTAATAATCAAGAATTAACATTTAATTATACAGAAAGAATTTTTAAAGACACAGGTATAGCTTTTGGAAAGAGAGAATTAAAAATATTAGGTATTGTGAATGAAAAAGATATGTTTACTAATTTAGGATTATTACTTTCAGATCAATGCCCATATACAATAAAAATGGCAGTTTATACCAATGATACAAAAGTTGAATTTATTGACAAAAAAGAAACAGCAATAGGAAGTATTTTGCAACAATTAGAAGAATCTGATAATTATTTAAAGTTAAATAATAAAGTTGCAGGTAAAATAGTTGGTTTAAATAGAATAGACAAATATGATTACCAAAATGAGGTATTAAGAGAATGCCTTTTGAATTGTATTGGACATCGTGACTATGAAATACCAGGAAGTAGTTTGGTTCATATATTTAAAAATAGCATTGAATTTTTAAGTTTAGGTGGTCTTGTAAAAGGATTAACTATTGAAGATATAAAACTAGGAAGTTCATCTTCAAGGAATCCAAAGCTTGTTAGCATTTTTCATAGATTAGGTTTAGTCGAAGCTTATGGAAGTGGAATACCAAGAATTATAGAGTTATATAATAAAGAAATTTCACAGCCAGAAATAAAAGTAGCCCCTAATAGTTTCTTGTTAAAAATACCAAAATTAATATCTAAAAAAGAGTATGATTTAGTTATAGAATATTTAACTGAAAATAAACAAGGAAATAGGGAAGATATAGAGAAAGTTTTAAATACTAAAAAGACAACAACAGGGGTTATCTTAAAGGAAATGGTAGATAGAGGAATAATCCAAAAAGAGGGAGGTTCTAAAAACACTCTATATAAATTAAAATAGAATAATTATATTAAATAAACAAAACAATTAGAGTCATAAGAAGACTCTTTTTTGTCCAATTTAGTATATCCTATCCAAATATTTTCAGAAAGACAGGAATAAGCATACATAAGAATTACTTAAAAGATAAAAAGCAGACAATTAAAAAGAACATGTTTAATTGCCTACTAAATGATATACATTTATTGGAAATATTACAGTCTTGTCATAATTGATGAAATTTCCCTGTGTGCTTCTTACTTTTCCTTTATTTGAAAATTTTTTTTATATTTTTATCCTGTAGTATGAATAAAAAGTATAGACTTTTATATTATGGTCATGTTATAATACAAAATAGGAGTAAATTGAATAGTCGCTAATAAACTTCCGAAAGGAGTTATGAGAGGAAAGTCCGGGCTCCATAGAGCAAAGATGCTAGATAACATCTAGTGAGGGAAACCTTAAGGAAAGTGCAACAGAAAATAACCGCCATTTAATTGGTAAGGATGAAAAGGTGAGGTAAGAGCTCTACCGCCATTATGGTGACATAGTGGGTCAGTGTAAACCCCATCTGGAGCAACACCGAGATAGAAGATTAAGCCTGCTCGGCACCTTCTAAAATGCGTGGCTTGAAATAAGTAGTAATACTTATTCTAGATAAATGACTATTTTAAAAGACAGAACCCGGCTTATAGATTTACTTCTTTGAAATTAAATAAAAAAATTCAAATAGATATCATTAAAAGACTTAAAAAAATAGCTATATAGCTACCTTTAAGCCTTTTAATGGTTTTTTTGAAAAATTTTTAATAGACATTATTATATAAAATCATATAAAAAAAATTAAATTTATTTAAACTTTGACAAAAGAAAATAGTAAGTGTATAATCTTCGTATACAAGGGGGAAATATTAAATGAAAATGATGACTTTTTTAACAATTGATAAAGTTGAATTGTCAGGTATAATATATAAAAGTAAAGAAGATACAAAAAGTATTATATTGTCTATACATGGGATGGCTAGTAGTTGTTTTAAAAAAAGAGATGAAATAATTGCAAAACAAGCAAATGATAATGGTATAGATTATTTTTGTTTTAATAACAGAGGAAGTGAAATTTCTAAATATATATATAAAGAAATTAATGGTAAAATGGAAAAAATCATATGTGGTACAGCAAATGAAGATGTAAAAGAAGGATATGAAGATATTTTAGGAGCAATTTTAAAACTAAAAGAATTAGGATATGAAAATATTCATTTACAAGGTCATAGTTTAGGTGCTACAAAGATAGTTTATACATATAATAGGTTATTAGAAAAAAGTGAAATATCAAATAATATTAAAAGTGTAATTTTATTATCATTAATAGATATTCCTGGAATGCTAAAAGTATATTTGAAAAATAAATATGATGAATATGTAAATTTAGCAAAAGAAAAGGAAAATGCAGGACTAGAAGATGAATATATGCCAAAAGAAGCTTTTATCCACCCAATTAGTGTTAAAACATTTTTAAAATATACAAGAGATAGTGAAGTTATAAATTTTGCAAATTATGGACAAGATAAAAAACTAGAAAAATTAAATAATATAAAAGTACCATTATTCATGAGATGGGGTAATGTAAATGAAATGATTATACAAAAACCACAAGAGTTAGTTGAAATTATAAATAATACTATACAAAATCAAAAAAAAGATATTAATTATACAGATGGAGCTAATCACAATTATACAAATAAAGAAGAAGTTATAGCAGAAGAAATTATAAAATTTATTATTTCTAAATGAGTTTTATAATTTCATGAAGTACAAAGGAGAAAAAATGGACACAGAAAATAGAAAATTAAAAAAACAAAATATGAGAATTTATCCTATATATAAAACTATAGGTGTGGATTTTATATTTTTTTACTCAATAAGATTTTTATTTTTAACACAAGTAAAAGGAATTAGTGCATCAAATATATTGTTGTCAATATCATTTTATGCAATTTTCATGATAATACTACAAATGCCAATTAGTATGGTAGTAAATAGACTAGGAACTAAAAAATCAACAGTTTTAGCTAATATTATTAGTGTTTTGTATATTATATTAATTATGATGAGTACTAATTTATTAACATTAATTATTGCAGAATTTGTAAGTGCATTATGTTTTTCAATAAAAGATGTATCAGATCCAACACTACTTAGAGACTCAGTTCCTGATGGAGAGGCTAAGTCTAGTATCTTTTCAAAATTAGAAGGTAAAGGATGTAAAAATTATTTTTATTTTGATGCAATAACAGCTGTAAGTGCAGGTTTTTTATATGTTATAAATGCATACATACCTATGATTCTTTCTATGTTATTTGCAATTTTTGCTACAATAATATCATTGAGTTTTAATGAAATAAAAGTAGAAAAAGAGAAAAAGAAACAAAATCCAGTAAAAGAGTTAAAGGAACAAATAAGAAAATTAAAAAAGTCTATGACATTTATTATAAAATCACAAAGATTAAGAAGCTTATTAATATATGCAGGAATTACAAGAGGAATTTACTCTTTAATAGCAACATATGGTGACAGCTTATTAGTAGATATAGGAGTATCAGCTCAAATAATAGCAATAGTAGGTGCAATATATAGTATAGCAACAGGAATTGGTTCAGAAAAACAAGAAAAATTTCATAATAGATATAAAAATAAATCATTATCTATAATGTTAATATTAACATTAATTCCAATTATAATAATAGGAATTGTGGGAAAATTAGGATTATCATTTAATACATCTTTAATAATAATTGTGATATTAATGACATTTATAGTTGCAATAAAAGGTATAAATATGATATTAGTAAAAAAATATTTAGCTAATTTTACACAAAACGATATTATAGTACAAATATTAGCAACTGATGCTATTATTAGAAATTTATTCAGAGCAATAATTGGTTTTTTTGGAGCATACTTATTGAAGATAACAGATACAGCAAATGCATTTATAATAATTGGGGTATTATTGCTAGTTGCATCATTAGGATTGATTAGTTATATGAAAACTAGATTGGGATTAAAGCCTCAAGAATATGATAAGAGTGAGTTTTATAAAAATTAAAACTAAAATACCTTTTGTATTATTTGATTTTAAAATCAAAGTTACAAAAGGTATTTTTAACAATTTTATTTTTCATTTATATAGTAAAGTAATTTGGTTTCCATTTTTTTCTATAAATCCATCATCTTTTAATAGTTTTATTTCTCTCATCATAGCACTTCTGTCTATACTTAAATAGTCTGCTAAGTCTGTTAGTGAGCTTGGTATAACAAAATTTTTGTTATGAGATTTTTTTGATAATATTGTAAAGTAATCTACTAATTTATCTCTAGTAGATCGTTTTGTTAATAATTCAATTCTCATATTTAATTTTGTGACTTTGTTTAATATTAGTTTTGGCAATTCGGATGATAGAGTTTGATGAAAAGGACAATTTATTTTACATTTTGTATGAATATCATTATACATATATATTAGTACTTCACATTGATTTTTTGCTTCTACTAATAGTTCATTATTTGTTATAATATCATAAAATACTTCTCCAAAAATATCTTCTTTTGAAAAATGTTCTACAATTGTTTTATTACCATTTTGATCATAACGAACTAAATCAGCTTGTCCAGATAGTAATATACATAATTGATTCCTCTTTTGGATATAACTGGTAATGATTTCATTTTTAGAAAATGTTTTCTTTTGTATTTTAGAACAGTTATTTTGGAATTCAATTATAAAGTTATTTATATCAAAATTATCATACATAAAATACCTCCTTTTCTATATATACATACATTTATAGAATAATATTATTATATAATATATTAGTTGCAAATGCAACAAAATAGAATAATATAGGGATGAAAAAATAATTTTAAATTAAATATAAATGAAAGTAATAAAGATAAATAGTTATATATATATTTGTAATATATTTGTAATAAAATTGTAATAATTGTCGAAAACTTGTAATAAAGCTACTTTTAAGATAAAAGGAAATAATTTGTTGCTTTTGCAACAGAAATAGAAATTGAAAGATGTATAATAAGAACAGTTAAGGACAAATGGGGGGAATATAATATGAAAATAATCAAAAGAGACGGAAGAGCTACAGATTACAACAGAGAAAAAATTCAAATAGCAATTGAAAAAGCAAATAAAGAAGTAAGACCAAAAGAAAGAGCTACTAAAGAAGAGATTAAAGAAATAATATTATATATAGAAGAACTTGGAAAAAAAAGAATGCTTGTTGAAGATATACAAGATTTGATTGAAGAAAAATTAATGGAAATTCAAAAATATGAATTAGCTAAAAGATATATTGTGTATCGTTATACAAGAGCCCTTGTCAGAAAACAAAATACTACAGATGAGTCAATTTTAGGACTTATTAAAACAACTAATAAAGAAGTAATGGAAGAAAATTCGAATAAAAATGCAATTATTGCATCTACTCAAAGGGATTTAATAGCAGGAGAGGTTTCAAAGGATTTAACTAAAAGAATGTTACTTCCAGAAAAAATAACAAAAGCACATGAAGATGGTGTTTTACATTTTCATGATATGGATTATTTCTTACAACCAATTTTCAATTGTTGTTTAATTGATATAGGAGATATGTTAGATAATGGAACTGTTATGAATGCAAAATTAATAGAAAGCCCTAAAAGCTTTCAAGTAGCATGTACTGTTATGACACAAATTATATCTTCAGTTGCAAGTAGCCAATATGGTGGACAATCAGTAGATATTAAACATTTAGGAAAATATCTAAGGAGAAGTCGTGATAAATTTAGAAAAGAAATAGAAAAAGATTATAAAGGAAGATTACCTGCAAATATTATAGATGGAATAGTAGAACAAAGATTAAAATCTGAATTATCAGCAGGGGTTCAAACAATTCAGTATCAAATAAATACTCTAATGACTACTAATGGACAATCACCTTTTGTTACTATTTTCTTGAATTTAGAGAAAAATGATCCATATATTGAAGAAAATGCAATGATAATAGAAGAAATCTTAACTCAAAGATATGTTGGAATAAAAAATGAAGCAGGTGTATATGTGACACCAGCATTTCCAAAATTAATTTATGTATTAGATGAGCATAATTGCTTAAAAGGTGGGAAATATGATTATTTAACAAAACATGCTGTTAGATGTTCTTCTAAAAGACTATACCCAGATTATATTTCTGCTAAAAAAATGTGTGAAAATTATGAAAATAATGTATTTAGCCCTATGGGTTGTAGAAGTTTTTTATCTCCTTGGAAAGATGAAAATGGGAAATATAAATTTGAAGGAAGATTTAACCAAGGTGTTGTTAGTTTGAATTTACCTCAAATAGGAATTATTGCAGATGGTGATGAAGAAAAATTCTGGAAATTGTTAGATGAAAGATTGGAATTATGTTTTGAAGCTTTAATGTGTAGACATTATGCATTACTTGGAGCATCAGCAGATATTAGTCCAGTTCATTGGAGATATGGTGCAATTTCTAGGTTAAAGCAAGGTGAAAAAATTGATAAATTATTAAAAGATGGATATTCTACTATATCATTGGGATATATTGGGATATATGAGGTAACAAAAGCTTTAAAAGGTGTTTCTCATACAACTCCAGAAGGACATGAATTTGCAATAAAAGTTATGAAAAAATTAAATGATATAACAGTAAAATGGAAAAAAGAAACAAATATTGGATTTGCTTTATATGGTACTCCAGCAGAGAGTTTATGTTATAGATTTGCACGTATTGACAAAGAAAGATTTGGAGAAATTAAAGATATTACAGATAAGGAATTTTATACAAACTCTTATCATGTAGATGTAAGAGAAAAAATAGATGCTTTTGAAAAACTTAAATTTGAAAGTGAATTTCAAAAATTATCACCTGGTGGAGCTATTTCATATATTGAAGTACCTAATATGGCACATAATTTAGAGGCAATGGAGTCAGTTGTGAAATTTATTTATGATAATATTCAATATGCAGAATTTAATACAAAATCAGACTATTGCCATATTTGTGAGTTTGATGGAGAAATTGTTGTAAATGATGATTTTGTATGGGAATGCCCTAATTGTAATAATACAGATAAAAATAAAATGAATGTAACTAGAAGAACTTGTGGTTATTTGGGTGAGAATTTCTGGAATGTTGGTAAAACTAAAGAAATTAAAGAACGTGTGTTACATTTGTAAAAGAATATATAAAAAATATAGTATTATAAATATTTAATACTATATTTTTTATGTGACTAAACTTTGAATTTATGTTACTTAAGGAAGTTTTTATCTGAATTTGATTGATTCAATTAAATGTACCTTCAATTTTAAGTTGTAAAAATAGTCTTTTACTGATATAGTATAAAGAAATAAGAAGAGGAGTTATTTAAGATGAAAGATACTATAATTTATTTAATTAGACATGCTGAAACTATTGATGAAAATGGAATTAGAAATACAAATGAAGATTCTCAAATGATTAATGAAAAAGAAATATTATCTGTACATGGTGAAGAGCAATCTAAAAGGTTAAGTGAAAATATAGAGTTAAATAATATTGATACTATTTGGTCAAGTAGTTATACAAGAGCAAAAGCTACTGCTAAATATATTGCTATTGCTAATAATTTACCTATTAATTTGGATAGTAACTTAAATGAAAGAAAATTAGGGAATTTAAAAGAGTTAGGAGAATTTATGGAGGATAAAAGTACAAGAGACCCTTCTCAAGAACAATTATTAAATAGGAAATTTAAGACTTCTGATGGAGAAAGTGTAGAAGATACAAAGCAAAGAATGACTAAATTTTTTGATAGAATCTTGAAAGAATATGAAGGAAAGAATATTACAGTTGTAAGTCATCGGAGGTTCAATAAAATTTTTCTTATTAAATTGGTGTGAAGTAAATAAAGATGTTAAATTAATATATAAGAGTACAATCTTAAATATAACATCACCTTGTCTATTAAAAATGACTTTTAGAACAAATAAATTAGTAAATTTAGAACAAATGAAATAGTAAGAGATAAATTTGATAAAGAAGATATTCATAGTATTTTCAAACTAATTATTTCTATTGACTTATAGAGATATAAGTTATATAATTTTTTTTAGATAAATATTAAAGGAGAGAGTAAATATGGACACTATATACTATTTTGATAATAGTGCTACAACAAAATTAGATGAAGAAGTTTTAAATTCAATGTTACCATATTTTACACAAAAATATGGTAATCCATCATCTATATATAAATTAGGTAGAGAAAATAAAAAAGCTATTGAAGAGGCTAGAGAAAAAGTAGCTAAAGTGTTAAATTGTGATGTAAATGAAATTTATTTTACTTCTGGAGGAAGTGAAAGTGATAACACAGCAATTAGAGGAATAGCATATAGTTATAAAGATGAAGGTAATCATATAATAACTTCAAAAATAGAACATCCAGCAGTACTTGAAACTTGTAAACAATTAGAAAAAGAAGGATTTGAAGTTACATATATTGGAGTAGATAAAAATGGTATTGTTAATTTAGAAGAACTTAAGAAATCAATTAAGTCAACAACAACATTAATTAGCATTATGTTTGCAAACAATGAAATTGGAACAATAGAACCTATAAAAGAAATAGGGGAGATTGCAAATACTAACAATATATTTTTTCATACAGATGCTGTACAAGCAATAGGAAGTATGCAAATAGATGTAAGAGCTTTAAATATTGATAGTCTTTCTTTATCAGCACATAAATTTTATGGACCAAAAGGAATTGGAGCTTTATATATTAAAAAAAGATTAAAATTTGATAAGTTTGTAAATGGGGGACACCAAGAAAGAGACAAAAGGGCTGGAACAGAAAATGTGGCAGCTATTGTAGGTCTTGGAAGAGCAATTGAATTAGCATATATGAATTTAGATGAAAATAATGAAAATATAAAAAAGTTAAGAAATTATTATGAAGAATTAGTAAAAGAAAAAATACCATATATTAAAATAAATGGAGATGTAGAAAATAGGCTATATGGAAATAGTAATATTTCTTTTGAATATATTAATGGGGAAGGATTACTGTTTAATTTAGATTTAAATGGAATTTGTGCATCTAGTGGTAGTGCATGTACAACTGGTTCTTTAAATCAATCACATGTATTACTGGCAATAGAATTACCTAAAGAGATATCAGAAAGTTCTCTTAGAATTTCAATAGGAAAATTTAATACAAAAGAAGAAATAGATTATTTAGTGGAAAATTTAGTGAAGATAGTGGAGAGGTTAAGAGAAATGTCACCATTATGGAAAAAATTATAGAAGATAAAAAAATGGGGGATAAGATGAAAAAAAGAGTATTACTTCGGAATGAGTGGAGGAGTAGATAGTAGTGTATCAGCAATTCTATTAAAAGAACAAGGTTATGATGTAATAGGAATTACTATGAAACTATTTGAAGGTGGGATAGAGCGGTGGTTGCTGTGATATTTCTTCTACTTTAGATGCTAAAAGAGTGTGTGACTATTTAGAAATACCACATTATACTGTGAATTTTAAAGATGAATTCCAAGAATATGTGATAAAAGATTTTATAACAAGTTATGCAAATTGCAAAACTCCAAATCCATGTATGGAATGTAATAAATATTTAAAGTTTGGTTCTATGTATCAAAAAGCTAAAGAATTAGAATGTGACTATATTGCAACTGGACATTATGCGAAAATAGAGTATGATGAAAAGTATCAAAAAAATGTACTCAAAAAAGCAAATGCTTTGGCAAAAGACCAAAGTTATTTTCTATACAATATGCCAAGTTATTTATTAGATAAGATGAAATTTCCATTAGGTGATTTTTACTCTAAAGATGAGGTTAGAGAAGTAGCTAAAAAACATAATTTATTAGTTTCAAATAAGCCAGATAGTGAAGATATTTGTTTTATACCTGATGGAAATTATAAGATATTTTTAGAAAATAATTCTGATATAAAAAGTAAAGAAGGAAATATTGTAAACTCAAATGGAGAGATTTTAGGAAAACATACAGGATTATATAAATATACAATAGGGCAGAGAAGAGGAATTGGAATTTCTAATAGTTTTCCTTTATTTGTTGTTGGGTTTAATAAAGATAATAACGAATTAATTGTGGGTGGAGAGGAAGAACTATATCAAAAAGAATTTATTGTATCAGACTTAAATCTTTTATTAACTGATAAAATTCAAGGTGATTTAGAAGTTGATGTGAAAATTAGATATTCATTAAAAGTTAGTAAAGCAGTAATAACACAAGAAGATGATATTATAAAAGTCATATTAGATGAACCACAAAGAGCTGTAACTCCTGGACAAATTGCAGTATTTTATGATAATGATATTGTAATTGGTGGGGGGAAAATACAGTAATATAAATATTAAGAGGAGAAAAATTTATGGGAGTAGTATTTTTAGGAGTAATTTTAATTATATTAGTTGTAATGTTAATAGTAATTGTAGTTAGTTTAATAGAATACATTTTATATAGTATATCTTTATATGGAATAACTAAAAAGAAAATGTCATTTATGCCGTTTTATAATATGTATTTATTTGGAACAGCAGGGAGTAGTAATATATATGGAATTATATTTTTAGTATTAGGTGGTATTAAAATATTTTCATGTATTTGGTTATATACTGATATTTTTAAAGAAATAGAGATTTTAAATCAATATGCTTTTAATTTTTTTATTGGAGTAATACTTTTAGAAATTATTTTAAAAATAATAAATGCAAATGGTATATTCAAAAAATTTGTTAGCAAAGAAAAAGTTATAATATTTACAGTATTATCATCTGTATCATTAGGTTTTTTTATACCAATATTTTTATTAACAATGAAAAATGGAATACAAGAAAATTAGGGATTAATTTAATATATCTCTAATTTTTTATTATTTAATAATAATTTAAGTAGTTGATAAGAGATATAGATATTCTGTATAATTTATACAAAAGTGACATAACAAAAGAAAAGGGTGGAATGGATATGAGAAAAATCAACAATAAAGGAATAACTTTAATATCACTAATCATAACAACTATTATATTACTAATTTTAGCAGGTATATCAATAGCAACCTTAATTGGAGAAAATGGACTACTTACAAAAGTAAGAGATAGTAAATTAACTACTGAAAAAGGCGAGTTAGAAGATAAAATAAGGATTGCATATAATGAATGGCAAATAGATATGTATATAGAAAAATCAATTAATATAAATAATCCAAGTGTAACTCGTGGAGGTTCTTATGATTATAATGGAAATGCTCGCCCAGTGAGTCATCGTGGAAATACTACAATATACAGTAGTAATCAAAAGGCTCATAATGGTTTTCGTGTGACTTTAATATAAATTTTATAGGATAATGTTTACAATTTGTGAACATTATGTTAATATAAGGTGATAAATAGTATTTTTATAGTAATTCAAATGAATTGCTATAAAAACCCAGAAAATTTCAGGAGGAGAAAAAATGGAAATAAAAAATGGAATAAATTTAAAAACATGGAGAAAAGAAGTGACATGTCATCGGTGTGAAATAATTCTAATTATTAATTGGAAAGATGTATCTATGGATGCTACAAATGCATTTTTGTCCAATAAATTAATTTGGCATTTTTATATAAAATGTCCAGAATGTAGAAATAGGATTAAGCTAAAAGATTTACCATATTTGATAAAGAAAGCAGTAGACAATAGTAGAATTCAGTACCTGCGGGATATTTTCTTCTGAAAAAATATAAAAAGAATATAAAAGGACTTCGAAGTCTTCTTATATTCTTTTTATATTCAAATTTAGATATCGTTATTTTTCTAATTCTAAAATTAGATTTTGGGTTGCAAAAATCGATTTAATAATTGTTCTCTTACTTTATTTTCAAGAGTATCATCCAGTGGATTTAGAACTATATTTTCATCATATTTTCGGTTAAAGCAATATGAGATAATATAATCTGTAAGTTTAGGATTTTTAGAAAGAAGAGGTCCATGAAGGTATGTTGCAATAATATTATCTAAGAAAAAGCCTTCTTTGGTATCTCCAAATTTATTTCCATTTCCAAATAGGACATCACCAAAAGATGTTTCTACATCAAAAGTTTGTCCACCATGATTTTCAAAACCAATAATTTTAGTTTTTAAACCATTTAACTCAGCTTCAATTACTATATTTCCAATACATCTTTGTTTTCTATCACTAATAGCTTCAGTGTAATAATCAAAGATTTCTAAACCTGGTATTATATTTCCTTCAACACCTTTATAGTATTTACCAAATAATTGATAAGCACCACAAATTAAAAGAAAAAAAACACCACTATTAACCGCTTCTTGAATATTATCTTTATATTTAACTAAATCTGCAGCTAAAATACTTTGTTCTTGGTCAGCACCACCACCTGCGAAGACTAAATCATAGTTACAGAAATCAGGAGCATTATCACCAATAGAATAAGTATCTATTATGGCATTAAATCCACGTTTTTCTAATCGATATTTTAATACTTGAATATTTCCAAAATCACCATATAATTCTAATATATCGGGATATAGGTATAATATTTTTAAATCTTTCATTTTTTATTTTCTCCTTAATATTTCTGTTCTTGTAGCTTGAAGTGAAGTATAGTTTGCAATTACATATTTTTTAGTTTTAGTATTATATAAATTTTTAGTAGCTTCTGATAAATCAAGATAAGCTTCTATTTTACTACTTTCAAATCCAGAAGTTTTAATTCTAATTGCTATATCATAAGCACGAGTCCCAGAAGTTATAATTCGAGATACATTGTTTAAATTATCAAAATTAATATCCCAAATCCAAGAAACATCAAATCCATCTGCCATATTATCATTTAAAACAAATAATAATTCTTTTTCATCATCATCTTCATTTAAGATTCTAAGACTCACATTGCTTCCGAGCTGGGTTTTTAGCTAAATTTATAATAGTTTTGCATTCTTGTATTTCTAATTCTTCTAGTCTACCATTATTTAATATAAAAGTAGATAAAGCCTCTTGTATTATTTTAGTATCAATGTTATATAAACTTATACAAGCAATAGAGGCTACAAAATTATAAATTGTGTAAATACTATTAAAATTTATTTGATAAGTAATATTATCAACTTTAAAATTCCTGTTTTTTAAATCAATTTGGGTTCCAATTTTATAAATCTCATTATCACCATAATTACAATTATGACATATAAACTTACCAATATGTGAATATTGATAAAATTCATATTCAATTCGTGTATTGCAAAATGGACAGAATTTTCCTTCTCCTGCATCTTTCATTAAATCACTTGCAAAGTCATATTTATCACAACTAAAATAATATACATTATGATTATTGGGGTTAGCAAGGCCAAGTCTTGCAACATTTGGGTCATCATTATTTAATATCAAATTACCATTATATGATTTTAAGAACTCATTTATTTTTAATATTAAAGTTTCAACTTCTCCATTTCTATCTAATTGATCTCTAAAGAAGTTAAGTATTACTAAAGAATCTAATTTGATACTATTAAAAAGAACTGGAATGTATCCTTCATCTACTTCAAAAACTAAATAATCTGCATCTATTTTACCTGTTAAACTACAATTTTTAAGTAGAGTTGATAAAATACCTGTTTCCATATTATTTCCTTCTGTGTTGCTAATTACTTTTTTACCAGCAGTTTTGAAAATGTGTCCAATTGTATTATTTGTCATGGTTTTTCCATTAGTTGCAGTAACTGCAATTACAGGACTTTTTATTTTAAAGTATTTAAATATTTCTGGATTCCAATCAAATGCAATTTTTCCTAAAAAATTACCACCTTTTTTTCCAGCTATTTTTAAAGCAAAATTTAGTATCTTCATAATTAATATAATAAAAAAGTTTTTCATTTATTTACTCTCATTTCTTGTTCATATTTTTGTCATTATATCATATGGAAGAGAGCGTATGCAACTTGATTTTTTCAAATTTTAAAATACTAAAATATTAGTAATATTTATGATAAAGTTAACTTACATTACATTTATTACCTGTTGAGATATAAAAATTACATTTTAATTAAAAGATATGTACAATTATATAAATGTGTAATAAAATAGGAATATAAAAATAATAGATAATATAATAAATTAAGAAAGGGGAGATATGACTTATATTTTAGGAATGTTGAGTCATATGGGTAGAAAGATATGAAGAGATTTGGAAATGTTTTGTGGGGGATTATATTGGTAATAATAGGACTTGTTATTGCAAGTAATGCAATGGGAATAACATCAGTTAACTTATTTTTTAAAGGATGGTGGACAGTGTTTATTATAGTTCCAAGTTTTATAGGACTATTTAAAAATGAAAGTAAAATTTGGAATATTATTTGGTTTGTTGTTGGTATTGCACTTTTATTATCTGCACAAGGAATACTATCATTTGCATTAATTGGTAAATTAATATTCCCATTTATTTTAGTAGTAATTGGTATTAGTATTATATTTAAAGATGTAATAAATAAAAGTGTAAGTGAAAATATAAAAAAATTAAATTCAGAAAAAGAAAATGTGCAAAATATATGTGCTACATTTGGATCTCAAGAGATGAATTTGGCAGGTCAAGAATTTAATGGAGCAAATGTAGAGGCAATATTTGGAGGTATTGAACTTAGATTAGAAGATGCTATTATAACAAAAGACCAAGTAATTAATGCTAATGCAATATTTGGAGGTATTGAAATTACAGTACCTAGAAATGTGAATGTGAAGGTAAAATCAACACCAATATTTGGAGGAACAAGTAATAAGTCACATACTAATTATATCGAAAACTTGCCTACTATATATATAAATAGTAATGCAATATTTGGAGGTGTTGAAATAAAATGACAAACTTTCAAAGAATTATAAAATATGGAGCTATTGCATTTGCCATTTATCTAGCAGTTACAATTATTAGTGCTATAATATTTGGATTTACATTGCTATTTGGAATAACTATTGGAATAGATGCTTTAAATGGATATTCAAAACATTCAATAGTTGAATATGAAGAGAATAGATATACAAATATAGATAATATAGAAATTGATTTAAATGTTTGTAGATTACAAATTAAAAAAAGCAATGAAATTAGAGTTGAAACAATAAATGTTTCAAATAAATTTGAATTAAAAGTAGATGGAAAAACATTAAAAATAAAAGATAATAATTCTGGTTTTAGTTGGTTTAATAATTTTTCAGAAACACCTGAAGTTATTATATATTTACCTACAGAATTTGAATTTAATAAAATTGATATGAAATTAGGTGTTGGAGAATCGAAAATTGAATATTTAAAAGCTAAGGAAATATCAATTGATATGGGAGTAGGTAAAAATGTGATATATGAATTAATAGCAAAAAATGCTAAGATAAAAGGTGGAATGGGAGAAACTAATATTTATTTATCACAAATAGAAAGTTTGGACTTGGATTCAGGATTAGGAGCTTTGGAGATAACATCAAAAATTGATAAAAGAGCTGATATTTCATCAGGAGTTGGAAGACTAGAACTTAATTTAGAAGGTAACATAGATGATTATAATATAAGTGCTAATAAAGGTATTGGTAATTTTAAGGTAGACAATAGAAGTGTTTTTGATGGTGAGGTTATTGGTAATGGGAATTCTAATATAAAAGTTAAAGCAGGAATAGGGGAAACAATAGTTAATTTTGTTACAATTAATATTGAGAAATAAAAATAACAATTTTAAAATATATAAAACATTTTATGATGAAGTTTAGTAATCATAAAATGTTTTTGTTTTTAAAATGACACATTATTGCCCCGTCCCTTGTGTGTCTTTTTTCTTTTTTTTACTTATTTTTATGGTTCCTCTATTAAATCTTTCCAATATTTTTTTGGCATATGTTGCATTTGACATCTGGGATTTATTCTTTCTTTTATGGAGATAGTTTTGAAAAATAGTTTCCATAAGTCTTGATATTTTTGCTCTTCTTTAGATATGTCTGGTATTTTAATTTTAGTACTATTTATTATTTTATATTCTTTTTTGTAGTATATAAAACATAAATTTCTGTTTTTATCATGAATTATAAAATTTTGATTTGGTAATCTTCTTATAAAATGCTGTCCTAAGCTTTCTATTATATTATTATCTGGATGAATATGGCTATAATATAAATTATTGCTTACTTCTTTAAAACGAAGAAGTCCTTTTAATCTATGACATTCAAATAATGTTCTTTTTTTCATATTTATTACTTTAAATACATATGAAATTGTGAGCATATTGTTAATCTTGGAACCTATATCAAAACCATCACATAAATATTTTAATATATATAATTCTTTGTCTTTTTCATTTGATAAAAAAGAATTATAACTGTTGTATAATGTATCATAGCTAATTGTATTAGATATTCCTTCGAAGACTCTTTTGGCTTTTGAATGATTAGTGTCAATTACTAAAGTATTGTCTAAAAAATTGTGTTTATAATTATCTTGTGGATATATTTTTTGTGGTAATGTTTTACTCACATAGCTGTCAAATACAATTGTTAGAAAACCATCAAATGTTCCATCATATATATATGTTTTATTTATAAGCTTCCAGTTAGGCATTTTAGTGTATCCTCCTTTGTTGGTAATAATTTATCAAAAAGAGTTAGTTGATTAAAGTCTGGTGTAGGCAATTCTAATCGTTCTTGATAAATTAAATTAGTTTCAATAAATGATTGATTAAATTTAAATACTTTATCAAAATATTTGCCTTTACATGTAATAAAATATTTGGCTCTTTTTATACTTACTCCTAGTTTTTTTAAAGATTCAAAGTCTAACATAAATTCTCTTCTTGCTTGTATTATTTTTTTTGCAGATATAACACCAATACCAGGTATTTTAAGTAATGTAAAATAATTGGCTGTGTTAATTTCAATTGGAAATTTATCTATATTTCTTAATGCCCAATCACATTTTGGGTCTAATAAATGATTAAAGTTTGGGTTTTTGTCATTTAATAAATCATCTGCTTTAAATCCATAAAAGCGTAGTAGCCAATCTGCTTGATATAGTCTGTTTTCTCTAAGTAATGGAGGTGTTTCAAGTGTTGGTAAATTAGTGTCATTATTAACACTTATATATGCGGAATAATATACTCTTTTTAAATCCATTTTGCTGTATAATCCTTCTGATAATTTTAATATTTTTAAGTCTGTTTCAGGTGTGGCACCAACTATTAATTGTGTAGTTTGTCCTGCTGGAACAAAATTTGGTTTTAATTTGCTTTTTTCTAATTTGTTTTGTTTAATATTATTTGACACATAACTCATGGGTTCTAATATTCCTATTTTTTCTTTTTGTGGTGCTAGTAGTTTTAAACTCTCATTTGATGGTAATTCTATATTAATACTTAATCTATCTACTAGCAGTCCTAATTGGTCAATTAATTCTTTGCTACATCCAGGGATTGTTTTACAGTGAATATAACCATTGAAATTATATTCATTTCTTAATATACTAGCAGTAGTTACTAATAATTGCATAGTATAATCTGGAGACTTTATAACTGCTGAACTTAAAAATAGTCCTTCTATATAGTTTCTTTTATAAAAATTAATTGTTATATCTGCTATTTCTCTTGGGGTAAATGTAGCACGTTTTACTTGATTATTTGAACGATTGATACAGTATTTACAATCATAAATACAAGCATTTGTTAAAAGTAGTTTTAGTAATGAAATACATCTACCATCTGCACCCCAACTGTGACAAATTCCAGATACCTCTCCATTTCCAATGCCATTTGGAGTATTTTTTCTTTTACTTCCACTAGAACTGCAAGAGGCATCATATTTAGCAGAGTCAGCTAGTATTTTTAGTTTATCATAAATTTCCATATATCTCATCTCCTTATCGACCAAATGTTTGTATATATATTATCATAAAAAAAGATATAAGTCAAATGTTTGTTTGTATGTAAAAATAGATAGATTTTTACATTTAAAAGCCTAAAAAAAGTAATATGAAGATAGGTATAAAACCTAAACTTTATATTACTTTTCTATATTTAAATCTACATTTCTTTTTAATAAAAAATGAAAAATTTGAGCTTTCATTGTTTATGAATTTTGATTTTTGTATAAGGTATGAATGTGTTTTATCAACATATAAATAGAAGAAATTTTGAGTTTCAAAGATTTTGCGTAATTTGTGATATTTCATTTTATTTATTAATTTTGCATTTTCAATGGTAAAGAATTTTTCATAAAATTTAAAAGTAAATTGTTCATTTTTTAGTATTTTTTCACTTTTATATTCTTTTTGTACTACAGAAATAGGGTGTAGATACCTCCATAAGAAAAATCCGCTTAGAATGCTACTTAATATAATAGCTAAAGTTATATTGTGATTTTTAACTTGCATTATGATTAGATATAATATAAGTGCTATTATTACAGCAGTATATAAGATATATGAGTATTTGAATTTTTGATTATGAAAAATTAAAAATTCATCATAAATTTCTTTTGTATATGTAGTTGTATTTTTAAATAATAATTTCATTTTTTCTCACCTTAGTTATTATATCATAATATTTTATATTGTAAATGATAAAAATGTAGTGAATTTATTGATAATATTAACATAATATGCTATACTTATATAGTAACTTTTAAATGAAGATGTATAAATTTAGCCTTGTAGGGCTTGGAGGAGACAAGATGATGAAAGCAAATGAGTTATTAGAAATATTTAAAGAAATCAAAGAAAATGGAAATGTCTGTAAAAGTTGGGAAGATGTAGGCAAAAAACTAGGATGTGATTATAAAGTGGTTGGGAGTCACATAGGGTATCTTATATTTAAAAATAGTGATAATGTCTATGTTGCTGTTTTTGAAGGACATTTATAAGTTTTTTTAAACAAGAGAATAAGCTACCAAATGCTTATTCTCTTGTTTTTGCACTTAATTTAATATATAGATTATATTATTAAATCAGTATTAAATTACTATATGTTTTTTAAGAACTTGTTTGTGATATTTGAACATGCTATAATAACTAAAAATGATTCATATAAAGGGGAGAGATATAATGAAAATAGCAATAATATCAGATATACATTCTAATTTAGAAGCTTTAAAAACAACATTAAATGATATTAAACAAAAGAAAGTAGATAAAATTTTTTGTTTAGGGGATATTATAGCCAAAGGTATTCATCCTAATGAATGTGTGGAATTGATTAAAGATAATTGTGATGTAGTAATTCAAGGAAATTGTGATAGGTATTTTTCAAAAATGCAAAATATTAATAAATTACATGGAATAGAAAAAGAAAGAGTAAAGTGGCATCAAGAGACATTAACATTAGAAAATAAAAAGTATTTGTCTAATCTACCTTATTCATATGAATTTTACATGAGTGGAAGTTTAATAATATTATTTCATGCAACTCCTGAATATGATGATGTTTCTGTTATAAATTATGACACAATAGAAGTTAAGTCAAATATGTTTAAGTCATCTGATAAAACAATAACTAATAAAGTAGCAGATATTGTTATATATGGACATATTCATAATCCATATATGGATAGATTATATAATAAAACAATTATTAATGTAGGAAGTATTGGTAATGCTTTTGAACCTATTAGAAATGAAGAATTTGATAGTGATTTCATGCATACAACCAGAAGTTCATATTTAATTATAGAAGGAGAATATGGATATACTAACAATATATCAGATATTTCTTTTCAGTTTGTAAATTTAAAGTATGATATTAATAAAGAATTAGAATATCAAGATAAAAATATTGAAAAGGATAATTACATATATGAATTAGTTCAAGGTAGATACAGAAATATGGATAAAATTAAAGATAAGTTTAAAAAATTGGGGATTAATATATAATAAATAAAATTTTATAAAATTTTCATAATTCAAAATCCAAAATTTACATAATTTCATATTATATATAAATATAATATGAAAGGAGGTATTAAAAAGATTTGGAAGTGAAAGGTAAAAAAATAGGATTTGTTTTAACAGGGTCATTTTGTACATTTTCAAAAACTATTGTTAAAATGAAAGAATTAGTAAATTTAGGTGCTACAATTATTCCTATAATGTCCACTAATAGTTATACTTTAAATACAAAATTTGGAGAAGCTAAAGACTTTATAAAAGAGATTGAAGAAATAACTGGTAATAAAATTATCCATACTATTGTTGATGCAGAACCAATTGGTCCTCAAAAATCAACTGATATTATGGTAGTTGTTCCATGTTCTCGGAAATACAATATCAAAACTTGCAGTAGATATAATAGATGATGGTTCAGTTATGGCTATAAAGTCTCATCTTAGAAGTGAAAGACCACTTGTAATAGGTGTTAGTACAAATAATGGCCTTAGTGGTAATGCTGAGAACATAGGAAAATTGTTAAATAGAAAAAATTATTACTTTGTTCCATTCAAACAAGATAATCCAATAACTAAACCAAAATCAGTGGTATTTGACCCAGAATATATAATTAAAACTATAGAATATGCATTAGATGGGGAACAGGTGAGTCCAATATTATTATGAATGTGATTGTAATTTTATGTATAGTATGCTATCATGTAAGGATGGCTAGACAATTTATAAAAAGTGAAAATAAAGCTCTTGTTTAGGAGGGCTTTATTTTTTTACTTTAGTATAATAAATTAAATATGATAAAGGTATAAAAATAATACTTTAATATCATAATATTACAATTACATTATTTTCCTTGCTTAGAGAAATAAAGTTGTGATAAAATACATAAAGATAAATAGGAGGTATAATTTATGAAATGGAATTTGACTGACATATTTAAAAACAAACAAGAGTTTGAAAAAGAAAAACAATTAATGTTAAAAAATATTGGAAAAATAGAAAATTACCAAGGTATATTGTGTGATTCATCAAATAACTTATATGAATGCTATAATTTATATGAAATAATACTAAAACAATTTGAAAAAATATATAGTTATGGTATGTTAAATTATCATTTAGATATGGCTAACCAAGATAGTATAAAATTATTTAAAGATGTTGAGAATTTAGGAACTATTTTGTCTTCTAAAACTTCATTTATTTCACCTGAGATAAATGTCAACAACGAAGAAGTGATAAGTCAATTTTTAATAGAAAATGAGTTATTAGAACCATATAAGAGGGATATTTTAGATACATTAGATAAGAAAAAACATATTTTAAATAAGGAAACAGAAAAGTTATTATCTAATTTTCAGGAAATTTTTTCAGCTCCAGAAAATACTTTTGATATATTAACAAATGCTGAATTTAAGTATGAAGATTTAATAGATGAAGAAGGAAATAGTGTAGAAGTTACTGATAGTAATTATTCTTTATTTTTAAGAAGTAAATCAGAAAAAGTAAGAAAACAGGCTTTTTTAATTGTATCTAAAAAATATAGTGAATTTATTAATACAATTACTGAACTTTATTTAGCTAATGTAAAAAAGAATGCTGTTATAAGTAAATTAAGAAATTATGATTCAGGATTACAAAAAGCAGTGATTAATGATGATGCAAGTATTATGGTTTATGATTCTTTGATAAAGGCTATAAATTCAGGGGTTTCTTCTAATCATGAGTTTATCAAGTTAAAAGGTAAATTACTAAGTAAAGATGATATTCATATTTATGATTTATATTTAAATCCTTTTGAGAAGAAAAAAGAATTAGTAACTTATGAAGAAGCTAAAAAAGAAGTTTTAGATTCTTTAGCTATACTTCGGCAAAGATTATACTAAACAACTACAAATTGCTTTTGAAGATAATTGGATTGATGTAAATCCTGGTGATAATAAAAGATCTGGTGCTTATAGTATGGGAGTTTATGGAATTCACCCATTTGTGCTTCTTAATTTTGTTGGTGATAAAAGAGATGTATCTACTATTGCTCATGAATTAGGACATAGTATGCATTCTTATTATGCAGATTCTAGTCAAAATATTATAAATTCAAGTTATACTATTATGGTTGCAGAAGTAGCCTCTACTGTTAATGAACTTTTACTTAGTCATTATCAGCTAGAAAATGAAACTGATAAAACAAAGAAGAAAATTTTATTATATGAATTATTGGAAATGATAAGAGCTACATTTTTTAGACAATCTATGTTTGCTGAATTTGAAAAAATTGTTCATACTAAAGTAGAATCAGAAGTCTCTCTTTCTGCTGAAGATTTAAATACAATTTATTTTGATTTGAATAAAAAATATTTTGGTGGGGATATTATATTAGATGAACAAATTAAATATGAATGGGCGAGAATTCCTCATTTTTATAGTAATTTTTATGTTTATAAGTATGCTACTGGAATTTCTGCGGCTATCAATATTGCAAATAATATTATAAATAAAGGTGATTTATATATTTCAAAATATATTAATATGTTAAAACAAGGTGGTAATATGAAGTCAATTGAGCTTCTTAAGATGGTTGATGTTGATTTAGAAGCGGAAGAAACTTATGTGAATACAATTAAGTTCTATGAGGCTAAAATAGAGGAATTAAAAGAATTGTTATAATTAGAATAGTGGAATAGGAGAGAATATGCAAAATAAAAATGAAGTAGTAATTGAAAAAAGAAATTATACAATATTTGGTATTAGTATATGGAGATTATGTACCTATTTTATAATGTATAGCTTTATTGGCTATATAATAGAAACCTTATTTGGTATAGCTACAAAAGGAGTATGGGAATCTAGGCAAAGCTTTTTATATGGCCCATTTTTAGGAATATATGGAGTAGGGGCAATATGTATTATATTTCTTTCTAAATATTTAAATAAAAATGTATTTGTATTGTTTGTTGGAGGATGTTTATTAGGGGCTTTGATAGAGTATTTAACAAGTTTTTTAGCAGAAGTTATAGTTCAAACTACTTGGTGGGATTATTCTAATAATATTTTAAATATAAATGGAAGAATATGCTTACTTTATTCTTTTTTCTGGGGATTATTAACAATATTTGTGATAAAATTTTTAAATCCTAAATTAGATAAATTAATTGATAAAATTAAAAATAAGATATCTTCTAAATTATTAAAAGTGTTTGTTTTAATAATAACTATTTTCTTATTTGTGAATTTTTTATTTACAGGTTTTGCACAAGATTTATTTATTACTAGAACTGTAGTTATAAATGATATTCAAATTAGAGATTATAATAGAAGATTAAATAGATATGAAAAATTAGAAAATACAAAATGGTTGTTTGATTTTTTAAATACTATTTGGTCTGATAAGAAAATGATAAAAACATTTCCTAATATGAAAATACTAGATAAAAATAGAGATGTAATTCATATGGATAGCTTATTTCCTGATATACAACCTTATTATATAAAGATATTTGATAAATAGAAAAGAGATTAGCGAACATTTTTTTGAAAAACTTTTAAAAAAGTATTGACAAAGAAAAAATGTTCGCTTATAATAAACTCATAAGAACGAACAAATATTCTTTTAGGAGGAAAATTATATGAAAATAGTAAATAAGAAAAAATTTGTAAGAAGTGTGGTTATAATATTAGGATTAATAGTTTTATTAATATTAGTTAGTTTTAATAATAGTTATTCAAAAACAGAGATTAAATATAAAGAAGAATTTATTATATCAGGAGATACTTTATGGTCTATTGCTGAATATGAAATAAATAATAATGAATATTTTTCAGGAAAAGATATAAGAGATGTAATTTATCAAATTAAAAAAGTTAATTGTATTGAAAATCAAAACTTAGAGATAGGGCAGAAGATTTCAATTCCTGTTATATAAAAAATAAGCAAAGAATTTAAGATGTACCCAGATGAAATTAACACTTTGGGTACATCTTATTTTAATCCTTACTTATTTCTATCTAACCATTTCTGGAGTAGAACTATCTCCTGAATTATATTTGATTATTTGTTCTATTTTTGAAATGGCTACATCTAATATGTCTCCTGGTATTGTGTTTTTATATACACTTAATGCATTTGCATACATTTGTGCTTTTTTAATTTTCCAGTTGTATTTTAGAAGTCCATATAACATTCCTGCTATATAGGCATCACCACTTCCAACTCGATCCACAATATCAATATTATGATATTCTTCCCCTTTATAGCTTATACCATTTGAAAATACTAGTGAAGAGAAATCATGTATTTTAGGACTTTTAACAATTCGCTTAGTTGAGCAAATTATTTCAATACCATATTCATTAGCAAATTTTTCTTGTAATTCTTTTAATGTTTTACCTTTATTATAATCTGGATAGAAAGTTTTTCGTAAGCTTTCCTCAGAGCAGAAGAAGATATCTATATACTTTAGTATTTCAAGTATATCTCTTTTTCGCAATTCTTCTTTTCCTTCCCATAGATTAGCACGATAGTTAACATCAAAAGAAATTTTTGCTCCATTCTTAGAAAACATTTTAATGCATTCTTTGGTGAATTCAGGTATTATAGCTAAGGATATTCCAGTTGTATGAAATATTTTACATTGACAAGAAGATAGGTTTTCAAATTCAGAAATCCTTTTCATTCTTGAAAAAGATGTATTTTGTCTATCATATACTATTTCTGGAATTCTTGGATGTGCACCATCTTGTTTAAAATAAATGCCCATTCTTGAATTTTCAGAATTATCATATGTAACAAATTTAGTAGCTACATTATTTGTTCGTATTGATTTTTTACCTAATTCTCCCAAGCTACTGAATGGCAATTTAGTAATAATTGCTGTTTTTAATTCTAAATTTGCAAGTGCAGCTGCTACATTGAATTCAGCTCCACCAATAGTGGACTCAAAAATTGTAGAATCTACTATTCTCCTATTTCCTCCTGGACAAAACCGAAGTAAAATTTCACCTAGAGTTACTACATCAAAATCAAATTTTAAAATATTTTTCATATTTTTTTCCTTTCTTTTTCATAGTTTTTTGTTGTAAATTAAATATACTAATTTACAAAGATTACAAAATATAGGGAAATTATATCACAGGTGACATAATAATTCAATTCAAAAATCAAAAAAGACTATAAAAAATTATAATCTTTCAAATTTTTATATATTTGCAAGTGGATTTCTTTCTACTGCATCTCTAACTTGATCATTACTAACATGAGTGTATAGCTCAGTAGTTGCAATACTTTCATGTCCAAGTAACTCTTGAAGAGCTCTAATATCAACTTCACCATATTGATACATTAAAGTAGCAGCAGTATGTCTTAACTTATGTACTGAATATTTTTTAGTATCTAATCCAGCTACTTTTAATTGATTACTAACAATAACTTCTACTGTTCTATTGCTAATTCTAGTTTTTCTTTCACTTAAGAATAGAGCCTTTTCAGAATGTTTATTATCTTGTTTTATTCCGACTTTTAGGTTTTACTTCTAAATAGTCTGCAATTGCCTTCATACAGGCTTTATTTAAATAAACTGTCCTTTCTTTATTTCCTTTTCCTATTACATTTAATTTACATTCACTAAAATCAATATCTTTCATATTAATATTAACTAACTCAGATAAACGCATACCACAATTTAAAAATAGGGTAATAATTGCATAATCTCTTTGTGAATTTCTATTATCTTCATTTAGTGTTACATCTAATAATTTTTTACTATCTTCTAATGACAAATATTTAGGTAGCCTTCTATCTAATTTAGGACTTTCTAAATCTTGTGCTGGATTTACTTCTATTAATTTAGATTTTCTACTTAAATAATTAAAAAATACTCTAAGAGTGGAAGCTTTCCTTGCTCTTGTTGCTGCTTTACTTTTATAAGTATTTGTTAAATATGCCAAAAATGCATGAATATCTTCTAACTTAATCTTTTTAATAATACTCAATGGTATATCATTTACTTCTATTGCTTTAAAATCAGTTTCTTTTGTCATATTAAAATGTAATTTAATAAATCTTAAAAACATAACTAAGTCATAGTTATATTCTTTTACACTATTTGGTGATTTATTTAAGATTGTTATAGAATAATCTAAAAAAGAATTTACATAGTCTGGATTACTTTCTCTTTTTATCATATTTCACTCTCCATTTATTACAAAAGTTACAATACTATGACTATCTAAATTATCATGTAATACATTGTTTTTATAGCATAAATTGTATTCTTCATTTTTATTAGTTTGGTTTAGTAATATTATAATAACACTTTTATCAGGATTTTTAAAGGCAGTTACTAAAATATTTTCAGAAAATTTATTAAAATGAATTCTATTAGCTCCTGGCTTTATATATTTACTAAAATGTGCTATATAGTAAAAAGAGGGAGTTTTTATATAATTAGTTTTCTTTTTATTAATCATAATAGGGCTATTGCAATAATTCTTAACATGATTTGGACCACCATTATAATCTAAAACAATATTCCAATCTATAAATCCATGTGTGTTATGATTTAAATCTCCAATTATTTCTCTGGCATACATTTCACAATTGAATAATTCATCTTGTTGTTTAAAATTAGAATATCCTGTACATCCTTCAGTATGAATCAGTAATTTGTCAGGAAATAGTTTATTAATCATATCTAAACTATCAAAATGGCTTCCCATATACCAGTGGAAACCAATCCCTTTTGCATATGATAAAGAGCCATTAGTTACTAAAGTATTTATTGTTCTTTCTAATACACTATCTTTATTATGATCCCATATTAAAAATTCTGTTTTCAAATTATTTTGTTTAAAAATAGGGAATAGGTAATTTTTAAGTAGTTTCGCTTCTTCTTCAGCTGAATAGATACAAGATTCCCATATTTGTTTTGCATTTGGTTCATTTTGAATTGTCATATAATTAATATTAATACCTTGTTTTTTATATTCTTTTACATATTTAACTAAATAATTAGCCCAAGTTTTTTTATGTTTTTCTAATAATTTACCTCCAAATATTAAACTATTATTGTCTTTCATAAAAGCAGGTGGAGACCAAGGAGAAGATATGAAGGTTAATCTTGAATTTTGTTTTTGAGCTGATTTTATTACTGGAATAATATATTGTAGGTCTTGATTAATATTAAAGTCAGATAAGTCTTCTTTATATGAATAGGAATAACTATTCAAAGAAAAATCACAACTTCCAATTGGTAGTCTGCATAATGTATAATTTAGTCCATTTATACTAAAATATTCATCTAATATTTTTTCTGAGATATCAGAAGGAACTGTGGAAATTGCATATCCAACACTTTGGGTAATTGCTCCTCCGAATCCAAGTATCTTTTGAAATGTAAAATCTGGATTAATATTAATTATATTATTTTCTAAATTATCAGGAAGGGGGGAGAGATGTTTATTATTACTTTCTTTTAAGTATAGTTTTCTTTTAATATTAGTTTCTATTTTTTTGATTTTCATGAATTACTCCTAATCTTGTAAAATACTATGTATTATTTTATTCCTAATTTTTTATTATATACATAAAAAAATATGGGCTTCATTTTGAAACTCGAGTAGCACTCTTGAAATTTTATGTAAATTGTAGTATACTAATAGTATGGTTACTTGTAAACAAATAGTTATAGTACAAATGTACTAACATAATACTATTTTCAACATCCTTAGGAGGAAACAAACAATGTATATGAGAATAGAAGAATTAAAAACAAGAATTACAGAAGCAGTAGTACAGAGAAATTTAAGAGAAGTTTTGGAAGAAGTTTCAAAAGATGATATGAAACATGATATTCTTTCATCAGCACTAGAATGTGCAGTATTTTTGAGATACCTAGAAGATGTATCTTTGCTCATAGAATATGGTGCAAATGTGGAGTTTCTTCTATATAATAATAGTATTTTTAAACACTTAGATTTTATGGCAAAGACAACAGGTGTAAGAAAAGGGTTGTTGAGAGCAACTTATATGTTGCTGGAACATCAATTGAATAAGTCTGAAATAGAGAAGAACTATATTTCAAAAGAAATTGATGAACTCGAAAAAGTTATTCAAAGTTCAAAATATGAATTTGCTTTTGACTTAAAAACAGAAATAAATACAGATTTATTGAAAAAGTCAGTTGTAAATGGTGCTACTGAATTGGTGATGTTTCTGATCAAATCTGGAGTTAAAACAGATAAATTGATATATAACCATGTACTTTATCGTGCTTTGGATTGTCTAGGAAGAAACAGAGATATAACAGTAAAGATATTAGAATCTTATTATCTTATACTTAAATATGGTCTTAGAATTTTAGAAGCTGATTAAAATTTCAGCTTCTTTTAAATTTATCATTATAATGATTTCCTATTTTTTATTAAATATAACTAAAAAAATTCCAATATATATTATAAACTTATTGTGATATATAGGAATTTATGATATATATAATAAGAAAAGGGGAAATATTGAAATATGAAATTATTAGAAAAAATTAAAAATTTTAGTAAAGAGAAAAAAATAACTTTAAGTCTAGTTGCATTTTTGATTGTACTTACTGTTATAGGGGGTATAGTATTTGCAAATAATAGCAATATAAGAAATACAAAAGCTACAAGTAATGAGCCTATTTTGGGAGAAAACAAAGTAGAGGAAATTCCTGATGTAAGTTTAGAAAATACATTATTTGAAGTATCTGAAATTGAAGAAACTGAAAATAATGTGACTATAGATGTTTTGTCGAAATTAGAAAATTACAATTTATATTATTATATAGATACAATAGATAGTATTGAAGATGATGAAGTAATGCTAAAAGAAGAAATTCCTGATAATGAATACTTATTATATGAAAACATAATAAGTGTAGAGGATAACTGTAATATATATTTTAAATATGAATTAGATAATATTTATAGTAATAATAGTTATAATATTGAAGTTACAAATATACTAAAAAATACAATAGCAGAACAACCTGAAAACGAAGAAGCTACTGAAGAAGAACTAAAAAAAGAAGCTGTAGATAAAATAGATACTTCTGCCACTTATTATATTAAGGTAAATTATCAAGCAAATGTAGTTACAATATATAAAAAAGACGCAAATAACCAATATACTATTCCAGTTAAAGCAATGGTATGTTCAACAGGTACAGCAACACCAAAAAGTGGTGTATATAAAATTGGTTTAAAAACCAGATGGAGAACATTATTTGGTGGAGTTTATGGTCAATATGGTATTACAATTGTAGGGAATATTTTATTCCATTCAGTACCATATTCAAAGCAAGATGCAAGTACTTTATTATATAATGCTTATGACCAATTAGGAACATCAGCTTCAGCAGGTTGTGTTAGATTAACAGTTGAAGATGTAGCATGGATTTATAATAATTGTGCTGCTGGAACACAAGTTGAATTTTATGCTAGTTCAAATCCAGGTCCTTTAGGAAAACCAGTAGCTAAAAAAATATCATCATATGAAAATTTAAGAAATTGGGATCCCACAGATCCAGCTATCAATAATCCTTGGAGAAATGCAAATATTGTAGAGGAAAAAGTACCAGAAAATAACACAACAACAAATAATGAAACTAATAATAACAATACAATTATTGAAAATAATACAACTAATAGTGATAATAACAACAGTAATAGTAATTCAAATAATAATAGTAGTAATAATGTTATTGATAATAATAACACTACAGGCAATGAAAGTACTAACAACATGGATGATACTAATAATATAGGTAATATAGATAATAATGTTAATATTGAAGAAAATATATTAGCAGATTAGAAGAATATAGAGTGCGTCCTAGAATAGGAAGCCAGAAAAGTAAAAATTCCAGTGAGAAATCGCTGGAATTTTTGCATATAAAATAGTTGAAAGTACTGACAAATCAATACTTTAATGATATAATTGGAATGTGAAAAACAT